>Ga0209517_10002045_pt1 | contig 29273 bp, 27 predicted proteins | sample PeaSoiMetSII2010_FD_187695 | JGI IMG/M metagenome (GOLD analysis project Ga0209517, IMG submission 187695) | Peat soil microbial communities from Weissenstadt, Germany - SII-2010 (SPAdes) (version 2) | ecosystem: Environmental > Terrestrial > Soil > Wetlands > Peat | place: Germany...
TTCACCCTGGACGCCCTGCCGGGCAAGCAGATGTCCATCGATTCCGATTTGAACGGCGGGTTGATCGACGAGACCGAGGCCAAGCGGCGCCGCAAGCAACTGGCCACCGAAGCCGAGTTCTACGGCGCCATGGACGGCGCGTCGCGCTTCACCCAGCGGGATGCCGTGGCCGCTATCCTCATCACCGCCATCAACATCGTGGCGGGCTTTCTGATCGGCGTTCTGCAGCACGGGATGGATTTCCAGAAGGCCCTGGAAACCTACACGGTGCTGACCATCGGCGACGGACTGGTCACCGTCATTCCGGCGCTGATGATCTCCATCTCGGGCGGCCTCATCGTGACGCGCGCCAGCTCCGAGGCGCGGCTGGGCGCGGAGTTTCAGCGGCAGATTCTCTCCAACCCGCAGCCCCTGCTGCTGGCCGCCGGCGTCCTGTTGGCCCTGGCGGCGTTGCCCGGCATGCCCAAGCTGCCGTTTCTGCTCTTGGGTGGCGGGGCGGGAACCGCGGGGTGGAGGATGCGCCGCAAGCAGACCGCGCGAGCGGCGGCGGCCACCGAGGAAAGCAAACCGGCCCCTCCCAAGGAGAACCTGGAGTCGCTGATGCGCGTCGAGCCGCTGGCTATCGAGGTCGGGTTGGGCCTGGTGGGGCTGGTGGAAGGGGCGCAGGAATCGCCGCTGCTGCGGCGCATCTCCACCATCCGGCGGCAGCTCGCGACCGATCTCGGCTACCTGCTGCCGCCGGTGCGGGTCACAGACAACCTCTCGCTGCGCAGCCGCGAATACACGATCTCCCTGAAAGGCGTCGAAATCGCGCGCTACGAGCTGCCGCAAGGCTGCGAGCTGGCCATTCCCATGGGTCACCCCCCCACGGGAGGCGAAATCCCGCTGGAGGGCCAGACCACCCGCGAGCCCGCCTTTGGCATGAGCGCGCTCTGGATTCCCGGCGAACGGGCGGAGCGGGCGCGCAATTCCGGCTACACGGTAGTGGATGGCGTGAGCGTCCTCGGCACGCACCTCTCCGAGCTCATCCGCCGCTACGCCCACGAGCTGTTCTCGCGCCAGGATGCCAAGCGCCTGCTGGACCGGGTCAGCGTAGAGCACCCCAAGGTGGTGGAGGACCTGGTGCCCAAACTCCTGCCGCTGGCCTCGGTGCAACGCGTGCTGCAAAACCTGTTGCGCGAGCGCGTGTCCATTCGCGACGCCGTGACGATTCTGGAATCGCTGGGAGAGGCGGCCACCGCCACCCGCAATCCCGTTCTCCTGACCGAATACGTGCGGCAGGCGATCCGCCGCACGGTCGTCAAACCGTACCTCAACCGCTCCGGTGAGCTGCCGGCGTGGTTCCTCGCGCCCGCCATCGAGCAGGCCGTCGAAGCGGCGGCGGAGCATGGGGAGCAGTCGAGCCATCTCACCATGCCGCCGCAAACCATTCGCGAGATTCTGAACCGGATTTCGAGCCGCGTCGCCACGCCGGAGACGCCGGTGGTGGCGGTCACTTCCTCCGGGGCGCGCTATTTCCTGCGGCAGATCGCGGAGCCCGCGCTGCCCAACCTGTTCTTCCTGGCGCACAACGAAGTGCCGTCCGGGATGCGCGTGCAGTCGCTTGGCAACATCCTTTGATTGCTAATTCGGGAAGCGGCGATTGCCAATTCCGGAGCGGCGATTGCCAATTCCCGTGCCGCGAGGCCAAGTCTGGGGCGACCCATGTCGCGAGCCACAAAACCGGCTCTACAGGAAATCGCCGCGCCTGACGATAGATCCCAAGGGAGACAGAATACGATCCCGCGTTGGAGGGTCCGAGGCCGAATGCGATGAAGATCAAATCCTACTTTTCCCACACCGTGGAAGATGCCATGGCGATGGCCAGCCAGGAGCTGGGGGCCGACGCCATGTTGCTGAACAGCCGCAAAGCGCCCCCCGAAGCCCGGCACCTGGGCGAGTACGAAGTAGTCTTCGCCACGGGTTCACTCCCCGCCGGCGCCGCGGATGGCGTGCCGGAGACTCCCGTATCGACTCTGCCCGCGCCGGAACCGATGGGCGACCGGCTTTCCAAAGAGGTGGCGGAGCTCAAGAAGGAGCTCGAAAGCATGCGGCGCGCGATCACGCGGTCGGTGTTCGCGTCCGCGCCATGGGCGGGCGCCCCTCCGGATCTCTCCGACGCCTGTGCGCTACTCGCCTCCAGCGAAGTCGCGCCGGAATTGGCCCGCGAGATCGTGCAGGCGGCGGAGGCGCGGATGGTGGGGCCGTCCGGCAAACGGGCGCCGCATCCGGCGGACCGGGCCGCGTTCCAGCGCGCACTGGTGGAGGAAATGGAAGCGCGGTTCGCCGTCCAGCCCGCGCTGGGTAGAGGCGAGTCGCGCACCCGCATCGCGGCTCTGGTCGGGCCGCCGGGCGCCGGCAAGACGACCACCCTGGTGAAACTGGCGGTCAACTACGGGCTCGCCAGCCGGCGGCCCGTTCTCCTGCTTTCCATGGATAACTATCGCGTGGCGGCCGCCGAGCAATTGCGCTGTTATGCGGCCATTCTGGGTGTCGGCTTTCAATTGCTGGAGACCGTCGCCGCGCTGGCACAGGCCATCGAGGAGAACCGCGGGAAAGAGCTGATCTTCATCGACACCCCGGGCGTCGCCGCGGGAGACATGGACAGCGCGGCCGCCCTGGCGCAGTTTCTTTCCGCGCGCGCCGATATCGACACGCAACTGGTCCTGTCGTCATCCATGAAATCCGCCGATCTATCCCATGTGGTCGATTGTTTTGAGATCTTCGGGCCGCAGCGCCTGTTGTTTACCAAGCTCGATGAAACCGGCTCTTTCGGCCCGATTCTCAACGAAGCCACCCGAACCGGTAAAGCGTTGTCCTTTTTTGGCACCGGACAACGCATCCCGGAAGACCTGCAGGCTGCCAGCCGGAGCAGTCTCGTGGACCTGATCCTCAAGGGTCAGCGCGGCCAGGTGCTGAGCGCGGCGTAGGGAGGGCCCATGGAAGGCGCGCCCCCGTTTCGGTGGGAGGTAAGTTCGGTGGGAGTGCGGTTGGTTCATGGCGAAAGCATATGTACTCGTACGCGGTGTCGGAAATGATTAGCGACGACGAGCGGGAACGGCTCATCCTGGAGCACCTGCCGCAGGTGCGGCTGATTGCCCGGCGGATCCAGGAACGGCTCCCGGACAACATCAGCCTGGAAGACCTGGTGTCGACCGGGGTCATCGGTCTGATTTCGGCCATCGATAACTTCGACCCGGGCCACAATGTCAAACTCAAAACCTATGCGGAATACAAGATCCGCGGCGCCATCCTGGACAGCCTGAGAGGCCTGGACTGGGCCCCGCGGCAAAAGCGCCGCAAGGCCAAGCAGATCGAGGCGGCCATCGCCTCGGCGGAGCAGAAGCTGCAGCGGTCGCCGGTCGAAGAGGAGATTGCCGCGGAGCTCGAGGTTTCGCTCGAAGCGTATCACCAGTGGCTGGTGGAGATCCGCGGGCTGAACGTCGCCAGCCTGGAGTACGCCGCCGGCGACCAGGGGAAAGACCTGCTGCACTATCTGCCCGATGAGCACGAAAGCCTTCCGTCCGCGATTCTGGAGAAGTCCGAACTGGAGCGGCTGCTGGCGGAAGGGATCGATGGGATTCCGGCCATCGAGCGGACGGTTCTCAGCCTGTACTACCGCGAAGAGCTCACCTTGCGGGAGATCGCGCAGATCGTCAACTTGCACGAGTCCCGCATCTCGCAGTTGAAATCCCAGGCAATTCTCAGGCTGCGGAGCCATCTGTCCGAACAATGGCCCGCTTCGCGAGGCATGTTAACGGCATGAGCACGCTCGAACACCAGGAACCATTCCGCTGGGACGCGGCGGAGAATGTGAAGCTGCTCCTCAGCCAGTGGGGGGAGAGCCTGGAACAGGTTCTCGAATCCATGACCGATCAGCGGCCGGCCGTACACTGGCAGGTCGTATCCGGGCTTCTCTCCGCCGTGGCCGCGGACGCCGGAGCCGGTCCGGAGAGCGACCTGCTGTGGTGGGAGCAGCCCTTCCAGTTGTCGCCGGAGATGGTGGTATGGGTGGCGGCGCCGCGCGCGTCGTGGGAACATGCCGGAACCCTCACGCTCAAAGCGGCCGGTCTCGAAACCGTGGAGACCGGCGAAGCCAAGAATACCTGGTTCGAGATTCTCGGCCAGTCTCTGTCCGCGATGGCCCGCTCGATCGGCGCTCTTCTGGGACGGGAGGTCGCCTGCGAGGCCGGTGTCGAACGCGCGCCCCAACCGGATGTGCGGGAGTGGGCGTCCGTTTCGATCGAATTCGCGGGCACGGCGCTGGCTCCCCTGCTCCTCACCCTCAGCCCGAAACTGGTGGCGGCGGTCTCCGCGCCGCCCCCGGGCGAAGCGGAACGGCCCCCGGGCCCGCCGCCGTCGCATGCCGAGCCGGGCGCCGCCAAATCGCCGCCTGCCATCTCCCGCACCATGGATCTCCTGCTGGATGTCGACCTGCCCGTGAGCATCTCCTTCGGCAGGGCGCAGCTTCCCATGAAGGACGTCCTGAAGCTGACCACCGGATCGATCGTCGAGCTCAACCGCGGCATCACCGAGCAGGTCGAGGTGCTGATCAACCAATGCCTGATCGCGCGCGGCGAGGTGGTAGTGGTGGAGGGAAACTACGGCGTGCGGATTCAGGAAATCGCCAGCCGCGAAGACCGCTTGCGGAGCGTGCGATGAAGCCACTCGCCGAGTTCGTGGCGCGCACCGCGCTGGCGGTGAATCCGGTCATCTTCCCGTTCGCCATCCTGTGCGGCCTGGTTTTGGCCGCGGTGGCTCTCGGTCTCGCGGCCCTGTTCCGCGCCCGGACACTGGTTCGAAACGCCGCGCAAGCCGCCCGCGCGGACCACCAGCTCTGTGAAGCCGGCGTGGAAGCCCTGCGGCAGGAGCTGAACGGCCTGGGGGCGCAGCTCCAGGAGGTTCGCCGCGACGCCGTTCCCGCCGCGATTCCCGCCCTTCCCAGACCCGGATTGAATCTGAGCAAACGGTCGCAGGCCTTGCGCATGCACCGGCGGGGCGACGCCCCGGTCGAGATTGCGTCGGCGCTGGGCATCCCGCTTCAGGAAGTCGACCTCCTTCTCAAGGTCCATCGAATCGTCATCAGCAACATCTGACTCTGCGGCGGCTTCCCTCCCGGAACGGCTCCTGACCCCGACTCCTGACTTGCGGCCTCTCACCCCTGTCCGCCGACCCCCGGCCCCTTGGACCTGGCCCCCGGCACAGAGAGCCCGAGTGCCCGATAATGAGGATAGATGACCGTCGAGATCGAAGGCGTAACCCTACACCTTGCCCATCCGGACGAGCTGGCGGTCCAGTGGGTCGGGCAAGACGAACTCATGCGGCAATTGCTGGCCGCCTGGATGGTCGTGAACGACCAGGATCTGCCCATGAACCCCCGCCTGCTGGGCAAGCCAGGCGTGGGCAAGACCACGCTGGCTTACGCCGCCGGCAAGCGTATGGGCCGCGACGTCTATATCCTGCAAGCCACCATGGATACGCGTCCGGAGGACTTGCTGGTGACTCCCGTGATCGAAGGCGAGGGCAGTCTGCGCTATGTGGCGTCGCCGCTGGTTACCGCCATGATCCGTGGAGGCATCGCCATCGTGGACGAGGGCAACCGCATGAGCGAGAAGAGCTGGGCCAGTCTGGCGCCGCTGCTCGATAACCGGCGCTACGTGGAATCCATCGTCACTGGCATCAAGATCAAGGCCCATCCTCATTTTCGGATGGTCGCCACCATGAACGACGACGCTTCCACGTTCGAGCTGCCCGAGTACATTCACTCCCGGCTGCAGCCCCAGATCTTCATCGATTTCCCGGAGCGCGATGAAGAATTTCACATCCTCAGGGAGAATCTTCCTTTCGCCGAAGAGCGCATACTGAGCTACGTGACGGATTTCCTCCAGATGGCGCACGCCGCCGACGAACGCTACACCGTGCGGGACGGTATCAACGTGGCCCGCTACGCCATCAAGTTGAAGAGCCTGGCCACCCAGCGAACCCACGAGACGGAAGCCCTCGAAATCGCCATCGTTCAAGTACTGGGCGAGGAAGCCCTACGCTATGCCCGGAGAAATCGACCATCCATTTGATAACGGCGGGCCATTTGATAACGGCGGGCCGCTCCTTGATTTCGGCAGCCTGAGACGGGGCCGCTTCACCTACTTCCCGGTCGTGCCGGGCCGCCTGGAGTTTGCCATCGAAGTGCGCCAGGCGATTCTGCGCGAGCGGCCGCACGTGATCGCCCTGGAATTGCCGTCCACCTTGCAGCCCGCCTGGATGGGCGCCGTGGCACGCCTGCCCGAGATGTCCCTGATCTTCTACCCCGACGAGACGGCCGGCGAGGACCATGCGGTCTACGTGCCCATCGAACCAGCCGACCCCTTTACCGAAGCCATCCGCAGTGGCCTCGAGACCGGAGCGGAAATCGTGTTCGCCGATCCCGACGCCGGCGAGCGGCCGCATTTGAAGGACGCCTACCCGGATACCTACGCCGTCCGCCACATCGGCCTGGCGCGGTACATCGAGCGATACCGTGTCTACCCGCAACCGCGGTCGGAGGAGATCTCACGACACGCCGCGGGCATCGCCTGGAAACTGCAGGGCGCCAATCCGCAGGCGAATGTGCTGGTGGTGCTGTCGCTCAACCTGCTCGACGCCGTGCTGGACGCCATGGAGGAGCCGCAGGCGCAGCCCCTGGCGCGCACCCGCCGCGAGGGAATCGAGCTCTTCAACCCGCATCCCGATTCCCTGGGCGAGATCACCGTGGAGTACCCGGCGCTCGCATGGCGCTTCGAGACCTTCCGGCAGCTCCTGACGGATTCCAGCCTCATCGACCGGCGCCACGCCCAACTGGCCGTGTTCCGCGAGGCCGAGAAGGAGTACGAAGTCTCCACCGGCGAGCGCATCGCCCACTGGCAACGGCGTTTGCTGGCCCGCTACACGCGCAACCTGGCGCTCGCCGGGCACCAGCTTTCCGCCGGCATCTTCGATCTCACGGTGGCGGCCCGCGGGGTGGCCGACGATAATTTCGCCTGGGATGTGTGGGAGGCGGCCGGCCGCTATCCGCCCCAGCAGATCACCGCCAACCCCATGACGGTGCGCATCTCGGGCGACGAGGTCTGGCTCGACACGCGGCGCATCCGCCTGCGCCGGCGGCTCCCCAGCACCAAGCGGAGGCTCCGCCCCTTTGGCTTGAAACCGCGCCGGAAGGAGAAAGTCCCGGGGGAATGGGCCAGCCAGTTGAATGGCGCCGGCATCTGCTCCTACCCGCCCGAGGACCTGGTAGTCGAGGACTATGGCCGCTATCTGAAGAAAAAAGGCAAAAGCATCCTTTCCGAGGAGCGGGTGCGCGTCGAGCCGTTTACCACCTCCATTCTGGACGGCATCGACATGCGGGAAACCATCCGTAAATGGTACGAAGGCCGCATCTATGTCCGCCAGTTCCAGAAGATTCAGGGCGAGGTCGGCTCGGTGGTGGTCATCTTCGACGAGGACCGCGACAACCGCTATTCGTACATGACCACCTGGCTGGGCGAGAACCAGAACGAATCCGACATGGCCTTCTATTCGACCTTCCCGTTCGACAACCTGGTGGGGCCGGGGATGGGCCGGGCCGAATACGGGGGCTTTCTGATGAGCCTTCCGCCCCGCCGCATGTACGATGTGTGGCAGGATGCGGACTACGAGTTCGCGGAATCGAAATCCGAGCGATTGCTGATGGCGGCGATCGATTATTCGATCCACCGGCACGTGGTCTACGTCGCCGCCAGGCCTCCACGCTCCATTTTCAAGACCATCGCCTCGCGCGTCGGCCGCACCATCATCTATATCCCCATCGGCCAGCTCTCTCCGGTTTCGCTCAAGAAGATCCGCGTCGTTCACGTGCTGGACGGCCACGACAAGCGGGAGATCGCCAAGGACTACCTGTGGTGATGTGGGAGCGTTCACAGCGGTCCGCTTGCGAGGGGGGCCGGCGCCATTGAAAGCTGAACGCCGACCGCTGAACGTTGAACGCTATTAGTTGCATCCAGGCTTCGCACCTTGGCCGAAAGGGTGGTGCGCTTCAGGCGCAGCATCTCCGCAGCCGCCTTCTTGTTGCCGCCGGTCTTCGAGAGCGCCTGCTCCAGGATGCTGCGTTCGATGAGCGCCAGCGTCCGTTCGTAATCCAGGCCGCCGTCCGGAACCGAGACCACCGGAGCGCCGGCGCGGCTCGCGGGCCCGGCCACCACAGGAGCGGGCAGGGGGAAATCCCCCGCCCGCAGAATCGCGCGATCGCCGCTCATCGCCACCGCCATCTCCACCGCGTTCTCCAGTTGCCTGACGTTGCCCGGCCAGGAGTGACCGCGCAGCCGCTCGATGGCTTCCGGCCGGAGCGATTTGGGCGGAATCTCCTCCAGCCGGCAGACTTTTTCCAGGAAATGCCAGGCCAGCATCGGGATGTCGTCGCGCCGCTGCCGCAAGGGCGGCATGTGTATGGGCACCACATTTAACCGATAGTAGAGGTCCTCCCGGAACCGGCCCTGTTCGATGCGCTGCGCGAGGTCGCAGTTGGTTGCCGCCACCACGCGAATATCCAGCCGGATCGTCTCCGAGCTGCCTAACCTCTGGAGTTCGCGCTCCTGCACCACTCGCAGGAGCTTGGCCTGAAGATCCAGGGGTAAGTCTCCGATTTCATCCAGAAACAGGGTGCCGCCCTGAGCTTGCTCGAACCGGCCGACCCGGTTCTGAAAGGCGCCCGTGAACGCGCCCTTGACGTGACCGAACAGCTCGGCTTCCAGCAGGTTTTCGGGCAAGGCGTTGCAGTTCACCGCCACCAGGCTCGACCGGCGGCGCGGACCGGCCAGGTGCAGCGCGCGCGCGGCCATTTCCTTCCCCGTGCCGGTTTCACCCGTGATCAGGACCGTCGACCGGCGGCTGGCCACCATTCGAATGATATGGCCGACCTGCCGCATTTCCGGGCTTTCCCCAACCAGCAGCCGCTCCCATTCTTCCCGCTCCGCATACGTGGCCAGGAGGACCCCATCGCCGGTCCCGTCCTCATCCGCCGTTTCCGGGGTTAGCCCATCCTTCGCAGTTGGGCCGAAGGTCAACACTCGTTTGACATCCATACCGCTCACACACATCCTGCTCACACATGCTGCTCACGCACACGCTGCTCACGCACATGCTGCTTACACAGCAGCAATCGGCGGAACTCCCCTAAACTTTAGAGCGAAATCCGACATCTTCTCGAAAGACAGGCTGAGGCTTCTCGAAAGAAAGCTAAAGCTTCTCGATATAAGAGCTAAAGCCCGCCCAACCGCCGGCCGATATGTCATTCAGGCAGAGGCAAACGCCGGTTATGAGAGTCTACGATGTGAATCTGACCAGCACTTCGGCGGCCCAGTCCGGGCGGGCGCAGGAGACACAAAAGGCCGACCGGGCCGGAAGCGGCCGGGCCGGAGGATCGGGTACGGCCGGAAATGGCGACCGTGTGGAGTTTTCCAGTACTTTGGGACGTCTCTCCCAGGCGCTGGCGGCAGACGGCTCGGACCGGGCCAGCCGGGTGCAGGCGTTAGCCGCACAATATCAGAGCGGCCAGTACCAACCCGATTCCATGGCCACCAGCCGGGGCATGGTTGCGGACGCCCTGGCCGTAACCGGTAAGTAGCCATGACGCCGGCGAACGTGGTCGAAGGGCTATCCGCGGCCCGTTTCCAGGTAGAGCGGGTCTGCGGACTCTTGGTGGCCTCCTCCCCCGAGTACCTGGACGGGTGTCCGGGGCTGCTCGAAAGGGCCTGTTCCGTGATCGCCGAATTCCGGCCCTGGCTGAGTGGGGTCCGCAGCGATCCCGAAGCATTGGCTGAGGCTTACCGGCTGCAATTCGCGGTGCGCCACGCCGCACGGCTGCTCGAGAGCGCTCGCGAGTACCACGCGAAATGGAACCGGATACTGGGCGCCATGACCGGAGGCTACACGCCCCGCGGCGATCCGGCGCCGGTCATTCGCCCCGGGCGGGTCTGTCTCACGGGATAAAAGACTATGGCCAACATTCTCGCGACTCTGGGCTCCTCGGCGGGCGCGCTCCAAGCCATCGATCAGCTCTTGCAGGTAACCCAAAATAATGTGGCCAATGCCTCGACCCCCGGTTATGCCAAGCAAAGCCTGGTGCTCGAAGCCATGCCCTTCGATCTGGCCACAGGGGCAAGCGGGGGCGTCCGCGCCGGCCAGGTCGAAAGCTCCCGGGATCAGTACGCCGAACAGGCCGTGCGGAGCCAGACCACCTTGCTCGGGAACGCCCAGCAAAACGTCAGCAGCCTCACCTCCTTGCAATCGCTATTCGATGTCTCCGGCCAATCCGGCATTCCGTATGCTCTCAACAACCTGTTTCAGAGCTTCTCCGCCTGGGCACAGTCGCCGAGCGACACGGTCGCGCAACAAACCGTGCTGCAGCAGGCCACCAGTGTGGCGACTGCCTTCCAGCAGACCGCCGCCGGGCTGGCCAGCGTGCAGCAGAACACCGAACAACAACTGCAAGGGACGGTGGACCAGATCAATCAACTGGTTGGGCAACTCCAGGGCGATAACCGCCAGACTTTGCAGGGTGCGAACGGCGATCCCGCCGTGGATGCTCAAGTGAATTCCACCCTGGAACAACTCTCGCAGTACGCCAATATCACGGCCTTGCAACAGTCGGATGGAACGGTGACGGTGTTGCTGAATGGCCAGACACCATTGCTGGTGGGCAGCCAGCAGTACCAGATCTCCTACCAGCTCGCGGCGCCGGCCAATCCGGTCTACGCAGGCCACCCGTCCGCTCAAATCACCGCAGCCGACGGCACCGATATCACGGCACAGACCACCGGCGGCCAACTCGGAGCGCTGCTCAACATCCGGAACACGGTGCTCCCTTCGTACCTGGGCGACGCGTCCCAGCCCGGCGACCTCAACACCATGGCCAAACAGTTCGCCGACCGCGTGAACCAATTGCTGACACCGGTCGACAACTCCAGCGGCACACCTGTCCAGACCGGCGTACCCATCTTCACCTACGACACCACCAACGACACCAACGTGGCGCAGACGTTGGCGGTCGATCCGTCCGTTACGCCGGACCAATTGACGGCGGTGGATCCCGGGCCGCCCAGCGTTTCCAACGGGGTTCCACTGGCACTATCCGCTATGTCCAACGGGACGGACAGCGCCGACCAGATCGATGGCGACACCTACAGCCAGTTCTTCGGCGGCATGGCATCGAGTATCGGCAACGCGCTGAACAATGCCACCGGTCAACAGACGGTCCAGCAGACGGCAGTTGCGCAAGCCCAGAACCTCCGCCAGCAAACGTCCGGTGTGTCCCTGGATGAAGAAGCCACCATCCTGGTCCAGTTCCAGAGGGCTTATGACGCCAACTCGCGCCTGATCTCGGTGCTCGACCAGATTACCTTGGATGCCATCAACATCCTTGCGCCAGGAACCGCATGATCACCAACCTCGATCCCGCCTCTGCACTTTTCCTGTCTGAACTCGGCCAGACCCAACAACGAATCGCCGAGGCCAACAACCAGGTTTCGTCCGGAAAAAAAATATCGGTGGCGTCGGATGCGCCCGATCAGATCGGCACCCTGCTCCAGCTTCGCGCCAACCAGCAGCACAATAGCCAGATCCAAACCAATCTCGGGCTGGCCAGTTCCAATGCCGATGCGGCCGATGGCGCGCTCGCGAGCGCCATCAGCCTGATGGACAACGCGCTAACCCTGGCCAACCAGGGGACGAACATCACCCTGGACGCCACCAGCCGCCAGAACCTCGCCCAGCAGGTGCAGTCGCTGCAGCAGCAGATGGTCAATCTCAGCCAAACCACGGTCCAAGGCAAGTTCATCTTCAGCGGCGACCAGGATGGCAGCCCGTCCTACGCCCTCGATCTGACGGCCACGGACCCCACCACTGGAAATCCCCTCAACGGGGTCGATCAGCTCTTGACGGCCCAAACCGCCACGCGCCAAGTGGAAGATCCAGCAGGAGGATCGTTCTCCGCCACTCAGACCGCGCAGGCCATCTTCGACGACCGCAATGCGGACGGCACCTTTGCGTCGGATAACGTATTCAACGCCCTGAACTCACTGCGATTGGCCCTCCTGACGAATGACCCCACCCAGATTGGCAACACGATCAGCTCCATAAAGGCGGCCTCGGACCGTCTGAATGCCATGGAATCCTTCTACGGCAACGTAGAGGATCGTATTCAGACCGCCACCAATTACGCCGGCAGCTACGACACCCGGTTGCAGACCGAGATCAGCCAGACCCAGGACGCGGATGTCGCCAGCGCGGCCATGGAGCTTACCCAGTCCAGCACCCAGCTCCAGGCCGCCCTCCAAATGCAGGCCAAGATGCCGACCACCACCCTGTTCGATTTTCTGGGCTGAAGCGTCTTTCCGGGGTGCAGTCATCAGTCGAACAAGTGCGGCACAAACCGGCTCAGGTTCCCGGTGATCGGCATTTCCGATTCGCGAATCCCCATTCCGCCCGCCGCATTCCCCTCCTCGTGCCCGATCACCCAACTGCCCAGCACCGGATATACGCCATCGAAGCTCTTCAGCGGCGCCAGGTCCTGGTAAATGAAACCCTCCGCGCCGTAACCTCCGCCCGTCTCCACGTCTTTCCCCGGCTGGTGCAGCGTGATATTCGAGCCCTCGCGCCCCAACAACGGTTTCCGCACCCATGACATCATCAGGCCCGGCCCGTCGAAGCTCGCCTCCAGCAGGTTGGGATGCCGCGGATAAAGTTCCCAGAGCACCGGCAGGATTCCCTTGTTCGAGAGCAGCATCTTCCACGGCGGCTCGATCCACAAAGTGCCCGCCGTTCCCAAGTGCCGCCCGAACTCCTCGCGCACCATCCACTCCCACGGATAGAGCTTGAACACCGCGCCCAGAGGTTGATTGTCCGGCCCCACGAACGTCTTGCCATCCCAGCCAATCTCGTCGATCGGGAAAATCGACGCCGTGAGCCCGGCCTGCTGCGCCGTGTCCTGCAGGTACGTGACCGTCATGCCATCCTCGGCATCGTCCATCGAGCATAAGTCGATGCGCTGGCCCGGAAGGTACGGCGCCAGTTCCTTCCACAGCGCAATCAGCCTCTCATGGAGGGAGTTGAACTGATCGCGCTGGGGGAATGTGTCCTGCAGCCAGTACCACTGCACCACTGCCGCTTCCAGCAGCGCCGTCGGAGTGTCCGCGTTGTACTCCAGAAGCTTGGGCGGATGGATTCCGTCGTACGCCAGGTCGAATCGCCCGTAGAGAGACGGCGGCTCCGCTTCCCACGAGCTCTCGATCAGCGGCACGGCGCTCTCGGGAATTCCCATCTTGGCGTACAGCCGGTTATCGATCGCGTGCTGGGCCGCCCGGAGAGTCATTTTCTCCAGCTCGTTGGTGGCCGCCTCCAGAATTTCCACTTCCTTGGCGGTGAACTCGTAGAACGCAGACTCGTTCCAGTAGGGCTGCTCGCCGGTATGCCAGGTGAGCCCGGCTTCCTCGACCTTCTTTTGCCAATCCGCTCGTGGCGCTGCCTGAATCCGTCGCATTACCCCCCCGCTCCATGCCCCGCGCCCGATGCCCCGAATCCCCCGCGCTGCACGCTGGGCGACGACGAACCGGAAGAATGTCCCGCGCCGCTGGGCGGGTCGGCGTAACGCGAGCCGGCATACGATGTCGATGGCGCCGACGCGACCGTCCCTCCGCGCGAGACATACCCCCGGTACGAATCGAAGTAGTACGGGTACGGGTAGTGATAGGACATTGGGACCCACGAACCCTGCCAGTAATAGCCGCCGCGGTCGATGGCTTCCTGGCAAGCCTGCTGGTTGAAAGTAGCGGCCTCGCAGGGGTCGGGGCGCCGCCGGCCGCACGCCGCCAACCCAACGGTGGCCACTACGGTCAGGGTCACCTTTGCCGATTTCCTCATGCGGGGCGCCTTTCGCTCCTCCTGCATGTTAGCATCAAGCCAGAATGGCACTCGGCGATTTGACCAAGCAGATTGCGCAACAGGCGCTGTTGTCCGCCACCACCCCCACTCCCAAGGAACCCGCCGCGCCGCCGGCGCCCGACCCGGTTTCCACCATCATCCTCGGGCAGATCAACGCCATGCAGAAGGCTCTGAAGGACGACGAGGAGCTGGTCGTGCTATACCAAAACGGCGCCGAGCGCATCCGCGTGATGGAGATCTATGCGCCCTCGCGCCAGGTGGCCGTGCTCAGCGGCACCGACCCGGACCGCAACCTGACGCGTGTAATTTCCTCCGTCGAGTCGCTGCAATTGGTCTGCAAGGTGATGAAGGTTCCCGCCGGCGCCAAGCCCGCCCGCGTGGCTCTGATTACCCCAAAACACTAGGATCACCCCAAAACACTGAGATTCCAGCGGGTGATGACGCGCGTCGTGCGCTCGTAGCCGAGCGTGCCCATGGAGGCCGTGCCGAGCGCGAAGAGCCGGCCCGCATCGCCGTCGAGGCCCAGCCAGCGCGCGGTGAGAATTCGCAGAACGTGGCCGTGAGCGAAGAGCGCGACATCTCCGTCGGCCTGGAGAGCCCGTTCGATGACCGCTTCGGCGCGCGCCGCCACCTGGCCGACGGTCTCGCCATTCGGCACCCCTGACACCCACAGTGACCAGCCCGGAACTTCCTTCTGTATCTCGGAGGTGGTGCGGCCTTCATAGTCGCCGTAATCCCACTCGAGAAGGTTCGGCTCGATCTGCGCCTCCGCTCCGTAACCGGCCAGCCGGCAAGTCTCTCTCGCGCGCTCCAGCGGGCTGGTCAGCACCAGGACAAACTTTCGCCCACCCAGCAGCCGGCCCATGGCCGCGGCGTTCTCCCGTCCCGCGGGGGTGAGCGGTAGGTCGGTTCTGCCGGTGTGCGCGCCGGACCGGCTCCATTCGGTCTCCCCGTGGCGAACCAGCCAGAGTTCTCTGAGCATGGGGCTACGGTAACACGCGCGAACGGCGCGCCGGAAACCGGCGCCGGTTTTCGGCTATTGCTTCGCCGCCAGCCAATACCCCGGCCGCGTCTGCGTCTTGTAATCCTTCCCGATGACGTCCACGGTGATCTGGTGCCAGCCGCCCTCTTCCTTGTTGTTGGGGTTGTAGCTGATCGTATACTGGCTGTGAAGCCGTTCGCCGATCTGTTGGATCGCATCTTCCAGGCCGTGTTGCCGGTAGAAACTGAACTGGTTTCCGCCAGTCCCTTTGGTGAACAGTACGGCCGGGCTGGTCTTGAAGATGTTCTTGACGTCCTTGAAAATCTCCACCATCAGCGGGATGAACTCGGCGCTGTTGCCATCGGTTCCGTAAGTTTGCATCACAGTCGTCGGAGTAGCCGGCACGATCCCCGGCATCCCGTGCAGGGCCGGCGGATTATTGTCGGGACGCGGATCCGGAGGACCGGCGGTCAACTCGCCGAGCAGGTGCGACATGTCGACCCAGTAGACTTGCACGTTGTTGACCTGCAGGTTGATCGCGGTTTCGCGCCCGCGGCCCTCGCTGCCGAAGTCGCGGGTTTCACCAATCACCAGCATGATCCGGCGCCGGTCTTTCGGGCGTGTCCGCAGCATGCGCACGCCTTCGTCCGCGGCGTCGATCAGGTGGCTGGGAGTGCTGCCGTAGTTGAGCTTTTTGATCGCCGCCGTAATCTTGTCCGAGTCGGACGTGAAATCCTGCATCGTCCGCACGCGCGAATCAAAGGCGATCACCGCCGCTTCGCCTTGATCGCCGGTGATGAGCGGCTTGATCAGGTTGCCGATCTTGGTCACCTGCGGCAGGATCTTCTCCACGCGCGCATTCGCCTGGACCAGGATCACCAGCGAAATCGGCGTGAACGTTTCGTCCACCTGGATATTCTGTTCCTTGTTGTTGTCGAACAGCCGGAACTCGTCGGGCCTCAGCCCGCTGACAAAGCCGCCGCTGCGGTCCAGGACCAGCACGGGCGCCACCACGTTTTCGACGCTGACGCGGATCGGCTGGGCCCCTTCCGGCGGCTGTTCCGCCTGCTGTGGTGATGACTTGGGTGGCGGTTGCGTCTGCGCAACCAGCAACCCGCCCAGAAGCGTCAATAGTACAAATCGCAGCATTCTACTCCTGCCTGGCAGCCGCGTGCTCGGTCCGCCCCTCCAGTAATTCCAGCACGTGGGGCACCAACTCCACGATAGCATCCAACGACTCCACCGCGCCCCTGGGAGAGCCGGGGAGGTTGACGATCAAGACCCGCCCGCGCGTCCCCGCCACCGAACGGGAAAGCACCGCCAGCGGCGTGGATTCCCGGCCCCGCGTGCGCATCAACTCGCCCAGCCCGGGAATCTCGCGATCCAGCACCGCGCGCGTCGCCTCGGGAGTCACGTCCCGCAGCGCCACCCCCGTGCCACCCGTCGTGAAGATGGCCGCGATCTGCCCGCTGTCCGCCAAAGCCGCCAGGCGATGGCCGATTTCCGCCGCTTCGTCGGGGATCGCTTCCGTCACTGTGACGCGCCAGCCCAGTTGTTCCAAGCGTTCGCGAACCGCCGGGCCGGAGCGGTCGGACCGGTGCCCGGCGCTTACCGAATCGCTGATGGTCAGCACCGCGGCGTTAGGCATGGTTCCCCTGGCGGCGGAAGTCTCCGCTCTTTCCTCCGGTCTTCTCCAGCAGATAGAGGTCCTGGATTTCGATGGACTTGTCCAGCGCTTTGATCATGTCGTACACCGTGAGCGCGGCCACCGCGGCGGCCGTCAGGGCCTCCATTTCGACGCCCGTCTGCGCCGTGGTGGCGGCACTGGCTACCACGCGCACGCCTTGCTTCTCCAGTGTGACTTCCACGTCCGCGTGCGAGAGCATCAGCGGATGACATAGCGGGATCAGCTCGGACGTGCGCTTGGCTGCGGCGATCCCGGCGATGCGCGCAATCTCCAGCGGATTGCCTTTGGGATTGTCCGGCACCTTTTTGAGCGCGCCCGGGGCTATGCGCACAAAGGCATGCGCGCGCGCCGTGCGCCGCGTCTCCGGCTTGCCCGAGACATCCACCATGCGCGGGCTTCCCGCGGAATCGTAGTGCGAGAGTTTCTTCATTTCAACAAGATCCGAATTGGTTCGCCGCGCGCGTATTCGGCGCGGCCGGCCTCCGCCACCAGGTAAGCGTTGGCGCGCGTAAGCGCCGGCACGTCGCCCGAGCCGTGCCACTCCACCGGTGTCACCTCGCCGCCATCCGCGCTCAGGCGCGCCGGAAGAAAGCGCGTGAGCCCGGTCTTGTGGCGGAAGTCGCGCGTCAGGCGCGCCAACGGCATGTGCAGCGCAATCTCCTCCTGGCCGCCGAGCAGCTCCAGCGCGGCGCGCGCGAAAATTTCGAAAGTCACCATGGTCGATGAGGGGTTACCTGGCAAGCCGAAGAAAAACTCCCCGCCGGCCCGGCCGAACACTAGCGGCTGGCCGGGCTGGATGAGCACCCGGTCGAAGTAAAACTCCGCGCCCAATCCGGAAAGCACTTCCTCCACCACGTCGTACTTGCCCGCCGAGACTCCGCCCGAAAGCAGCAGCAAGTCGCAAGCGAGCCCCTGCGCGATCGCTTCGCGGGTGTGCTCCACGGTGTCTCGCGCCACCGGCAGCATCCATGGGTCGCCGCCGGCGCGCCTCACCTGCGCGGCCAGCGAAAATGCATTGGAGTTACGAATCTGAAATTCCTCGGGCGTCTCGTGGATCTCGACGATCTCGTCGCCTGTGGCGATAATGCCGGCCACCGGCTTGCGATAGACCTCGACCACGTCGTGGCCGAACGCCGCGAGCATGGCTACATCGGCGTAATCCAGGCGCTTTCCGGCGCGCAGCACGATTTCATGGGCCGCAGCTTCGCAGCCTCGCGGGTTGATGAACTGTTGAGGCTCGGCGGAGCGGTCGATGCGAACGCGGCCGTCTGCACGGCTGGTGTGCTCGATCATCACCACCGCGTCGGCGCCCGCGGGGATCGGCGCGCCGGTCATGATCTCGACAGCCTGGCCGCGCTCCACCACGCCCTGATAGCGCTCGCCGGCGCGCACCTCGCCGATGATCTGCAACTCGCCCGGCAGATCGCCGGCGCGAACCGCGTATCCATCGCGGACGGAACGGGCCACCGCGGGAGCGTCGCGGTCCGCCGCAACATCTTCGGCGAGCACACGCCCCGCAACCGCATCGAGTGGAATCTCTTCGATGCCGGGCGCCGGGCGCGCGGCGCGCACGGTGGTAAGAACTGTTTCGCGGGCTTGGGTAAACGTCAGCGTGGCCACAGCTTCTATTTTAAGCCGCGCGGCGGTGATATCTTAGAACCATGAGTGTCGAGACGCTGATCTCGGTCGAGGAGTATCTGAAGACCTCGTACAGCCCGGACCGCGAGTACCGGGACGGCCTGTTGATGGAGCGTAACGTGGGAGACAATGCGCATTCCCTGCTACAGATTCAGTTGGCTATATACTTGGGCAAACGCCGCAAGCAGTGGCAGATCCGGCCTTACACCGAGTTGCGCATTCGCGCCCGTGCGGACTGGTACCCCATCCCCGATGTCTGTATCTATCCCCTGCCCGCTCCCAAGGAACGCTTTCCTTCCACCATGCCGCTGCTGTGGGTGGAGATCCTGTCGGAAGACGACCGCATGATCGAAGTTTGGCAAAAAGCCGCGGACCTCGTGGCGTGCGGCGCCCCCTACGTCTGGATCATCAATCCTCACACCCTCGAGAGCCAGTTGCTGACGCCTTCCGGCGGACCCAACCAGGTCCCCGGCAAAACGCTGCAGATCCCCGGTACACCCATCGTAATTCCGCTTGTCGACGCAATGGAAGAGTGAGCACATTGGCAAGCAAGATATTCTTGCGTAGCCTCACCTCCCTTCCCACAATGGAAGAGAAGGAGGGATTCATGGCAGATACGAAAGTCCAGAATCCAGCAACGGAACAGCCAACAGGCGTCGCGCGGAGGCAGGAGTATCACCCCGCGCGCGATGTAATCAGCTTCAGTCCCTTCGCAATGATGCGAAGGCTCTCCGAGGAGATGGACCGCGCATTCTCCAGCAGCTTCGGCTTGACGCGCGGCCTCGGCGAGCAGGCAGCATGGGCCCCCGCGGTGGAAGTCCGAGAGCGCTATGGCAATCTCGAAATTTCCGCCGAGCTCCCCGGCTTGACTAAAGACGATGTGAAGGTGGAATCGACCGGCGAGGGCATTATCATCGAAGGCGAAAAGCGGCGCGAGCACGAAACCAATGAGGGCGGCTATCAACGGTCCGAACGCACCTACGGGCGCTTCTACCGCTTGATCCCGCTGCCGGAGGGCGCCCAGGCCGACAAGGCCAAGGCCGACTTCAAGAACGGCGTTCTGGAAGTCCGGGTGCCAATTCCGCAACAGCAGCAACGCAAAGCGCGCCAGATCCCCATCAATACGTAGTTGAAGCGATCGGCAGTCAGCGGTCAGCGGACAAAGCTGATCGCTGACTACGGAAAGCGATTACACTACTCTGGTGCCTCACCGTTCCTCTCTTTGTCTCATGATCTCGATGGTGCGGGATCGGGCTCTCTCTCCCGTGGAGCTTGTGAAAGCGCACTTGCGGCAGATCCAGGCGCGCAATCCCGCGGTCAATGCGTTCGTCACCGTCCTGGCGGACCAGGCTCTGGACGAGGCCCGCGCGCGCGAGGTGGCGCTGGTTCGCGGCGAGCCCCTCGGCATGCTGCACGGTGTCCCCGTAACGGTCAAGGACAGCTTCGACGTTGCCGGTTTGCCCACCCGGTCGGGCAGCCGTTTGCGCGCGGGACACATCGCGCGCGAGGATGCCCCGGCGGTCGCGCGCCTGCGCAGCGAAGGCGCCATCGTGCTTGGCAAAACCAATACGCCCGACATGCTGGCAAGTTACGAGACCGACAACTTCATCACCGGCCGCACCTCCAATCCCTGGGATTTGGAACGCACCCCCGGCGGATCGAGCGGCGGTGAAGCCGCGGCCATCGCAGCCTGCTACTCGCCCGGCGGCATCGCGTCGGATGGCGGTGGATCCATCCGCCTGCCCGCGCACTTCTGTGGAATCGCGGGCCTGAAACCGACCCCCGGCCGAGTCCCCGCCACCGGCCACTTCCCCTCGCTCGGCCATCCCGCCGGCCTCACGACCGTCGCCGGACCGATGGCGCGGACCGCCCAGGACCTGCGCCTGCTGTTCTCCGCGCTCGCGGGCTACGATCCGCAAGACCCCTTCTCGTCGCCCGTGCCGCTGCGCCCCCCGATCGTCGAAGGACTGCGCATCGGCGTGTGGGAGCAGTTCTACTCCGTCCCGGTGGGCGACGAGATCCGCGCTGCCGTGCAGCAGGCCGCCGCGATGCTTCGCCAATGTGGCTTCCCCGCCGACGAGTTCGTACCCCATGGACTGGAGCGCGCACCCAATGTCTGGGCGTTTCTCTTCACCGAGTGGCCCGCCTCGGCGACCCGCAAACTGATCGAGGGCCGTGAATCCGAGGCGCATTGGACTTTGCTCGAAACCCTGAGCACCAGGCAGACAACCGCGGAACAGGTGCTGACCAACCTGGTCGCGCGCGACGCCATGCGGGCGTCCCTGCTTCGCCAGATGGAGAGCGTCCCGGTCCTGCTGACTCCGGTAGCCGGAATCGCCGCGTTCCGCCACCGCGAGCGGAAATGGGATGTGGGCGGCAAGCCGATCGGCCTGTTCCAGGCGCTGATGCCCGCGGTCTTGCCGAATGTTCTGGGATTGCCCGCCGTGACGGTTCCCATCGCCCTCTCGCGCGAGGGCCTGCCGATCGGCGTGCAGTTGGTGGGCCGCCCCTACGAAGACGAGTTGCTTCTGGATCTCGCCGTGCGCCTGGAAGAGTCGCGCGGACCGTTCCCGGCGCCGCCCCTTACGGTTGAGGTCTGACGCCGGCTGCATGGGTGTATACTGAATCAGACCTTTTGGCCTGAAATAGAAGTGAGTAAAATCCATTAATGGCCACAACCAGGCGCAAATCAAAGAAACCGGCCGGAACGCCGGACGCAATAGCCGTGGAGCCGCCCTCGGCGAACGCTGACCAGAGCTTTCCCGTCGTCGGCATCGGCGCGTCGGCCGGGGGCCTTGCGGCGTTCGAGGCGTTCTTCGCCGGCATGCCAGCCGACACCGATCCCGGCATGGCCTTTGTGCTGGTGCAGCACCTGGCCCCGGACCACAAGAGCATCCTCACCGATCTTATCCGGCGCTACACCCGCATGCAGGTCTTCGAGGTCCAGGACGGGATGACGGTCCGGCCCAACTGCGCCTACATCATCCCGCCCAATCGCGACATGGCTTTCCTGAACGGCGCGCTCCAGCTAATGGAACCCTCCGCCCCCCGCGGGCAGCGTCTGCCGATTGACTTCTTCTTCCGCTCCCTGGCCCAGGACCAGCGGGAGCGCGCCATCTGCATCGTGCTTTCCGGCACCGGCAGCGACGGCACCCTGGGCGTGCGGGCCATCAAGGGCGAGGGCGGCATGGTCATGGCCCAGAACCCCGCCTCCACCGAATACGACGGTATGCCGCGCAGCGCCATCGCCACCGGCCTGGTGGACTACGAACTGCCGCCCGCCGAGATGCCCGCCCAGCTCATCGCCTATGTGGCCCATGCCTTCGGCAAGCCCCCCCGGCCCGCCAGCGCCCCGGCGTCCAAGGCTGAGAACGAGCTGATGAAGATTTTCATCCTGCTGCGCGCCCAAACCGGGCACGATTTTTCCCAATACAAGCTGAGCACCATTAATCGCCGCATCGAGCGGCGCATGGCCGTCCACCAGATCGTGTCGCTTGACGCGTATGTCAGGTATTTACAGCAGACGCCGGTGGAGGTGGAAGCCCTTTTTCGCGACCTGTTGATCGGCGTGACCAGTTTCTTCCGCGATCCGGAGGCCTTCAAGGCGGTCGAGGAACAAATCATACCGAAGCTCTTTGCGGGCATCCCCGCGGGCGCCGTGATCCGCGTCTGGTCGCCGGGATGCTCCAGCGGCGAGGAAGCCTATTCCCTCGCTATCCTGCTCGCCGAGCGCCAGGAGGCGATGAAGCAGAGCTTCAGGGTGCAGATCTTCGCCACTGACATTGATAGCCAGGCGATTGCGACGGCCCGCGCCGGCTTCTATCCGGCCAGCGTCGCCAGCGATATCTCGCCCGAAAGGCTGGCCCGGTTTTTCGCGGCCGAGTCCGACGGCGCCGCCTACCGCATTCACAAAAGCATCCGCGACACACTGGTCTTTTCCGAGCAGGACGTGATCAAGGACCCGCCGTTTTCCAAACTCGACCTCATCAGTTGCCGCAATCTCCTGATCTATATGGGGGGTGACTTGCACCAGAAGATCATTCCCCTGTTCCACTACGCGTTGAACCCCGGCGGTTTTCTCTTCCTGGGCACTTCCGAGACCGTGGGCGAGTTCGGCGATCTTTTTGCCGTGCTGGACCGCAAGTTGAAGCTGTATCGGCGCAAAGACGATTCCCACAGAGCGCAACGCATGGCCCTGGGCCGGCTTCTGCCGCCCATGACGGCGGTCGAGGCGCTCATCCCGCAGACCGCCGGAAAGATGGCCGGTGCTGGGAAACGGCCGCTGCGTGAGTTGACCGAACAGGCTCTCTTGCAGCAGGTCGCCCCGGCCGCCGCGCTCGTCAACGACCAGGGCGACATCCTCTACCTCCACGGCCGCACCGGCCTGTACCTGGAACCGCCTCCGGGCGAGGCTGGAATCAGCAACATCCTGAAGATGGCGCGCGAAGGGTTGCGGCGCTACCTGACCACGGCCCTGCGCGAAGCCGCGGGGACAAAAGAGATCGTACGCTGCCCCGGCCTGCGCGTCAAATCCAACGGCGGCTTCACTATGGTCAACCTGACCATCCGGCCGGCGGCGACAGGTTCCGCCGCGATGCCCCAGGTGCCGCTCTACCTGGTCGTCTTCGAGGATGCGCCGCCCTTGGCTCCCCAACAGGCGGAGCAAGCCGCCCTGCGTGCCGTTGCAGAAGCGGGCAGCCCCGAGATGGACGCCGACGCGCGCGTCGCGGCGCTCAAGCTGGAATTGCAGGCCAAGGAGGAGAATCTTCAGACCGCCAATGAGGAGCTGGAGACATCCAACGAAGAGCTCAAATCCTCCAATGAGGAGATGCAGTCGGTCAACGAGGAACTGCAATCCACCAACGAGGAGCTGGAAACCTCCAAGGAGGAGTTGCAGTCGGTCAACGAGGAACTCGCAACGGTCAACTCCGAACTGCTAACCAAGGTGGCGGATCTGTCGCGCGCCAACAACGACATGAACAACCTGCTGGCCGGCACGGGCATCGGCACCGTCTTCGTGGATCATCAACTGCGCATCCTGCGCTTCACTCCCGCCGCCACCCGGATCATCAACTTGATCCTCAGCGACGTGGGGCGGCCGGTGAACCACATCCTCTCCAACTTGACCGGTTATGACCACCTGTCGGCGGATGTGCAAACGGTGCTGGACAGCCTGATGCCCAAAGAGCTGGAAGTCCAGACCCGGGCGGGAGACTGGTACTCGATGCGCATCCTGCCCTACCGCACCCTCGACAATGTCATCGAGGGCGCGGTGATCACCTTTGTGGATATCTCCCGGGCAAAGAAAGCGCAGGAAGCCCTTCGGGAGATCGAGCAGAAGAACCGGGAAATACTGGAGAGCATTGCCGGCGCCTTCTTCTCTCTGGATGACAATATGGTTGTCAAGTACTTCAATCCAGCCGCGGAGCGAATGCTGAACCGCAAGGCGGCCGAGGTGATCGGCCGCCGGCTGTTCGATGTTTTCCCCGACATGCGGGGATCGGTCTTCGAGAAGAACTATGCGCAGTCGATCCGCACCAGAACGGCTCTTTCCTTCGAAGTCGAATTTGCCGTCGGGCCCCATGAGAACTGGTACGACATGCGCGTGTATCCGGAGGCGAATGGAATTGCGGTCTTCTCCCAGGTGATCACCGGGCGCAAGCAGGCGGAGGCGGCGCTGCGGGAGAGCGAATCCCACTTCCGCCAGCTCGCGGACTCCCTGCCGCAGCCTATGTGGATGTGCCTGCCCGACGGCCGCTGCGATTACCTCAACCGGCAGTGGGTCGAATTCACTGGCGTGCCGGATGCCCAACAACTGGATTTCGGGTGGCTCGCCCAGGTCCACCCGGATGACCGGAGCGCGCTGATGGCCGCGTGGACAACGGGCGTTGCGGCGGGAGAGCCCTTCAACGTCGAATTTCGCATCCGCCATCACCGCGGCGACTACTATTGGTTCGACATGCGCGCGACTGCTTTGCGTGACGCGGCCGGCAGCATCGTGAAGTGGTTCGCCATCAATATCGACGCCACCGGCCGGAGACTTCAAGATCCGGCGGAAACCGCGGCGGCAGCAACGCCGCCGGGAAACGCAGGGGGCACCATGACCAACCAGGATATCCGCCCTTAACGGTCACACATTCCGCGAAAACTTTAGACTTAACGACGAATTTGAGCGGATTCGCCTTGAATTAATCTGGACGGACTTGGGAGTGCGCGGGGACCATTCGCGGCGAATTGCCTCTGACCTGGCTCGCCTTGGTGCCGAACCGGGCCCGCGACTCTCCTTTTGTTGGCTATGCCGTTGACGACATAATGTCGTCTGTGACATACTAAATCGTGGCGTGGGAGGTCGAGTTCACCAACGAGTTCGAACAATGGTGGGACAGCCTTACCGCCGCGGAACAGAAGAGCGTCGATTTCACAGTCAGCCTTTTGCAGGAGATTGGTCCGACGCTAAGGATGCCCCATTCTTCCGGGGTCGAGATGTCGCGTCACACGCATATGCGCGAGCTGCGCATTCAACATGAGGGACGGCCGTACCGGGTCCTCTATGTATTCGACTCTCGTCGCGCAGCAATGCTGCTGATTGGCGGGGATAAAACGGGCAACAATCGCTGGTACGAGGAATATGTACCGCTGGCCGACGCAATCTACGACCGGCACTTGCGGGAACTGGAGAACGCATAGGAGCTTGCGGTCTATGGCACGGAACTACAGGGAACTTCAAGCAAAAATGGATTCCGCGAGCCGCGCGGACAACCAGCGGCGCGTTCGCGAAGAACTGAAACGGATGGCTCTAGAGGAACTCCGCAGCGCCAGGCAACTCACCCAAGCCGATCTGGCCGAGATGCTGGATGTGCCACAAAGCTCGATCTCCCGTATTGAGCGCCGAGCGGACATGTACCTGAGTACGCTGAGAAACTACATCCACGCCCTGGGGGGCGTGCTGCAGATTCAGGCGGTCTTTCCAGACGGCGGTGCAGTGCTCATCAACCGCTTCGGAGAGTATGAGGACCAGATGTACGTGGTCTGGGCTCAGGCAGAGGGCCGCGGTGTGTACCGGCTGCTTGCGCGTCCATTCCTGCATCAGGGAAATTTGCTCGCATCGAAAGCTCTTAAAGCTTCAGGATTTGTGAAAACCATGAAAACCCTGAACATTTCCGAACCTCAAATTGCCGACATCCGGAAGAGCCTGGAGAGTCCCGGCAGCGAGGTCTTGATCGGCAGCAGAACTGGAGGCGATCGGATCTTCAACGTTCCGGACTTAGTGGCGGCCGGCTTCGAGGCGGCCAGCACGGAACCAGCCGGCGCGGCGCCCGATCCATACTAATCCCGATTCCAAAACCCTACACCTTTTCCGGCACCACGAACGGCTTCCGATACGTTCGCCGGAACATTCGGTTGGCCTCCGCATCGCCCGGCACGCTGTAGCTCGCCGCATCGAAGTGCAGCGTCCTGCCGAGCCGGTACGAAATATTCGCCAGGTGCACCAGCGTGGTCGAGATCGCGCCTTCCTCGATGGGCGCATTCAGATCCTCGTGCTTGCGCGAGCGCACCGCCGCGATGAAGTTGGCCCAGTTGTTTCCGATGTCCTGCCCCGAGGGACCGGGCGCCAGCTCGCGCCCCAGGTAGCTCTGGTAGCGGCCGTGATCCTCGTCCCACACCGCCAAGTTCCCTTTGGATCCATAAAAGACCGCGCCCACCGTGTTCGGCGCCCGGCCATTGTCGCCGATGCCCGACTCGTGATTGGTCATCCAGTGCCGCACTTCGAACACCATCATCTTCTTCTTGCCGTTGTCGTCGAATTCGTAAGTGGCCGTCAAGGTGTTGGGCGTCTCCTGGTCGTCATCGAACATAAAGTGGCCGCCGATCGCGCTGACCTTGGTGGGGTACTTCACCCCCAGACCCCAGCGCGATACATCCACCTGGTGGATGCCCTGGTTGCCCAGGTCCCCGTTGCCGTAGTCCCAGAACCAGTGCCAGTTGTAGTGAAAACGATTCTGCGTGAAGGCGTGCTCGGGCGCCGGGCCCAGCCACAGGTCGTAGTGCACGCCCGCCGGCACCGCTTCCTCAGGCTTCCGGCCGATAGTGTCGCGCCACTTGAAGCACAGGCCGCGCGCCATGTAGACCTCGCCGATCAGGCCGTCCCGCAGGTGCTGGACGGCTTCGCGCACGATGCTCGAACGGCTGTTGGTGCCGTGCTGCACCAGGCGGTTGTACTTCTGCGCCGCCGCCACAATCTGTTTCGCCTCGAACATGTCGTGCGAACAGGGCTTCTCCACGTAAACGTCCTTGCCCGCCTGGCAGGCCCACACCGTTTGCAAAGTGTGGTTGTGGTTCGGAGTGGCTATCGAGATGGCATCGATGGTTTTGTCTTCGAGCAGCTTGCGCACATCGGTGTACGCCGCCGGACGCTTTTTCCCGGCCTTCTCCACTTCGTCGAGGCGTGCCTTCAGCACCGATTCATCGACGTCGCAAATGGCGGCGATCTCCACGTTCTCCATCGCTAGGTACTTACGGACATGCGTGTGGCCCTGGGAACGCACGCCCACGCAAGCCACCCGCACCGAGTCATTCGGACTGGCCAGGGCGCTAGAACGCAACGCTGCGCCGGCCGACGCCACCGAGCCCATTAGGAAATATCTTCGATCCATTGCACCGCTCCTTCGGGCCTAACCTATCACATAGCGCGCGCGGTTCCAACGCCGCCTTGTGCCGCAGCGTGCCCATCGGGCGTGTTTTCCTCTGCGCTCTCCGCCAACTCGGCGCTCTCCAGGTTTTGACTTTGATTCTTCTCTCCGCGCTTTCTGGGCGTCTCCGCGTCTCTGCGGTGAAATTGGTTTTTCCCGTTTGGTTCCGGCTCGGGCGTGGTTTTCTCTGCGTTCTCTGCTACCTCTGCGCTCTCAGGTTTGACTTTGGTTTTTCTCTCCGCGCTTTCTCGGCGTCTCCGCGTCTCTGCGGTGAAATTGGTTTTTCCCGTTTGGTTTCGGCTCGGGCGTGGTTTTCTCTGCGTTCTCTGCTACCTCTGCGCTCTCAAGTTTGACTTTGGTTTTTCTCTCCGCGCTTTCTCGGCGTCTCCGCGTCTCTGCGGTGAAATTGGTTTTTCCCGTTTGGTTTCCGCCTTCGCCGCCGTTCCAAGGTAGACAACGTCACGTCGATCTGGTAACACAGATTCAGTGCCGATTCCAGGACTTTCGCCCCTCTTGGTCGTATGCAGTCTGCTTCCTCCCGTACTGGCGGTGGTCCAGCAGACCAGGCTCCGGCTGATCGCGATTGGCGCGCACCCCGACGATTGCGACATCAAGTTCTCGGGCACGGCAACCAAAATGGCCAAGGCCGGTCACGCGGTGAAATTCCTTTCAGTGACCAATGGCGACGCGGGGCACCAGAGCGAGGGCGGCGCCGGGCTCGCCAGTCGCCGCCACGCGGAGTCACAGGAGTCCGCCCGCCGCCTGGGCATCGCCGAATACGAAGTCCTCGACAATCATGACGGCGAGCTGACCCCCGCCGTCGAGGTCCGCAGGCAGATCATCCGCGCTATTCGCCACTGGAATGCCGATATCGTGCTGGCGCCGCGGCCCAACGACTATCACCCCGACCATCGCTACACCAGCGTGTTGGTTCAGGACGCCGCATACATGGTGGTCGTGCCCAACGTTGTTTCCGAAGTCCCGCCGTTGCGCGGCAATCCCATTTTTCTCTACTACGAAGATGAATTCCAGAAACCGGCGCCGTTCCGCCCCGGCGTGGCCGTCGCGATCGACGATGTTTGGGATGCGAAGATCGACGCGCTGGATGCGCATGTCTCGCAGTTTTACGAATGGCTGCCGTGGGTAGCCGGCACGCTCCCTGAAGTGCCCAAGGATCTGGCCGCCCGCAAGAAATGGCTGGCGGCCACCCGTTCCGCGCGGATTACTCCGGCAGTGCGGGCCGCGCTCAAGAAGCGTTACGGCATCGCGCAGGCACAACAGATCCGCCACGCCGAGTCGTTTGAATTATGCGAGTACGGGCGCAGGCCGAATCTCGAGGACCTGCAAGCCATGTTTCCGAAGTAAGGAGTCACGAAATGTCCCACCAGAATCCGATCACCAGGCGCGCATTTGCGGGCGCCGCGGCAACCGCTTTCACCATCGTTCCGCGCCACGTCCTGGGCGCTCCTTTTGTCCCGCCCAGCGACAAAATCACTTTGGCCACGATCGGTTTGGGCCGCCAGGGCCAGGCCGTCACCATGAGTCTCCTGGCTCGTCCCGAGATCCAGGTGGTCGCGCTCTGCGACGTGAATCGCGGTAGCAAGGATTACGTCGAGTACGACGCCAACGCCCTCCTGCTAGCGGCGCGGCGCTTGCTCGGCGCCGGCTACGAGAACTGGGCCGAAGACCTCGCTTCGTCCGGCAGCGTCCACCTCACTCACGAGTTCGAAACCAGCTTGGGCATGGGCGGGCGCGAGCCTGCCAAACGCCTGGTCGAAGCCTACTACGCCTCCCGCAAGGCCTCGTCCTACAAAGGCTGCACCGCCTACAAGGATTTCCGCGAGCTTCTGGCACAGGAGAAGGACCTCGACGCCGTTTACGTGGCGACGCCCGACCACTGGCACGCTCCCATCTCCATCGCTGCCATGCGCCGGCGGAAACACGTGCTGTGTCAGAAGCCCATGTCGCATTCCATCCCCGACGCGCACCGCATGGCGGCCACCGCGCGTGAGATGAAAGTGGCCACTTCGCTTCCCGTGAACAACCCGTCGAGCGAATCCACGCGTCTGATTTCCCAATGGATCTCGGACGGCGCCATCGGCCCTGTGCACGAGGTCCACAACTGGTCGAGCCGCCCCTTCTGGCCGCAGGGGATCGATCGTCCAAAAGAGGCGCAGCCCGTCCCCGACGGCTTCGACTGGGATATGTGGGTGGGGCCCGCGCCGGAGCGTCCTTACAATAAGGCCTACCTCCCGTTCGTGTGGCGCGGCTGGTTCGACTTCGGCTGCGG
>Ga0209517_10002049_pt1 | contig 29253 bp, 24 predicted proteins | sample PeaSoiMetSII2010_FD_187695 | JGI IMG/M metagenome (GOLD analysis project Ga0209517, IMG submission 187695) | Peat soil microbial communities from Weissenstadt, Germany - SII-2010 (SPAdes) (version 2) | ecosystem: Environmental > Terrestrial > Soil > Wetlands > Peat | place: Germany...
CCCCCGCCGAAGCTCGCAGCCATTCTTGTCTGGCCTCATTCAACCGGGAGCGCATCGAACGATCCAGCGATGCGACGCCGTCATCCACCTGCTGGGCCCGTTCAGCAATCCTGGTCGCGACCGTCTGAAAGGCGTGGTGCATGCGCAGTTCCGTCAGCCGTTGCCGGGCTTCGGAGAGTTGTAGCCGGATCATCTGGGCCATGTGGCGGGCGCGATTTTCCAGCTCCGCAATGAAGTCCTGCTTGCGGTGGACGACCAGCTCGGCGGCGGCGGAAGGCGTGGGCGCGCGCAGGTCGGCGACGAAATCTGCGATCGTAAAATCCGTTTCGTGACCTACGGCGGAGATTACCGGAATTCCGGAAGCCGCGATGGCCCTCGCCACCACTTCTTCGTTGAACGCCCAGAGGTCTTCGAGCGATCCCCCGCCGCGCGCCACGATGATCACTTCGACGTTCTGCTCGCGGTTAAAGAATGTCACACCTTCGACAATCTCCTCCGCCGCGCCCTCGCCCTGCACTTTGACCGGATAAAGCAGCACGCTCATATTTCGGAAGCGGCGGCGCAGCACACGCAGGATGTCGCGAATCACTGCGCCGGTGGGCGATGTCACCACGCCGATGGTCCGCGGCAGCACGGGCAGGGGCTTCTTGCGGGCAGTATCGAATAAGCCCTCGGCGGCAAGCTTCTGTTTGAGCTGCTCGAAGGCCAGTTGCAGCGCGCCCAGGCCGGCAGGCTCGAGGTATTCAACGTAAAGCTGATACTCGCCTCGCGCCTCGTACACGCTCAAATGGCCGCGCGCGATCACCGCAATGCCGTCCTGGGGTTTGAATTTCAGATACCGTGCCTGGTTGCGGAAGCAAACCGCGCGGAGCTGGGCGGTCGCATCCTTGAGCGTGAAATAGAGATGGCCGGAGGCGGCGGGCCGGAAATTTGAAACTTCCCCAGTCACCCATACGTCCTTATATTGCCGCTCAAGCAGGTCTTTGATTTCACGGCTCAGCTCGGAGATGCTGAAAATCTTCCGTGTGGGACCGAAATTTAAGAGCGCCTGTTCCACGACTGATCCTGTCAGGCTGACAGCTGAGAGCTTCACTACCGCCTTGTAAAATGCGAAATGATCCAAAGCACCAGGGTCAAGACTACGCTCAACAGCACGCACGTGACGATGGGAAAGTAGAACTGCAGGTTCTTGCCTTTGTACACAATATCACCGGGCAGCCGCCCCAGGCCAAAAAGCGAGAACCGCGCGCCCGCCATCAGCAACAATCCAGCAGCAACCAGCAGCACGCCGACAATCACCAGCAATTTGCCGAGCTGGGAAGGCAGCATATAGACATTGTACTGGAAACTTCCGCGCTCGTAGCGCCGACCTTCAGGTCGGCAGTTCACTCAGTGCTGACCTGAAGGTGAGAGCTACGTCGCCAGAATGATTGCGGCGGCGAGCGCCGCCGTTTTGTGGTCCTTCGTCCAAGGCGGGCCGATAGAACTTCCCAAGCTTGAAACCCTGCGCTGCACTCGACTCGCCTCGTCCCCGAATGTCGTCCTGGCACGGTCGTCGAGGTCTCGCTCTTTGATTGCCGTTACGGGAGCTTCCAGGCGCTCACAAGCTTTCTTAACAGCATCGCGAAAGAATTCGCCCTCGGCCGTGTGAATCGAAGCATGCGACGCGAGAATTGCGGGGAGGGCTGGCAGGGGGCGGCCTGAGGCCAGAAGCACAGCGGAACCCGCAATTGGACATCGCCGCGCTTTCAAATCCTCGACCACCTCTTTAATGGCCTCAAAAGCCAGACGCTCTGAGACGGCTGCACAGTTCGCAAGATAACTCTCCGCCTCTCGAAGTCCGAGACCCGCTGCGAAGTGATAGGGCTGCCGGGCCCCTGGGACGACGGGATCCGCAGTGACGATGCGCCTTCGGTCTAATACTTCTACCGAGTCTGCGTCACCGGAGACGGCCACCAGCACTCCCCAACCGGAATGCATCCGAATCCCGAGGGCTGCTCGCTTCACGCCGGAAGTTTTCATCAATGATTTAGGTGGGGGCAAGCCATGGCGTGCCCCTACGGACCTTCAGAACGTGAGGTCCACTCCCCGGAAGAAATAGCCGATCTCGTACGCGGCGGTCTCGGGAGCGTCCGAGCCGTGCACGGCATTGTGCTCGATATTCGTAGCGTAGAGTTGGCGAATGGTTCCGGGGGCGGCGTTGGCGGGATTGGTAGCGCCCATGACCTCGCGCAGGCGCGAAATAACTTGTCCGCCTTCCAGCACCATCGCCAGGGCGCGGCCCGAGCTCATGAACGTCGTGAGGCTCTCGAAGAAGGGCTTACCGCGGTGCACGGCGTAAAACCCTTCCGCCTCTTTCTTCGTAAGATTCACCAGGCGCGCCGCGACGATCTTAAAGTCATTTGCTTCGAAGATCTTAATGATGTCACCCATGTGCCCCGCCGAAACCGCGTCGGGCTTTATAATTGTCAAAGTACGTTCTATTGCCATATGCTCCCCAAAACTTTAAAGGTCAAAGGCTACAGGATAAAGAGTAGGACCAATGTTTACGCTTCAGCCATTACCCTTCAGACTTGCCTTTAACGTCTCGCCAATCAGCGCCGGGCTCTCGGCGACCGCAATGCCCGCCGACTGGAGCGCTGCGATCTTATCCGCGGCGGTCCCCTTCCCACCTGAAATGATGGCCCCCGCGTGGCCCATGCGACGGCCCGGCGGCGCGGTGCGTCCGGCGATGAACCCCACCACCGGTTTCTTGACCTGAGCTTTAATGAAAGCTGCCGCTTCTTCTTCAGCCGTGCCGCCGATCTCTCCAATCATGACGATCCCATACGTTTCCGCGTCTTCATTGAACAGCCGCAGCACATCCACGAAGGTCGTTCCGATAATCGGGTCGCCCCCGATACCAATGCAGGTGGATTGGCCGATGCCCAAGACGGAAAGCTGGCCAACCGCCTCATAAGTAAGGGTTCCACTGCGCGAGACGACACCCACGTTTCCATGCAGGTGGATGTGCCCCGGCATAATACCAATCTTGCACTTTCCGGGCGAAATAATACCGGGACAGTTGGGCCCGATCAGCCGCGTTTTGGTTCGCAAGAGATAATCCATCACACGCGCCATGTCGAGCGTGGGGATACCCTCTGTGATGCAAACCACCAGCGGCAACCCCGCTTCAGCCCCTTCCAGGATGGCGTCCGCGGCAAAAGCCGGGGGCACGAAGATCACAGATGCGTTCGCGCCGGTCGCTTCTCTAGCCGCCCGGACAGTATTGAACACCGGAATGCCGTCGACTGCGCTCCCGCCCTTGCCAGGCGTCACCCCGGCCACCACCTTGGTGCCGTACGCCACTGCTTGCTGCGTATGGAATGTGCCTTCGCGACCCGTGATGCCCTGCACTAAAAGTCGTGTGTTTTCGTCAACGAGAATAGACATGGGGTTGATTCATTGATCCATTGATTCATTGAAGTGATTTAATGAATCAATTCCGCGCGAGCGCAACCACTTTTTCTGCCGCGTCCTTCATGTCGTCCGCGACACCGAAATTCAAGCCAGACTCGCGCAGGAGTTGCTGCCCAAGTTCGACGTTTGTCCCCTTCAGCCGAACCACGACCGGAACTTTGGTTCCGAGGGACCGGACCGCCCCGATCACTCCATTCGCCACAATATCGCAGCGCATAATGCCGCCGAAGATGTTGATGAGCACGGCGCGCACGTTAGCATCGCTCAGTATGATCTCGAAACCGTGGCGAACCTGTTCTTCATTGGCGCCGCCGCCCACGTCCAAGAAATTGGCCGGGCGTCCGCCGGCGTACTGGATGATGTCCATGGTGGCCATGGCCAGGCCCGCCCCGTTCACCATGCAGCCGACGTTGCCGTCCAGGCGGATGTAGTTCAAACTGTAGCTCGAGGCTTTCACCTCGAGCGGATCTTCCTCATCCAGGTCACGCAGTTCGCAAATGTCTTTGTGTCTGTAAAGCGCGTTGTCGTCAAAATTCATCTTGGCGTCGAGCGCCAGCAGGCGGCCGTTGCGAGTAAGCACAAAGGGATTGATCTCTACAAGGGAAGCGTCCGTGGCGATCATTGCCTGATACAGGCTGGAAAAGAACCGCACAGCATCGTTCACCAGCTTCGCTTCCAGGCCGAGCCCGAAGGCCAGCTTGCGCGCCTGGAAGGGCTGCAAGCCCAGTGCGGGATCGATGAACTCTTTCAAAATCTTCTCCGGATGCTCGGCAGCCACGACTTCGATTTCTACCCCACCCTCGATCGAGGCCATGAAAACAGGGCGGGCAGTGGTACGGTCAATCACCAAGCCCAGATAAAGTTCCCGCGCCACCTGCAGGCCTTCCTCAATCAGAAGGCGCTTCACCACGCGCCCCTCGGAACCCGTTTGAATCGTCACCAGCTTCTTGCCGAGCAACTCTTCCGCGATGCGCTGAGCTTCATCCGGGTTGTGGGCCAACTTCACACCGCCCGCCTTGCCCCGGCCTCCCGCATGGATCTGCGCCTTCACCACGACGGTGCCGCCCAGTCGCTCCGCCACCGCGTGCGCTTCCTCACGGCTAAAGGCAACTTCACCGCGCGGAGTGGCAACGCCGAATTTTGCAAGTGTCTGCTTGGCTTGGTATTCGTGAATCTTCATAGTGGCCCGTTGTCAGTCGTCCGTGGTCCGTTGTCGACACTTGGTGTGCAGTTGTTTACACAACCGTCGACGGCATTAGGGGATTGCAATTAACCGGTAATCTGGCAGTATATGAAATAGGGCGCCTAATTGCAATGCGCACACGATTTCGTATCCTGCTGGGAGTCGTGGCGATCTTCAACCGGACGGCCTGAGTACGGGAGGCAACGGACGACGGACAACGGACGAGTGAAGCCATGGAAATCCGCGAAACCATCGAAAAGCTGGAATCCCGCCAACACCTCAACCGCGCCGAGGCTGGGGCGGTGATGGAGCGCCTCCTGTCAGGCTCCGTGCCCGACGAGGAGATCGTCAGCTTCCTTGCGGCCTTGCGGGACAAGGGCGAGCAGGCTGAGGAACTGGTCGGGTTCGCGCAGGTGATGCGAGCTCACGCTGCCGAAGGCTTGCGCCTGGCAGGAGTTGATCTGGAGGCGCTGCGGGCCGGCAGCCCCTTGCTCGACACCTGTGGAACCGGCGGCGATGGTCACGCCACGTTCAACGTCTCGACGGCGGTGGCGCTGGTGGCCGCAGCCGGCGGGGTGCGCGTGGCCAAGCACGGCAATCGTTCCATCTCGAGCCGTTGCGGCAGCGCGGATGTGCTGGAAGCCCTCGGCGTCTCGCTCAACCTGCCGTACGCCCGCATCCCCGCCTGCCTGGAAGAAGTGGGTATGGTCTTTCTGTTTGCGCCCAGCCTCCACGCGGCTATGAAGCACGTGATGACTGCACGGCGGGCTCTGAAGACAAAATCCGTTTTTAACCTGCTGGGGCCGCTTACAAATCCGCTTCGCGCCACGGTCCAGCTCGTCGGAGTCTACGATGCGTCGCGCACGGAGATGATGGCGCGCGCCCTGGGCGCTGTCGGTACCGAGCGGGCTTTCGTGGTGACGGGCTCCGACGGCATGGACGAGATCACTCTCTCCGGCCCCACACATCTCTCCTCGTTTAATGCCGGCGCGGTCGAGACGCGCGACGTGACACCAGAAGAGTTCGGTTTGGCGCGGACGCCCATCGAGACACTGCGCGGCGGAGACGCAGAGACCAACGCCCGGCTTACCCTATCCGTACTTCGAGGCGAGGGCGGTCCCCACCGAGATGTGGTGCTCGCCAACGCTGCCGCGGCGTTTGTGGTGTCGACCAAGGCGGCAGACTTTATCCACGGCGTTGCCATGGCCGCCGCAGTTATTGACTCCGGCCGCGCACTCGAAACACTGCAGAGACTAGTGAACTTTACTCAGCGGAACAAGAGCCATTGATTCATTGAGCCATCAAATCATCGGTTCATTGCGCTGTCGCATCACCGCTCGCTCCCCCTCGTTATGTCATCCTGAGCATTGACAGCCGCGGGGCTGCCCTTGCTGAGCAGAAAGTCGGCGCGACCGGGAGTCTGAGCCGCCGTTGATTCCAAAAGGCTTACGCGCCGACTTTCTGCAGAGCGAAGCGAAGGATCTCGGTAGTTGGTCGGTGGCGCTAGAATCCAAAGGCAACTGCGGCGATCCTTGACTTCGCTCAGGATGACAGTATCCGTCGCCGCGAGGACTGACAACGGACCACTGACAACGGACGATTCACATCCTGAGGAAATTCGCGAGTAGCTGTTTTCCCGGCAGCGTGAGGATCGATTCGGGATGAAATTGAACTCCTTCGATCTTCATGTGGCGGTGCCGCAGGCCCATGATCAGGCCGTCCGGGGAAGTGGCGGAGATTTCAAGGCAGGTTGGGAGGCCCTCGCGTTCCACGATCAGCGAATGGTACCGAGTGGCCTCGAAAGGATTCGGCAGGCCTTCGAAAATAGTCTTGCCGTCGTGATGCACCTGGCTGATCTTGCCATGCATCAGTTCCGGCGCTCGGATGACCTTGCCACCGAATGCTTGCCCGATGGCTTGATGCCCGAGGCACACTCCCAGAATAGGAACACAGCCCGCCAGCTTGTCGATCACCTCGAGGCAGATTCCTGCTTCGTTGGGAGTCTTGGGACCGGGTGAGATGACAATGGCGCTGGGCAACTCTTTTTCGATTTCATCTACGGTGGTCTGATCGTTTCTGACCACGCGCATTTCCGCGCCCAGTTCACCCAAATATTGGACCAGGTTGTAGGTGAAAGAATCGTAGTTGTCGATGATGAGAATCATTCCCCAAGCCCCTTCAAATTCATTATAGTTGGAACTTGCTTTTTGGGTTTTAGATTTTGGATTGGCGGAGGCGAAGATGCCACGAACCAAACGGCGTGAATTCCTGAAGTCGGGTATTATTTCTGCAGCCGGAATCACCGGATTTGCCAGAAGCGCGGAGGCCCTCTCCAGACCCTCATTACCCTTTGTGGCTGAGGCAGCCGGAACGCCCCCGCCATTTCATCTCGGCCTTGTGACGTACAATTTGGCGGCGAACTGGGACATTGAAACCATTATCAAGAATTGCGAGGAAACGGGCTTCGTGGGTGCGGAACTGCGCACCACACACAAGCACGGAGTCGAACCCTCCCTCAGTAAGCCGCAACGTGAGGAGGTGAAAAAGCGCTTTGCCGATTCGAAGGTGCGGTTGGTGAGCCTGGGGACGACCTGCGAGTACGAATCGCCCGACACCGCCACGGTCGAGAAGAACATCGAAGAGACGCGCCGCTGGTGCGACCTAGCGCAGGATCTGGGCTGCCTGGGCGTGAAGGTGCGCCCCAACGGATTCCCGCGCGATGTTCCGCACGAGCAAACCCTCGAGCAGATCGGCCATGCGCTGGCCAAATGCGGAGACATTGCGCGCGAACACGGCGTTGAAATCTGGATGGAAGTTCACGGCGAGGGCACTCAGATCCCCGCCAACGCGCATCAGATTCTCTCCGCCGCCAACCACCCGTTGGTCGGCGCCTGCTGGAATTCCAATCCCACCGACGTGGAGGACGGCTCGGTTCGGAAGAGTTTTGAGCTGTTGAAACCCTGGATTCGCAGTTGCCATATCAATAACCTCGACAATGCGGCTTATCCCTGGCATGAGCTCTTCACCCTATTCCGATCCGTCAACTTCCAGCGCTACACGTTCGCCGAGGTTGGTGAACCGAGCTGCGAACCCCTGCGCTTCATGAGCTACTACCACGCTTTGTGGGATTACCATGCGGGGCTTGGCAGACCGTAGGTAAGGCAGGGGGCAGATGGGCAGGTGGCAGTAAGCAGGAATCACTGCCCTCTCGCTCGGGGAGAGGGCATGGCGAGAATTCGCTTGACGTTCGCTTTTTATTCGCCTACGATAAAAGCTGACAGCAACCGAACCAGCCTCTGGAGGATTACATGACGATCAGCGAAGCGCTTCTGCCTGAGTTGGACGAGGAGATTACCAAGACACGCAAGACCCTGGAGCGGATCCCCGAGAAAGCAGATTTCGTTCCGCATCCCAAGTCGATGCCGCTCGGCAAGCTGGCGCCCCACGTGGCCGAGCTTGGCGGCTTCGGCCTCATGGTGCTTACCACCCCCAAGGTGGACTTTTCCGCGGGCAGCTATAAGCCATTGCCTTTCGAATCGGCGGCCCAACTCGTCAAGGTATTCGAGGACGGCGCGGCCAAGGTCCGTCAGGCGCTCATCGACACACCCGACGAAGCCTGGAAGGAGAACTGGATCCTCGCTTTCGAGGGCAAGGCCATTTTTGAGGGGCCTCGGTTTCTGGCCTACCGGCTGATGTTCCTCAATCACCTTATCCACCATCGCGCCCAGCTCGGCGTCTACCTGCGGCTGAACGGCGTCCCCGTGCCCGCCATTTACGGCCCGTCGGCCGACGAGCCGTGGGGATGATCAATTTACTCCGTAGGGGCACGCCATGGCGAGCCCCTGCATGCGCCAAGGCGTGTCTCTGTGCGAGGGTGATTGGTCCGCGATCTACGCCGGTTCGATCCGGTATCGCTCCCCCGCCTGCGTGGGAAACTGCATAACTTCGCCTTTCGTCGAGACAGTGACCGACTGGCCATCCTTCGCGCGCGTCACCTTGGGCTGCGCGTTGGGCCAAGGATTGACCAGCTTCGCCGTTGCACCTTTTTCGCTAAGCATCGTTACCTGTGAAACCGTTTTGCCATCGTGGGAGGCGCTTAGCAGGAAGGCCCCGACTGCGCGAAGGTCCCGGAAGCGCGCTTGTCCCAATCCCTGGGTGTTGGGAAAGAGTCGGATCGCCCCTGAGAAGCTCTGTAGCAGGCACTCATTGAGCACAGCGGGCAACGAGAGGTTTTCCGCCCAAACGCCCATGCGCATCATGAAATCGTAGTCAACGCCATCATTATACCGGCCGTCGATCTGGCGGACACGGTCATTGGCAATGCCGTTGGGTAACTGGCAGTAGCGCACCTGGTTCTTGAACCATTGGACATCCAGCATCCCCAACCGTGCGCGGATCAGGGGCTGATAGACAAGATCATTGCCTCCTTCCAAGCGAACGGTGCGCGCCGTGCGCCGGGCGATTTCCAGCTGCTCTTCGTTGCGCCCCATCCCCACCTGATCTCCCGGAAAAACAGGGGCAAGCGTCACCGGGACGTTGTAAACGTGCTCGGGCGGAGCATTAAGCACATCCAGCCACACTTCGCCATAGGGCCCCTGGGTTTTCGGGTACGGGGCAAGATCGTTGCGAACCTCCTCCCATCGTTCGCGCTCGCCTTCGTCGACATCGAGGATCTTAGAGGCCTCAAGGACGGCATCGAGCAGGAACTGCACCATGGCCAAGTCCATAATGCAATCTCGATTGAGGTGGAAGTCCACCGTGCAGCCCCAGTTTTCGGGCGAGGCCGAAGGTGCAATATGGTATTTGCCGTCGGCCCCCTTTTTCACGAAGGCGACCACAAAATCGGTGGCGGCGCGGAAAATGGGATAGACCCGTTGCAGAAACTGCTTGTCGAGTGTGTACAGGTATTGCCACCACAGGCTCTGCACCGTCCAAGGCGTCTCGCAGACTTCGTAGCCCCAAGGCGGCGCCGGGTAAGGCACCACCTGGCTCGGCACCGGATATGCGGAGTGCGGGAAGAAGGCGCCCGGCAATCCGAATTTCTCGCGGGCGTAGTTCCGGGCCATGGGCAGCAGGCTTTCGACCACTTCCACATAGGGAAGATTCTGGTCCACATGATTGCTCGAAAACACTCCCCAGAAAACCTGCTGGGTGTTGTAGTTCATGTGATAGTCGCCATGCCAGGCAGTGCCGATCTTGCCGCTCGTCCAGTTGCCGAACAAGCCCGGGGCCACTTTCCCATCCCGCAGGCAGCAGGCCAGCAAGTATTGGTTGTGGTACCAAATCTTCTCCAGCTGCCGGTCCTCAAATTCGACGGCCGAGCGCGACCAGAAACCCTTCCAGCCGTCTTCGGTTTCCCGCTGGAGTTGCTTCACGGGGATTTGCGACAACCGCACCGCCTCGCTGCGGGCAAAGGCCACGTTATCCGCGTGGTCACGCGGAGTGAAAAGCGTGAGGTCGAGGCGGAATGGCTGGTCCATCTGACCGCGCAAGAAAACACACGGTGGGCCGTCGAAGTCCCAGTACGCTTCCTTGCTTCCCGGCCCCAGTTTTCCCAGCCGATTCTGGGTTTCTGCAAGACCTTCGATCAACCAGGAGCCTTGTATACGTCCATTCAAAGCAAAGCTGCGGTCCTTCGCTGTGCGAGGTGGATTCGGGTTCTCCGGTGTAGGCACCGTCGCCGGAAAATGCTGATAGGCGGAGAACTCGGTGAAACCCTCGCCCGCGTTGCCGTCCAGCTCAGGCGGCGGAAGTTTAGCCGAGGCATCAAGATTGGGGCAGTAGGAGACTGAGACGAAGGGCGCGGGCTCGTCGCTGGAAACTGAAACGTGCCCGGAGTTCCAGTTTACGAAACAGCGCAATGTCAATTTGCGACGTTTGCCGCGCAGGTCGTCGCATTCGAGCTCGAGCGTATAGAGTCCATTCGACGGGTCAAGCACTTGCCTGACGACGCGCACTTTTCGCGAGTCCCAGTGAATCCACACGATGCCGCAAGGCCAGGGGCGCGGCCAGGATTTCGCGTACGAGGAAGTCACTTTCTGGGTGTATTCGCGGAAGAAGTCGATGCCATATTCCATATAGAGCATGTCAGGCTTGCCCTGTCGCTTGGCCTCCTCGCTGGCCCGCTCCCAAAGCTTCAGCAGTTCGTTGAACGGTAACACATGCTGGTAGTGATCCTCGCTCACCCGGATGTCCCAGGAGTCTTCCTTGCCCAGGTGAAGGCCCAGCGCGTCCGGGCGCACCGTGACGCAGAGTCCAATGTCACCGTTACCAAGGAGCATCCCCTCGAAGAAATTCGGCGTGGGCAGGTCGCGAATAATCTGATGGCGCTTGGCGATGTTAAATCCGTCCAGATCAGCATCATCGGTCAGCGGACGAGCTTTGGCCGGCAGCACACCTGCGGCGGCCGTGGCGGCGCTTGCTTGCAGGAATCTTCTTCGGTTGGTTTTCACGCAGGACCTCCAGATGGTGTTGTTCAAGGCGCATATAGTATCACCGCTCGCGTTGCAGTGGCGGCGCTCGTGGCCGCCCCATCCGCGCGACCGCTTCTGCGGCGCGGACATTGTGCCCCGTGGGGCTGATGTGGCATAAGAGACAATTGGCCCCTGCGGAAGGGAAAACCCTGCAGAGTTGCCCCACATCGAACTAAAAGGACAATGCATTCGATGTTGTGACACATTCCATTCATCGTTTATCTTTCGCTGAGGACTGCGGCACTTTTCTCCCCAGTCCCTGTACGCACTTTGGCGAATCTTATTGAGAGGCTGAACCTGGAATGAAACCTTCGCTTCTGCTGTTAGCTTTCGTTGGGCTCATCTCGGCAACAGCTCGTGCGGTCGCCCCACCCCCTTGTCTGGGAGGCGTTTCGGTCAGCACTTTTCGTCTTCTGCTCCAACCGGAAGGGAAAGGCCCCGCATTGCCACTAAGCTCCGTCAACCTCATCCGGGCGGGCGACAGGCTGAAATACGAGCCCATTCACATACCTAACCCCATCAAGGACAAAGCGCAGATCGCGATTCTGATTGTGCCGGCCTCCGCACTCTCCTGTGAGGCAGCGAACGCCGGCGCCGCGTCAGCGGGATCAGCGACGGTGGAACAAAAGGGCGGCGCCACACCGCGCGCGGAAAAGAACAAGGTTAAGCAAAAGGACCTTGTGGTGTTGGAGGCACGGCCGGCGAAGGACCCTGCGCAGTGGGCGATTCCGACACAGGCCGCCGTCGTGGGCGTGGTTTTCGGTCCGCACGGGCTGGACGTGAAAAAAGTGAGCTCGATGGTTGAGAAGAATCAAGACCTGATCCCGCAACTCGCCGATTACGCTCAGCAGACGGCTACTGTCGAAGCGCTGGTTCAAACGCTTTCCCAAGTCGAGCAATCGCCCACTTACGGAACCGACTTGAATTCGGCCTTGCGCGGATTCTCCGCTGCGTATGGCGTCTCGGTCTCCAAACTCGATACCGGCGCTCCTACGGATCAGCAGGCGGCGCAATTGCTTGGGGCCGTGATGCCCTCCCTTTCCACATACGATCCACTCACCTCGGAGCGAACAGCATTGCTCGCGCAGTCGACGGGGCTGGCTTCAGCCGTGGCCGCCCTCTTCTTCGGCACGCCGGTCGGCCTGGCCGCCGGGGGCGCGGCGCTCTTTGAAAACCTCCGCATCATGGTTTTTCCGGACACCGATTTTCATGCCGCCTTCACGCAGTCTATCCCCAGCGATGGACTGGCGCTCTGTAGCAAAGACCAGAAGCTGAAGCCCCGCACCCGCCCGGCCTATCTGTGGATGCTGCGCGTTCCGGATGTGGGAGCGCCGACCGCGTCGCTGCCGGAGACCCGGTGCCTGCCTCTGGGTTGGAAATCCACCATTAAGATTGCCTGCGCGAATCCCAGCCAGCTCAAAAACCTCCCGCGAGTCCGGGATTGGGAATTAGTCTCCGCGGGACACTCCGCGGAGGTTCCCGTGACCGTGAAACTCGGTGAACCGGACGATTCTCTGGAGTTGGACCTCAGCAAAACCAGCCTTCCGGAAGGGCAATACCGCCTTGTCGCCAAGTGGGATTGGGATCCGATGGAAGTGCAGGGCGACATCAACTTGCGTCCCTTCGCGGATTTTTCGCACGCCAGACTCAGCCCCGATTCCGAAGACCGCCTGGTGGTAGGCACGGGTTTGGTGAGGGTTCAACTGACGGGCGCGGATTTTGAGTTTGTCAACAAGGTCGCACTCGTTCCTTCAGGCAAAGCGGCAGGCTCCAGTCCTGCCTCTGCTCTACTCAAGGACGACGCTACACTCAAGGCCGAGGGATTGCCCAAAGAACTTTCCTTCACCGTTCCCAAGGGGAGTAGCTCGGGGGAGCAAACGACCTTGGATTTGGACATTGACACCGCCAAGTTGCCGGCGGGCTCCTATTGCCTGAAAATCACCCAGACGAACGGATCGAATCATGACCTCGGCCTCGTGATCCACCCTCCCAACCCCACCTTATCCAATCTTCCCTTGCGGGCAAACCTGGGGGAGACGCACCAGACATTCACGCTCGAGGGAACCGGCATGGAACGGATTGAAGGCATTTCGAGCGACAGCGCGACGTGGACGCTGGCTCCTGTTGCGGCGGATGCACAGAACCTGCGCGAGCGAATGGCCACGCTCAAATTAATGCCGAAGGCGAAAAAAGGCGACATGCTCGACGCCAGCTTGAAGGTTTTGGATCTGCAAAGCCCTCTCAAAATCTTCGACGGCGTACAAGTGGTTGGGCCGCGACCGAAGATCACCGGAGTGAACGAATCGTCCTCTCAAGCGACGGATGTAGCCTTGCGCCAGGGCGAAATCGCCGCCGGCGGCCCGGTGAGCTTCTCGATACAAACTGAGAACGCCGGATCGAATCCCGGCTTCGAGCTGAGCTGTGCCAACCAGGGAGACGCGAAGAAATCCCTCTCTCTCCATCCTGGCGAGCGAGCCGGAACTGCGCAGTTGGATTTCGCCGGAGAAGGCATCCTTTTCCTGTCCGTTGATCCGGGATCGGTTGGCCGCTCCGGGTGCCAGTTGGAGGCCATGATAAGCGCGGATGAGACCGGCGCCTCGCAACCCTATATTTTGGGACGAGTCATTCGCCTTCCGCACATTCAGAAATTTGTGCTCACCGACCAGAAGAAGAGTGGCAACCTTTTCTTAGGAAGCCTCACCGGCCAGGAGTTGCAAGTCATCGAGAAGACGGGATGGGATAGCCAGGCAGGATACCCTGTACAGGGAATCCCCGTCCCCGCGGCGGGTGACCCCCAGAACCAGACCTTACAAATTGAACTCCCTTGGCCGCCGCCCTCGCCGCGGGCGCCGCTCTACGTCTGGTTGCGCGGCGAGACCACGGGGCGCATCACTGAGGCGAAGTATTAAGCCGGCAGCGCGACCTCTGGGCTTTGCGAATGGTGGACAAAAGCCTCCGCGTACTTCACGCCAAGCTCCATGCCACGGCAGCGGTTCATCTGGTCGTGGACCGCGTAGAATTCTTCGGGCTTCTGGCTGGCGTGTACGAAGCATGAGGCGCGTTTTCGTGCCTCTGTCGCCGTGATGTCCACGTACTGGGTGGGCCAGAATTGCGATGTCTGCATTCCTGTCATGACTTCGAAGTAGTAGAGTGCGAATTTCCTTTGCATGCGCAGCCACGCGTCGTAAACCAGCAGCGAAGTGGCCCGGTGATCCTCGTGGGTGTCGATGGGCCAGTGAGTGAACACCGCATCCGGCCGCTCGTCCCGCAGGATTTTCAGGTACTCGTCATAGCGCGCGTAGTTCACTTCGACTTTGCCGTTCACCTGACCTGCGAACACGGGGCGCGCTTTGAGAATCTCGCATGCCTTCTGAGCTTCCGCGGTTCGGATCAGGCCCGCCTCGTCGTAAGTCTTACCTTGGATGCCGCGCTCGCCGCGCGTCAGGTAGAGGATCACAACCTCATGCCCCGCATCAGAAAGCCGAGCGATGGTGCCGCCGCAACCGGATTCCGGGTCGTCAGGGTGCGCCCCTGCAATCACCACCCGCATGGGGTTTGGCGTAAAACCGGCAGTCCTTGCCAAGGGCGCGCCCGCGGCAAGTGCTCCGGCCGCACCGGCGGCCTGCCCCAGTAAATGACGCCGTGTGATTGATGTCATGATCGCTTCCTCCGCCATTCGTCGATGAAAATCTGGAGGTTGCTCCAGGTCCTCGGTGCATCCACGGTGATGTTGTCCACGGGCGAGAGGATGAACCCCTCCGGTCCGAGTTCGGCAAGGGCGAGCCGCACGGCGGCACGAATCTCGCTCTCTTCCCCCATTTCCACCGTGACGGCGCCCGAGACGCCGCCCCAAAGGCAGAGACGCCCGGCAGCTTTCTTCTTCATCTGGCCAAGGTCGGTGTGGGTGCCCTGCACCGGATCGACGCCGATGAGAACATCTACTCCCGCTTCCACGTAGTCGTCGAGCCGTGGCAATATTCCGCTGGAGCAAATATAACCAAACTTGGCGCCGTGTTCATGCGCCAGTGCGGCGTCGCTCTTGAGGTGGGGAAGGATGACCTCCCGAAAGAGCTTGGGTGAAAGGAAATCGCAGCCCTCATACCACGCCCGATAGATATAGAGATCCACTCTCCCCGAAAGCACCATGGCCATGCGCTGCTGGTTCCATTTGTGGATCATTTCCAGAAGTTCGGCGAAAAACCCCGGCTGGTCATGCTCGAGCAACATAAGGTTCTCAAACCCGCAAAGCCAGTTCGCCATATCGACCCCGACGCCCCAACCGCCTGCCAGCAACACTCCCTGCGCGCGCGCGAAAGCGTGGGCACGGTCGGCCTCGACTTGGAATTGTTTGACATCGTCAGGGTCAGGGGGCGTCAGCAGGTACCGCAACGCATCCAACTCCGATGCTTCGCCGCTCAGCAACGGCTTGATCGCCCGCGGCACCTGGTAATCATCGACGAAGGGAATGTGTTTTCCGTGCGGCCAGTCGTCCGAGAGGCGCACGCTGGTTTGCAGCTTGCCGGCCGGCGTCGAGTACTCCTTATGCAAGACGGCGTACCGGCCTGGATTCTCTTCCTGCCACTCGCGCGTCTCCACCGAAAGATGGAAACGCACCGGCAGCCCGCGCAGGTCCGGATGGTCCAGGCGCTGCGAGCGCGGCAGAGTAGGGATAAAAAGAAAGGAGTCCAGACCCATGTCGCGCTCGGCCTTGACTAATTCATAGAGGTCTTCCTGGCAGCGCCGCCGCAACGCCGTAAAGCTCATGAAGCAACATGGAACATAATCCGGCGCCTCGTGGCGCAACGCGCACAACATTCGCTCGCATGAAGTGAGTTCAGGCATCCTGTGGCACCCTCTAGCATGTCATTCTGAGCGAAGCGAAGAATCCCCGCAGTTCTTAAATCGAGCAACTGCCGTTATCCTTCCTTCGTTTCACTCAGGACCGTCCCGATGAGATCGGGACTCCTCAGGATGACAGCATCAATCCAGGTTTACTTCTCCACCACTTGCTCGCGCTCCGCATCAAAGTAATACACCTTGCCTGTCCGGTAAGACCGAATGGAAAGGTCGCAGGCCACTGAAACCTTATAACCAATATCCACGTTGCAGTTCGGTAGTTGCCGTGATCGCACGCAATCGAAGAAGTTGTCAACGTGCTTCAGATCTCCCTCGTTGCCCACGCCCTCCACGCGCACCTGGTCGTTGCCGTACTTCCTGTTGAATTCCTCGACGAATGGCGATTCCGGGAAGATATCCGCGTAATCGTACTGACGCGACGGCGGGCCTTCCCACTCGTCGCTCAGATGGATAGTGGCTTTGGTCCCCCGGATCATCATCATCGGGCCGTTCTCGTTGACCTGTGAAGACTGCACGGTCATCGAGTACTTACTCGGGTAGTCGGCGACGGTCAGGAAGGTGTCCGGGACCTCGCGCCCGTCGTTATAGACCCACAACCCGCCCATGCCCGCGACACGGGTGGGGAAGTCGTTGGCCACTCCGACATGAAAGGGCGCGACGACATGATAGTGCAGGTCGGTGGCAATGCCGCCTGAATAGTCCCAGTACTTGCGGAAGCGGAAGAACCGGTCCGCGTTATACGGAATCTGGCGGGAGGGGCCGAGCCACTGTTTCCAATCGATGTGGTTGTCCCCCGTGGCATCGGGACCGGCGGCGGGATCGATCGTCCAGAAGTCACCGCCGTTCCAGTCGCCTTCCGGGGCATTGCGGCTGTAGGTGCCCTGCACGGCGACCACTTGCCCGATCATGCCGGATTGGACAATCTCGTGGATTTTGTGCCAGCGATTCCAGGAAAGGCCCTGCACGCCCACTTGCAAGACGCGCTTGAGTTCTTTGGTTTTTTGGGCGACCGTTTTGCTCTCCTCGGCCGTGTGCGTCATGGGCTTCTCAACGTACACGTCTTTGCCGCGCTCCATGGCCGCGAGGGTGATGGGTGCGTGCCAATGGTCGGGCGTGGCAATGAACACCGCATCGATGTCAGATCGCTCGAGCACTTCCTGGTGGTGAACGTAGGTCTTTGCCCCCGGCGCCTTTGCCGAGGCCATGCCCAGCCGCTTCTGGTAAACATCACATAGGGCTACGATTTCAATGTCCGATTTGTTGGCACGGTGCTGAAGCACCAGGTTCAAATGATCTGAGCCGCGTGCTCCCAGGCCGATCAGCGCCACATTGATGCGATCGTTCGCGCCCAGCACGCGCTGCCACGACGGGGCGGCAGCCAGGGCCGCGCCTCCCATCGCAGCTTTCTTCAGGAAACTACGGCGGGTTGGATTATGCGAAGAAGTCATACTTGAAACCTCCATTTGAAATCCGCAGCCTGCCTGGCGGTCTGTTGCGCCAGGCTCGATCCCACGGCGTAACAACGGCTCAAAAAACTAAAACAACTCACGCGAAGACGCCAAGCAATGGGTCGCTACTTTCTTTGCGCCCTTTGCGTACTTTGCGCCTTTGCGTGAACCCTTTCTTTTCCCCCAACGGTTGCTTCCGAACTTCTGCCGGCACGAAGGACGCTAGGCTGTCGAACTCTCTGTTGATAGCAGCACGACCGCAATCAATGCACAGACTATGCCCACGGCCTGCAAGGCGCTGATGGATTCATGGAGAATGAAAGGAGCCAGGAAAACTACCACGATGGGATAAAGCGCCGTGAAGGGCGCAACGATCGAGGCTTTGCCCCCGCTCTTCAGCGCCGCCAGGAGCGCCCAGGCCCCTAAAGCGTTAAATACGCCGCTCAAAAGGGCCCATTCCAGGCCACGATGGGAATATGTGAGGAGTACCTTTCCCGGGTAAAGCCATGGCTCGAGAATGAAAAAGCCCACGGCCAGCCACACTAAAGCCCATTCCGCAGAGAGATGGTTGGTGGAAAGCTTTTGGAGCAGACCAACAATCCCCCACGAGATCAGGGTGATCAGACCAAACCAGAACCAAGGGGGCAAATGCATAGGACCGGACTCTTACAAAGAGAAGATGATAATGGCCACCACCGCAAATCCCAAGCCCACCATCTGAAGCCAATTCAGCCGTTCGCGCAGAACCAGTACCGCAAGCACTACCGTAATGAGGGGATAAAGAGCCGTGGCGGCGGTGATGACCGACGTGTTCCCGCCGCTCCGATAGGCTGCGAAAAGCGTCAGGCCGCCGATGCCAGCTAGAATTCCGTTGCCAAGACTATACGCGATACCCTTCGCGCTTTTTTCGAACTTGACGCGCTTCATGACAAGCACCAGAACCGCCACCGGAATGAAGCCGAACGCAAAGATGAACTGCATCGTGCTGGCGGGAATCTCGTTGGTCCCCAGTTTCGAACAGAGCACCCACGCCCCCCAACAAAGCACGCAAAGCAGCGAGTACCAAAACCACTTGGCTTTAAGCCCCTGCGGTATGACTCTCATGCAACTCCAAAATGAGAAGGGGTACGTCCCTCGGCAACGTCTCGCACTCGCTCCCGAAGACGCCAAAGCAAACACGAGACCGTTTCGCCACCCTGCTTCTTATAGCGAGTGCCTCCAGACTGTCAAGCTATTTTCCTGGCTGGTGGTGCAGTAATTCGAAGGTAGCGCCGGCCTTTAGAGCCTGCCCTGAGCACAGCGAAGGGTCGGCAAATGTTCGCTGGGTGACCTGCACAGATTTCGCTTGACACGCGTCTCGAACTGTGATAGCCTATAATCGTTGTCAAACTCGGTCGCCGACAAACTGTCAGTGGCTCGGCGGCGGGAGTGAGCACGGCGATACCCCCTGCAAGTTGAAAGAGGGAGGAGAGCCGCGTAATAGATGTATTTTAGTACGCTCGAAGCCAGTATGTTATTGAAAACACAAGACATGGTGAGCGAAACGAAGCTAAGATCGGCCCCCAAGAGCGGCACAAAATGCGCTCAAGCTGCGCATGAGATCAAAAGCGCGAGTCGAAACAGGCAAACCGGTAGGGGCAGGGGGGGCTACATAGATTCCATGCCCAACCGCGATGAGCGTCGGAAGCTCACAGAGGACATGCACGGCCCGTCCCCCAGGCCGACAATCTGTCTGGGCCAGCGCCTTGCGCCCCGGCCCCGCGCACCCGAATCCTGACACCTGCCAGGCCATTCGGGTGTAGACTTGTAAGCCGCAAGCCCGAGAGTCCTCGCCGAAGGTCCTGATATGAAGATCCAACTAACCGTATTGTTATTTGCCCTACTTATCCCCGTCGCATTGTTTGTGATCGGCCTGAAGAATATTGGCTTGAGCGCGGAGCAGAAGATCAGGCCGGCCCTTGTGGCGGGAGGTTTCTATCCTGCCGACCCGAACGAATTGGGAAAGATGATCGACGGTTTTCTCGCGCAAGCTTCACCCGAGAAACTGGACGGCAGCCTGGTGGCGCTGATCTGTCCTCACGCAGGCTACCAATTCTCCGGCGGCGTGGCAGCCTACTCGTATGTCCAGCTTAAGGGACGGAGCTACGACCGAGTGGTAGTGCTCGCCCCGTCGCATTACGAGTCGTTTCCCTTCTCCTCCATCTACGACGGAGACGCTTACCATACGCCCTTGGGCGACGTTCCGGTGGACCACGACTTTGCCGCCCAACTCGTCAAGCTGAGCTCGTCAATCAAAATCTCGGACCGCGGACACGGCCCGGTGAATGTGCGAGGCCAACAGTATGGCGAGCACGCCCTCGAGGATCAACTGCCCTTCCTTCAGCGCGTGCTGGGACAATTCAAGATGGTGCCCATCGTGATGGGCGACATCAGTTACGAGAACTGCCGCGCCCTAGGGATCGCTCTCGCCAAAGCCGTACAAGGCACCAACACGCTCATCCTGGTCAGCTCCGATCTGTCCCATTACCACACGTACGATGACGCAGAGCGGATGGACCACCAGATCTTGAAAACCATCCAGGATTGGGATTACCTGACTCTCTCCCAAAACCTCGAGCGGAACCTCTGGAACGGTCCTTGCGGCGGCGGGCCCATCATCGCAGCCATGATTGCCGCGGAGCACCTGGGCGCCCATCACGCGCAACTCCTCAAATACGCCAATTCGGGTGACGTTACGGGAGACAAGAGCCGCGTGGTCGGCTACGGAGCCCTGGCGATAACGGCTGAAAATGAGAAGGAGAACAAGAAGCACGGCCGCAAGAACGCGGAGTTCTCCCTCACCCCCGCCGAAAAAGAGGAGTTGCTGAAAATTGCGCGCCAGTCCGTGGAAGTCGCGGTGCGGGAGAAGAAGATCCTGCCCGTACCCGACAATGAGCCGGAAGCGCTCCGTGATGCGCGTGGCGCTTTCGTGACCTTGAAGGAGCACGGAGATTTGCGCGGCTGTATTGGCTATATGTCCCCGGTTAAACCCCTCGCCGATACGGTCCGGGATGTGGCCGCCTTCGCGGCTCTCGAGGACCGGCGCTTCCGCCCTGTTAACTCCGACGAACTGCCGCTGCTGGAGTACGAGATCTCGGTGCTTTCCCCGCTGCGCAAAGTCGAAGACATCAACCAGATTCATGTAGGCCAACATGGCTTGCTGATCCGCAAGGGAGAGTATGAAGGCGTGCTGCTTCCCCAGGTGCCCACGGAAGAAGGCTGGGATCGGAAGACATTCCTGGAACAGGTGTGCGTCAAAGCGGGCCTGCCCCAGCAGGCCTGGAAAGATGACGACGCCGACCTGTTCATGTTTACGGCCCTGGTATTTGGCGAGCCGCACAATCCTAAAGCGCCCGCGCTTGATGAGCCCTCAGCTCAAAAGCCGCCAGGATTGCAAGCGCCGCCGGCCCCAGGTTCACCACGGCCATGAGAATGGCGGCTCGCAAAAAGCCATAAACCGGGAGCAGGTAGGCGCTCAGCGCCACCGCTCCCAGGCACGCCCCAAGCAGATCGAGTCCATAGAGTATTCCAGGGTTGCCCAACTCCTGAGCACTCGCTGGCGAAGCCTTGTTCCCCTCCTCGCTGAGGAGGCGAATGAGGGGTGGTGACGCGGAGAAGTAAAGGCGGCTCGCTAAGGGGAACTGGAATCCGCCCATCAAACCGGCCATCAGAGCCAGCATGGGGAAAACCATGGGGTTGAGGGTGAGAAGCGCCCGCAGACTCTTGACGCTCGCGAGCAGAACGAATAACGCGTAGACGAGAAGCGGCGCTGCCGCCGCCAGAAGTTGCAGCACTGCGAGCTTCCTGTATTCACCGCCATTCACAGTCGTAGGGGCGGTTCGCGAACCGCCCCTACGCACCCTTGTTTCCCTTAGGGCCAACCATGCTCCGCCCGCCATCCCCACCATGAAGAGAGCTACCAGAATGGCCAGTTGTTGGTAAACGTATCCGTAGAGGGCTTGAAACCCGAGCAGGAGGAGAACTTCGAGGCCAAGCAGTGTGAACCCCATCGCCGCCACCGAGAGCCCCAGCGTGGCGCGATAGGCGTGCGGCAGTCTTCCTACATCACGATCACGAGGGGGCGTGCCCTCGCCGCTGCCTCGATGCCGCGCCACGCCGAGGCGTTCGAACAGCCCCGCCGCGACCGTTAGGGTCAGCAGGCCGAGAAACACGGCGACCGCGGCCGCGCCGAATCTCAGAGCCGCCAGCGATTCCAGTAAATCGCGCCAGCGCGAGTGAAATCGCGAACTCCATAGGGCCACGTCGAAATAGTAGGCAATGGGAGAGAAGTCAAGGTTAATGGGCGTCGCGGCCTTTGGCTCGATCTGTTCCTCGAGATCCTGCATGCGATCCGGCGACATCTGGAATGGAACGTAATACTCGCGAAAATACTGCGTGTGGATGCGGCGCTCGTGCAGCCGGGTCATCAATCGAGAGGCATCTCGGGTAAGTGTGCCCCCTCGATTTGAAACCAGAAAGTGAACCGTCTCCCCTGGAATGGCAACCACTTGTGGGAATACCGAGCGCAGCGTCTTTGCGAGGCACCTCAAGAGGTCCGCAAGTTCCTGGCTGATGTAATTCTCCGCCCCGGTCACCTGAAAGGACAGAACCCCGCCGGGGTTGAGTTTCTCCGCGGCCTCGCGGAAAAATTCCTGGGTGTAAAAGCGGTTCAGTTGGGCGGTAAAGGGGTCAGGCAAGTTGATGATGATGACGTCGAACTTGGTTTTGCTGGTCTTGAGGAACAACCGGCCATCCATGGGGTGAACGAACACGCGAGGATCGCTGCGCGCAGGCGTCCAGGCTTGCGCAAAGTGGCGCTCGGCGACGCCCAGGATGGCAGGGTCCAATTCGACGTAGTCGACCCGTTCGAGGCTGGAGTATTGCAGAGCTTGCGCCAGGCTGCCGTTGATCCCTCCGCCAATCAGCAGCAGCGAGTGGGGAGCGGCGTGTTCGAGAAGTGCAAAGTGTACGGCCTCCTCGGCCGCTGAGGGGTCCGGCACGGTGAGTATCCTCAACCCGTTCTCGAAAAGGCTGTGGCTTTCGCTTGTCGCCACCAGCGCCAGATTACCATAGACGGAATTCCGGGATTCCACGAGGCTGAAGCCGCGCCACAGCAGCGCCAGCGATTGGGCCTCAAGCCGGCGCGCGGCGCGCGGGATGAAGAGGGCAGCAACGAAAAGCAGCGCCAGCAGGGTACGGCGATAGACCGGCGTGTGCACGCCGATCCATGCCGCGGCCAGCAGGTTGAGCAGGGCCACGCAGGCGGCCATTTCGAAGGAGGTGAAATGGCGGATCAAAATCAGGCTTGCCAGTATTCCTCCCAAGCCCGATCCCGCAGCCTCGAACAGGTAAACCGAGCTCGCCGCAGAGGCCGTTGAGCTGCGCGTTTCCTCGCCGCACAGCCTGGCGCCCGCAGCAAACAGGCTTCCCGAGAGCAGGCAGAAGAGACTGAGTGTTATCAAGGAAGTGAGGAACATCGGCGCCGGGCCCAGGATTTCTCCGGGGACGGATTCCAGCATGGGCCGGCTGCCGCGTACCGCAAAAACGGTCAGCGGGCATACTCCGCCGAGCAGGGTTTCCAGGCTGGCTACAACTCTTCGGGAATCCCGGCAGCGCCCAAGAAGCCTGCCAAACGCACTCGAGCCAATGGCCGTCCAAAGCAGCCAGCACGCGAGTATGATGCCGAGAGAAATCTCGTTGCCGTAAAAGACCACGATCAGCTCGCGCATCAGAACAATCTGCGCGACGACAGAAGTAAACCCAATGAGGGATAAGATGCATTGCAATTGAGGCGAGACTTTGCGCTCTCCTCGGTGCCCAACATCGAATGTGGGTTGGTTGCTCACGCGCGTTGCGCCATGGCAATACTACCGCCAAACCCGCCATCGGCGCAAAGGACGGGAGTCAGAAGGCTCGACCCACGCATAGGAATTTGAGTCAACAGGCCGCGGGTCAGCACATCAAACACTTCCCTCACGTTCAAGAATGGGTTTAACATCGCGCTTGCCGTGCAGAATCCGAATGACGCGGATCGTGTCTTCGTCCAGAAGGTAATAAATCCGGATGGCCTCGAATCCCGCAACCGCCCACGTGCGAAGAGTCTGAAGCTGCGGGTTGCTGGAACGATAACGCGGACCCACCAACGGGTGCTGCTGCAACCATTGAAGAGTTTGCCGGACAGCCGTTCGGAAGCGAACGGCCACGTTGGGAAGATTCAGGGTAACGAGGTAATAGCGAAACTGGCGCGCGATATCGTCGCTGGCGGCTCTCCGATACGTAACCTTCACGTACGCGGGCCCGTTTTATGCTCGGCGAGCAGGGCGTTCGTTTGCGCCTCCACTGAACCCCAGAACTCGTCTTCCGCAAGCTCTTGCGATGCCAGCCCTTCCGCAAGCAAAGCGTCGAGTTCTTCTGGTGTCCCCGCAAAGCCCGGTACGGCGCGCTGTTCGACGGCGGCCAAGGCTGCATCCACGACTTCTCCAACCGACTCGTAGGCGCCCCGGTCCATAACGGCGTGAACCCGCCGCTCTTGCTCTGGTGTGAGATGAATTGCCATGCTGTCCCGCCTCTCGTGATCGTCACCTTCAGGATACGGGATAATCCTCCGCGTGGCAACCGAGGTTGAACAGGGCGTTGAGCAGCTCGGCGCACAAGCGCGTGGCGTCGATCCGCCGCAGCGGACATTCTATGTCGGCGACCGTTAAGAATCCAGAACAGGCCACGGATAAGACGCGGTGGCAGAGATGTTGCCCGCGTTCGTGGGGCGCATAAATGAAAGGCAATGTATTCGCCACCCGCCGTGACTTGCTGGAGAGAGCGCTCTTGCGTTAGGATAGGCGAGTGGACGCGTTCGAAAAGAGCGAAAGTACTACTCGGCGAAGAGGAGGATTCCGCCCTATGACTAAAATATGCGCAGGTTCCATCGAACGTGTGAAAATCGCCGCTGAAGAAAAAAACGGCGGGCACTTCACCGACGACGAAGTTGTGCAAGCAATCACGGCATACTTTGACCCGACGTTACCGCCGCCGGACTTTACTCAAGAGCAGGTCGACGGCATCGTGGAGGGGTTGCTGGGCGAAGAATCAAACTGAGACAAATCAAACTGAGACACTACCAACATTTTCCTAACCTCGTGTAAAATGGGACGCCATGGGGACATTGCTATCTGCCGAGTGCCAGAGGGGACAGCACAATGCATGCAAAGCTTGCGAGTGCCAATGTCACAGAGTACCACCCGCAACATCTCCTGACGCGATGAGCCGAAAATGCAAGCAATGCAGGTACATAGGCTGGATCGGAGAGCATTGTCCAAATGGACACGGTGAACTAATTGAGCCGGTTTAGCAAACCCGCGATACGTGAGGGAGCGGGAGTTTACATCCTATTTCACCTCGATTTGGTCGATGACCAGCCCGTTTGCTGTTCTCGTAAAATAGGCCACGCCCCGCTCCCGCTGACCGCTGAGTCCGTCTACCGTTCCGAGGTTTGTAACCTTCCAGTGCCAACTGAAGTCAACCTTCAAGCCGTCCGAGAGTTGAGTTGTCGCATCAAGCTGCTGAAGCTCACGACATCCAAGAATCAGGGTCCACTTGTAAAGAGTCCTTCCATCCGTATATGATCCTGCCCTTTCCTGTTTAATTTCATTGCCAATTGCGCTCACTCCTCTGTCGGTCGGAGTCCACCAATAGTTATCGGTAGAGACTTGGTACGTGGTTGGATGCCCTTCATAACCGATGTATCTGGCGGCGTCTAACAATTTCAGAGCGCTCCGATATTTCCCAGTAGACACATTTCCGCAGTAAGGGAACGGCAGGCTGCAATTCCCAGCGTCAACGCTGGGGGCACGGACGAATTCAAGCTCCTGAATCCTGCACACATCAAAGTCCTTGTGCTTGTTAATTGAGTCCTGAACGAGTGCGGCCTCCTTCTGGATTCGCACCTCTTCGGCCTCCGCTGGGGCGGCTTTCAATGGAGCGAACACTTCCCCGACACAACGGAAGCCGAGGTGGAAGTACGTGGTGCTTGGGTCGTACCCGAAGCGGTCCGATGCCCGTGCGACGCTGGAATGGTCGAACCAAGACCCGCCACGCACAACACGTAGCGTCCCGCTCGTCGGCCCCGCAGGGTCCTGGGTGGGGCTACTCTGATAGTACTTCTCGCCGTACCAGTCGTTGACCCACTCCCACACGTTCCCTAGCATGTCGTACAGCCCGAATCCGTTGGCTCGCTTCTGGCCGACTTCGTGCATATTGTTGCCGTTTTCGGCCTTGCGCTTATTGAAATCAGATTCGCCTTCATCATTAATCCTTTTGCCGTCCAAGCGTTGACGCCCGCTGTTGTCTGCGTCCCATGCGATTTCATCCAAATCGGCATAACGTGATGCGGTGCGCCCGGCCCGTGTCGCATACTCCCACTCTGCTTCCGTCGGGAGCCTCCCTCCCACCCAGGCGCAATAGGCTTGGGCACCATCCCACGTCACATTGACAATGGGCATGGCCTCGTTACCCCACACCGGGTTGAGCAGCCTCCCGAAATAATTCGGCTCAGGTGGCATCTGCCGCGCTGTAGCTGCTGCGAAGCGTTTGTATGCCCCCACCGTCACTTCCGCCTGCCCCAGCCAGAAACCTTTCGTGATGCTCACTTGGTGCGTGGGTTTCTCATCATTGCCACATTCGGTGTCCCCTGGCGAGCACCCCATTTGAAACGTCCCAGGCGCAATCCACACGTACTTCAACCCGTCCTTGGGATTGACCCTCACCTCGCCCTTTTTCGGCCCACGCTGCAAGAAATACCAAGCCCCGGCGACGATTAACATCAGCGCAACCACTCCAATGGCGACGAACTTCATCTTGCCGAGTGGCTCCCGCGCAGAGCGAAGCCATGGGGGTTTGGCCGTTGTGGGCGGGCGGCTTGCCGTCGCTGCTGGCTTTCTCCCTTCTGGCTGCGCATTCTGAGCCCCGGTAATTCTCTGCGGCGAAGCAGGAGACGGGGTTTGAACTTCAATGCCGGTCCCGACCAGCGGCTCGACATCATGGCCGCAGTGCTTGCACACACACGCCTTCTTGAGAATCAGCTCGGCACAGTATGGACATTCACGTTCGTCGCGGGCTACGGCTGCAAGCCCAGCGCCGTCGTGGGGACAGGACTCAAGCTCGTCGGAGTAGGATCGCTGGCAAGTGGGGCACGTTTTCATGGGTGTCTTTACAACTCTCCTGTGGGGCGGATTCTAACAGAAGTATTGCCGCAAAGGCGAGCGCGCAGAGTTGGTTTGCAACTCTGCGGCTCTTGGACGGCTCCACGTGTACAAGCCGCGGAGTTCAGGAGCAACTCCGCGCTGCTAAGACCAAAAGGCCCGGTCGCGATTGCAGAGGGCGGGTCTGAGATTTCAAATGCGGTAGGCTTTCAGGCCCGCGTCACGCAAGTGAATTGTGGTGGAGCGCGGCAGGCCCTGGTCGAGAAGCAGCATCAGCGGGCAACGACCGGGGGAAGGATTTTGTCGTCGAGGGAAGCGGCGGCGAAAGCGAGTGCCTGGCGAATATCTTCGTCTTCGAGTTCCGGGTATTCGCGCTTGAGCTCGGCACGGTCGGGGTGAGTCGCGAGGGCTTCAAGTACGCGGCGGACTGTCAGGCGCATGTTGCGGATGCACGGCTCGCCGTTCATGCGGGCCGGGTCGGTCGTGATGCGGTCTAAGTTCGCCACGGTCTGGTTCTCACTCCTTAGATTCTATCAATGTGGCGAGCTAAAAGCAAAAGCGGGTATTTCATCTCCACGGCATTTGACTTCACTGGGGCGGTCGGTTAACCTGAATTGTCAGGGTTAATCCATCCAGCGCGCCTGACTTGCTGGAATAGAGGTTGGTGGGTCAAGCGAACCGCGGAGATTCTTCGGCCCGAAGAACGGGGCCTCAGAGTGACATTAGTTCGAAGTAGCGCAGAAATGTTGAGAAGAGTATATCTGGACAACAACGCAACGACGCCGCTGGCGCCGGAAGTCTTTGAGGCGATGAAGCCTTACCTGCTCGAGGATTATGGCAACGCCTCTTCGATCCATTGGTTCGGGCAACGGGCCAAGAACGCGGTCGAGAGGGCTCGCCAGCAGGTTGCAAAGCTGCTGAATGCGCGGCCCGGCGAAGTGATTTTTACAAGCGGGGGAACTGAGGCGGACAATGCTGCGATCTTCGGCATCGTTCAGGCAGCCCGTGTGGCAAACCCGCACATTATCACCACGAGCATTGAACACCACGCGGTCCTCCACACGGCGCAGGCGCTTGAAAAGCAGGGTGTCGGTGTGACTTACCTCGGTGTGGGTGCAGGCGGCGTGGTCGACCCGGCGGCCGTACGATGCGCCATTCGGCCTGGGACCGTACTGATTTCCATCATGCACGCGAACAACGAAATCGGCACGATCCAGCCGCTGGAAGATATTGGGGCCATGGCCCGCGAGCACGATATCTATTTCCACACCGACGCGGTTCAATCAGTGGGCAAGATTCCCCTCGATATCGAGAAGCTGGGCGTCGACCTGCTTTCTCTCTCCGCGCACAAGTTGAACGGGCCGAAGGGCGTGGGTGCGATGTACATTCGCAGGGGCACGGCCCTCAGGCCGCTTCTGTACGGAGGTCATCACGAGCGAGACCGCCGTCCCGGCACTGAAAACGTGCCGGGCATCGTCGGTCTGGGTACGGCGGCGGAACTGGCCTGGGCTCACCTTGATGAATATGGGCAGCGTGTGACGGCCTTGCGCGATCGCCTGGAGCGATGCGCGCTCGAATTGGTGCCGCAAGTGCGCGTGAACGGGGACTTCGAGCGGCGGCTGCCCAACACCAGCAACCTCTGCTTCGATTGCGTCGAAGGCGAAGGCTTCGTCATCGCCATGGATTTGAAAGGCTTTGCATGCTCCACTGGGGCAGCATGTTCCTCCGGGTCGGTCGAGCCGTCGCACGTTCTCTCCGCTATCGGCTGTACGCCGGAGCAGGCCCGGACGAGCATCCGGTTCAGCCTGGGCCGTTACACTACCGCCGAAGATGTCGACGCCACGCTCGCTGCTCTTCCCGCCGTCGTCGAGCGGCTCCGTGCGGTGTCGCCCCGCTACAAACCCGCAGGGGCCAGGGCCTAGGGCAATTTTGGATTGTGGATTTTGGATTTTGGATTCGGTATCCGCCTGGCCATTTTCGAATTTCCAGTTTCCAATTTCCATTCTCGAGCTTCGAATTTCGAGTTTCGATTTTCGGGTCGTGGTTTTCCCGTCATGACTATCGCTGTCGCGATGAGCGGAGGCGTGGACAGTTCCACTGCCGCTGCCTTGCTGGTCGAAAAAAACTCGGATGTCAAGGTTTCCGCAGCGCCCACCCAGCCTGACTCCGTGGTCGGGCTGACGATGCAGTTGTGGAACCAGCGGCGCTTGCCAAGCTTGCAGGGCCAGGAAGGCGTGCTTAACCCGTCGGGTCACGCCAGCGGCCGCTGCTGCTCGCTGGACGATGTCTACGACGCCCGTGCTGTGGCGGAGTGCCTGGGCATCCCGCATTACGTAATCAACCTGGAACGGGAGTTCGAAGCGACGGTGGTGCGGCCGTTTGTGGAGCGTTATCAGGCCGGAGAAACCCCCATTCCGTGCAGTCTTTGCAACACGGAGATCAAGTTCGAGCGGTTCATCGCCCTGGCGCGCCAGATCGGCGCGGAACGCATTGCCACCGGCCATTACGCGCGCCTCCGGCACGACGAAACGACAGGCCGCATTCAACTGCTGCGCGGGGTGGACCGGAGCAAGGACCAGGCCTACTTCCTCTTTGGGCTC
>Ga0209517_10002050_pt1 | contig 29249 bp, 23 predicted proteins | sample PeaSoiMetSII2010_FD_187695 | JGI IMG/M metagenome (GOLD analysis project Ga0209517, IMG submission 187695) | Peat soil microbial communities from Weissenstadt, Germany - SII-2010 (SPAdes) (version 2) | ecosystem: Environmental > Terrestrial > Soil > Wetlands > Peat | place: Germany...
GATGGGTTCGCAGACCCGAAAATGAATCCGCGGGACACCAGCGGATGCAGCCAGAACCCTTCCCCAATCACAAAATCACTGGGACTGGAGAGAACCTAAGTCGCGGAGTCCATTTTTCCGCAGCCTGCTAGGGGGAATTACTGTGCCAAATCAACCCGTACTCCGGCGAAAGAGCGTGATCGCTGCACTCGCATTGCTCGGTTTGTTAGTCGCATGCGCGGCAGTAGTCGCGATTTTCACCATCCACAACAGCCTGGAAGTGCCAGCCATCGAAAGGCCGAAGGAGGTCGCTTGGCTGTGGCAGAACTGGACGGAAGACCAGCGTCATCGTTATTACCACACGGCCCAGGGAAGCGAGCTTTTACCTTACGCCTGGTTTCTCGCACGTACGGCTCAGGAAGACAATTTTTTAAAGTAACCATGATTCCGCTGGCTGAAATCGGAACCGACCCAAAGGAAGCGCAGAACTTTAATAGCCGCACCGCCGATTCCGGGCCGCTGGGAAAAGGAATCGTATCTGCCCGCGACGGGCTCAAGTACATTACGCAAAAGCTCATCGATCAATCATACGCCGAGCTCAAGCTTTCGCGGGAACAGCAGGAAGAGTGGAATGGTTACCGCAAGAACGAACTTCTGTCGCCGCTGGCGTACAAAGCGCGGCCACACAACGGTATCTGGGCTACACCTCCTTACCTTCACAACGGGTCCGTTCCCAACCTGTTTGCGCTGCTTTCACCAGTTTCCGAGAGGCCAAAGGATTTCTATCTTGGGAACAAGCAATATGACCCCGTTAAACTCGGCCTCAACACCGATCCCCTCAAAGGCGCCACTGAGTTCCGCACCGATCTGCCCGGCAATTCGAACGCAGGGCACGAATTCAACGACGGTCCCAAGGGCAACGGCGTGATCGGCCGCAAGCTGTCCGAAGAAGAACGCATGCAGATTATCGAGTACCTGAAAACGTTGTAACTCCTCCGAGGCGTTACTGCTTAATGCTGGTCAGCAGCTTGCTTTCGTCTGGCGTCGCAGGCTCGAATCTTCCCCCCAGGTATTTCGACAGGAATTCCTCTGTGACGGCATTGAAGGCCATGTTGTTGGTCGGCCGCGCAAAGCCGTGCCCTTCATCCGGGAACACGTAATACTGCACCGGCTTATTGTTCTTGCGCATCGCCGCGACAATCTGATCGCTCTCCGCTTTGTTTACGCGAGGATCGTTGGCTCCCTGACCAATGAGTAGCGGCGCCTTGATCTGGTCCGCCTTAAACAGCGGTGATTGCTCTTTGAGTATTTGTGCCGAGTCGCCCATGCGCTTGTGGAAAGTGGCCAAAAGTGTGGACCAGTAGGGTGGAATGGTCTTAAGCAGGGTGTTCAGATTGGAAGGACCGACAATGTCAACGCCGCAGGCAAACGCATCCGGCGAAAACGTTACTCCCGCAAGAGTCGCATAACCTCCGTAGCTACCGCCCATGATGCAGACCTTTGCCGGATCTGCGATGCCTTGTTTCGCAACCCAGTCTTTGCCATCCAGTAAGTCGGTATGCATCGTACCTGCCCATTGGCGATCGCCGGCGTTCACATACTGCTTGCCGTAGCCAGTCGATCCCCGGAAATTAATTTGCAGAACCGCATAACCACGATTCGACAGCCATTGCGGGTAACGGTTGAAACCCCATTCGTCACGCGACCACGGGCCTCCATGCACGAACTCCACCATCGGCAGGTTCTTGGGTTCCACTCCCGCTGGCGTGGTCAGATAGCCATATAACTTCATGCCATCGCGGGCCGTGAACTCGATGGGTCTCATCGCCGAAAGTTTGTATTTCTCAAGTTGCGGCCGGTTGCTGAACAACAGCGTGGCCTGCTTCGTCGTCCGATCATAGACATACCAGTACTCCGGCGCGTCATCACTAACAAAACCCACAATCCACTTGTTGTCATCCAGGTCGGGTGAGATTCCAGCGATGTCACCACTGCGAAGCTTCTTTAGCACCTCGAAATCCGCCTTCACATTCGGATCGACGAACACATATTCCGTGCGCTGCCGGGAGTAACTGACAGCCTCCAGCGCATTCGTTTTGGGATTGTTGATCGTGCTGCTGACGTCGAACTGCGGATCTTCCGTTATGACCTTGCGCTTGCCGGTGGCGATGTCAATCTCGAGCAGGCGAGCGGCGTTTACGTCGAGACTGGTCGTAACCCAGAGTGACTTGTTATCTGGCGAGAATCCGTTCACCCCGCCGAAGGTCTCATCCGAGCCCCATTTGATCAGTTCGCGCCAGGGTGACTTCCTGTCATCGCGCACGCGGACAATGGTGCCGCCATCTGGCGTTTGAGCTTGTGCGCCCCGGATCTGCAGCGCATTGTCGGCTTGCCAGCTCTGAACGTCTCCCGGATTCTCGGTATCGAGCTCAACCGTCCCGCTGTTCAGATCGATGCTATGGACGTCAAACACCTTCGGGTCGCGCTGGTTCATTTGCACCAGAATCTTGCCCGGAAACTTCCATTCGTAGGCCACGATATCTACGCGAACCTTGTCGAAGGGAGTCAGATCCTTCGTTTGCTTGGAGGCAATGTCGGTTTGGTAGAGTCGCCAGTTCTCGTCCCCGCCAAGATCCTGGGTGTAGAGAATGTGCCGATTGTCGAATTGCCAAAGAAAATTGCGGATGCCGCGATGCTTGTCGGCAGTCACGGCGCGGTCATCAGTTTTCCCAAGAGTGCGAATCCACACATTCAGCACACCATCGACGGGCGCGAGATATCCGAGTTGCGTGCCATCCGGTGAAATCTGCGGGTCAGCGCGCTCCGGATTCCCAAACAGTACCTCGCGAGGAATCAGTGGTGTTGTGAGCTTCTGTTGGGCAGCCACAGAAGCAAAAAAGAATCCCGCCAATGCCAGAACGGCAAGAGCACGTTTGAGCAGACGCATAAGGCCTCCAAATTCGCATACCATATTCGCATAACGTGATAGTCGCGAGTCACCGAATGTAAAACCACCGGGGGTCTTGCCGTCATTGCGCACGATCCCGGCGCCGTCTAGCGTGACATCAGAAATTCGACCTGCTGCTCAATTTCAGCGATCGCGATGGGAGCAAAGTTGGCCTCCCGCAGTTGCTGGTTGAGTTGTGCCAATTTCGTTTGCTTGAATCGAGTCCACTCTGCGATGCGTGCTTTCATCTGCTCGCTTGACTCCTTGTAAACCGCGATCGCCTGCGAAGGCACGGCACGATCCCCGCCTTCGACCACTCGCAGAGCTGATGCCAGACCCGTATAGGCATCCTGCAGCCCGGGGCTCTCCTTCGCTGCGTGCTCCTTGTTCGTCAGAATCTTCCCGATTTCGGATTGCGTTTCCGCCAGCGCCGAGTTGAGCTGTGCGCTTTGTGCTCCCAGCTTCTGTTGAATGTCAGCAAGCTGCTTCTGCACCGAGCTGATCTCGGCCAGCACGCGGCGCGCTTCGATGGTTTCGCCAAAGATCTTTTGACCCAGTTCCAACTGCTGCGTTAGCACCTCGGGGGTCGCGGGCGAGCGCGGGTCCATGATGACTTTCAGTGATTGGGTTTGGGTTTTTCCATCGACCGTCAGGCGGACCTGGTAGATCCCCGGCACAGCCTTCGGCCCGCTGGGATTGCGGTACTCTGCCTCCTCGTCCGCGCTCGGGCCGCCGGAACTGCCCCAGGTAAGGTTCCAGACGAAGCGGTGCATTCCGGCGGCTTTCTCGAGGACTTCAGGCTTGGTGAACCACCGCTCGGCGACGGGAAGCGGCAGGTACTTCGGCGTGCTCTGCTCTTCTGCAGGATGATCTTCTGAAGAGAACTTTCGGACGAGATTTTGTTGCGCATCGGACACTTCCAGCCGCACGGCGCTCGCTGGAGACGGGAGAAAATAATCAATCATCGCGCCATTGGGAGGATTCTCTGCCGTGGGTTCCTCGGGCGGAAGCGGCGTGCCTGGAAAGGAATCATTATCCATGCGAACCGCGGTGGCCGGACGATAGAGCCACGGGCCACTCGCTCCTCTCGCTTCAAGCACCTGGCGAAGCGGCGTGATGTTATCGAGAATCCAGAAGGAACGCCCGTACGTGGCAATCACCAGGTCATCGCCGTGAATCGTGAGATCGCGAACTCCAGTGACCGGCAGGTTCAATTGCAAAGATTGCCAGTGGTCCCCGTCATCAAAAGATACGTAAACTCCGAATTCGGTTCCGGCGAAGAGGAGACCTCTGCTCTGAGGGTCTTCGCGAATGGCGCGCAGGAATGCGGGAGCGGTAATGCCGTCAGTGACCAGTTGCCAGGTAGCCCCGTAGCCGCGCGTTCGATAGATGTAGGGTGTCTGATCATCGAGGCGTCCACGATCGACGGCTGCATAGGCAACGGCGGGATCAATATGCGAAGCTTCGATCAATGAGATTTTGCTCCAGTCGCTCAGTGCTGGCGGAGTGACATCTTTCCAGTTCTTCCCACCATCGCGGGTTAAGTGAATCAGTCCCGTGTCGCTTCCCGCCCAGATCAGATCGCGGTTGACGGGCGATGGCGCGATCGTGAACACCACCCCATAACCGGTGCGCTTGGCGTTTTCGAAAGTTGGCGGACTCGGCGGTTTCTTATCCTCCATATGACGCGTATCACGCGCATCATGGGTGGACCCGGTGAGATCGGGACTAATGGTTTCCCAGTGCAGACCGCCGTCGCCAGTCTTCATCACATACTGCGTTCCGAGGTAAAGCGTTGTCGAGTCAACCGGGGAAAGAACCAGCACCGGAGTCCACGGCGCACGATATTTCCGCTGATTGATCTCGGCATCAAATGTCGATGCGGGCCATGGAGTAATGTCCTGGCTGAGGCCAGTCCGTTTGTTGAAGCGGGCAACGGAACCGTAAGTCCCGCTCAGATAAATGATATTGGGGTCCGTCGGATCGACCACCAGGTATCCGCTCTCGCTTGAGCCGGGAAGAAACCAGTCCCGCGGCGTGATCTGACCGTGGTTGGTGCGGCTTGGAACCGCAGCACTGCCGGTATCCTGCTGTGCGCCGTAGACGACGTAGGGAAACTGGTTGTCGGTCGTTACATGATAGAGCTGCGCCGTGGGCTGGTTGTACCAACTGCTCCAGGTCTGGCCGCGGTTGAGGCTGATCGTGGTTCCCTGGTCCGTTCCGAGGACCATGCTGGCAGAATTTTTCGGATCGATCCAGAGCTGGTGATAATCATCTCCCCCCGGCGCGCCCCGGACGACCGAAATTGTCTTCCCGCCATCCTCGGATCGGTAAAGAGCGATATTCGGGATGTAGATCACATCGGGATTGTGCGGATCGATGGTGATGCGGTTGAAGTACCATGCGCGACTGGTAAGACGAGGATCAGCGTTGGCGAGCACCCAGGTGTTGCCTCCGTCTTCAGACCGATAGAGGCCGGATTTTTTCGCTTGGGCCTGGATGAAGATGAGCGCGTACACACGCTTGCCGTCTTGCGCAACGTCGACGCCAACGCGTCCCCAATCACCTTCGGGTAGCCCGTTTCCTTCGAGACGAGACCACGTCTTGCCGGCATCTTGCGAACGGTAAAGGCCGCCACCGGGTCCATCGATCGGAGCATACGAGCTCCAGGGAGGACGCCGCGTATGCCATGCGCCGGCAAACAAGAGCTGCGGGGCAGCGGAGCCGATCGCCAGATCTGAAATGCCGATTTCCGGCCCCAGATCGAGAATGCGCGTCCAATGCATTCCCCCATCGACGGATTTATAGACGCCACGCTGTTCGTTGGGGGCATAAGCGTGCCCCAGAGCTCCGACGTAAACGATTCTCGGATTCTGGGGATCGATCACAATCCGGCTGATCTGGCGCGTGTCCTCCAGGCCAATGTGATTCCACGTTGCGCCGCCGTCGGAGGATTTGTAGACGCCGTTGCCGGAAGAGATGTCCTCACGAATGTCGGTCTCGCCGGTTCCGGCATAAATAGTTTTAGGATCGGAGGGAGCTACGGCCAGTGCGCCGATCGAGCCCACAGGCTGGCCGTCAAAAATCGGCGACCAGACAACTCCGGCATCGGTTGTTTTCCAGATCCCGCCATTGACCGCGCCAAAATAAAAGGTTGTCGAGTCGCCCGGCACGCCGGCCACGGCCACCACTCGTCCGCCGCGGAAAGGGCCGATCAAGCGCCATTTGAGCCCATTCACCAGTTCCGGCGGAACGGGCTGAGCAACTGCGGCGATGGCCAGCAATAGAAAAACACAAACAGGAATACGACGGTTTAAGAACGACCAAAATCTGTGCAAGCGGCAGACCCTCGTTCTTGAGCAGCTAAGACTTGTCTCAGAAATGGTTTTGGGAAGGGCACGGCTTCAGCCGTGCCGCACAGAGCAAAAAAAGGCTTTGGCCCCTGAGGGCTTGACATCGGCCTTCAAGAACAATTTACGACACGAGTTCTAGTTTAGTAGATAGAGGTGCGGTTCTTGAAGCGAAGCATGCCGAAATTTCATGCTTAGTTTTCATCAGTGATACCATCAATCTGCTTTAACGAGCTCCCGACACGGGCAGAACGCAATGACTCGATCCGCTGGCTCCGTCGCCTCTCCCCACGTTGTCAGCATCGCCGACTTCCGCGCCCTCGCGCAGCACCGCGTGCCCCGGGCCGTCTTCGACTACCTTGATGGCGGCGCTGAAGGCGAGGTCACCCTCCGCGAAAATTGCCGTGTGTATGAGGACGTCACCTTCCGTCCGCGCCATGCGGTCGCGTTCGCCGATTGCACCTTGCGCACCAGCGTTCTCGGCTTCGATCTCGCTGTCCCATTCCTGCTCGCTCCCGTCGGCTACAGCCGCCTCATTCACCCCGTCGGCGAAGTGGGAGCCGCGCGCGCCGCCGGCAATGCGGGCACCGCCTACATTCTCTCCACCATATCAGGACACAAATTGGAAAATGTAAAAGCCGCCTCGACCGGACCCGTCTTTTATCAGCTGTATCTGATGGGTGGCCGAGGCGCCGCCGAGGCCGTGATTGAACGCGCCCGCCTCGCGGGATTTTCCGCGCTCGTTGTGACCATCGATACCGCCGTCTCTGGGATGCGCGAGCGCGATTACCGCAACGGAATGAAGGAGCTCGTCAGCGGCGGCCCCTTCGACAAACTCCCGTTTCTTCCGCAAATCCTGTCGCGCCCGGGATGGCTCGCAAGTTTTCTGCTCGACGGCGGTCTCCCCGCGCTCCCCAACGTCGTGATCCCCGGCAAAGGACCCATGCCACTCATCGATGTCGCCGCCGCCCTCGCCGAGTCCGCCGTGACCTGGAGCGACCTGACTTGGATTCGCAAACTGTGGCGCGGCCCGATCGTCGTCAAAGGCGTCCTCACCGCAGACGATGCGCGCCGAGCCATCGATGAAGGGGCGGCGGCAATTTCCGTCTCCAATCATGGCGGCCGCCAGCTCGATTGCGTTCCCTCTTCCTTGCGCGTCTTGCCGGAGCTCGTGAAGGCCGTCAACGGGCAGACCGAAATCCTCATGGACGGAGGCATTCGCCGCGGCACCGACATCGTCAAGGCCCTTTGCCTCGGAGCCCGCGCCGTGCTCTGCGGACGCGCCTACGCCTATGGCCTCGCCGCTGCCGGAGAAGCCGGCGTCAATCGCGCCATCGAAATTCTGCGCGCCGACCTCGACCGCACGCTGAGGCTGCTCGGCTGCGCGTCCGTCGCCGAACTTGATCGTTCTTATGTGAATGTTCCGCAGAGCTGGGACTCCAACTGACGGCGTTCGGAAATAGGTTCGGAAAATACATGCGTTAAAATCCCGCAGGAGCTACGCGCGTGCATCGTCGCGATTTTAATCTCGGTATTCTCAAAATATCCGCCACGGCGCTCCTGGCCCCGCGCCTGCTCGCTCAACCGATCGACCGCTCGGCCCACGGCCTCACCGAGAATGATTCCCCTGCCATCGCCGCGCTCTACAAAAACGCCATCGTCATCGATTCCCTCTGCGCTCCGCTGGTCGACATGGACGCGCCACCCACCGCCGACACCCTCGCAGCGGTGCGGCAATCGGGCATCAGCGCCATCAACTTCACCGTCTCAGACCCTACCTTCGAGGGCACGGTCGGTAATATCGCCGCCGTCGAAGCGCTCGTCGAGCGCCATCCCGACGCGTTCATGCTCGTGCGCCAGCATTCCGACATCGCCCGCGCCAAGCGCGAAAGCAGGATCGGCATTCTCCCCGGCTTCCAGTACACCGCGTTTCTCGAGGAAAATCCCGAGCGCATCGAAATCTTCCGCCGGCTCGGCGTGCGCATCATGCAGCTCACCTACAACAATCGCAGCATCTTCGGCGATGGATGCCTTGAGCCGGGCAACGCCGGACTCAGCAAAACCGGCATCGCCGCCGTCAAGAAAATGAACGACCTCGGAGTTGCCGTCGACCTCAGCCACAGCGGCTACCGCACCACCTCCGAAGGCATCGCCGAATCCGTAAAGCCAGTTCTGATCACGCATTCCGGATGCGCCGCCGTCTATCCCCATCCCCGCAGCAAGCCCGACGAAATTCTCAGGTCGCTCGCCGATCGCGGCGGCTATTTCGGCGTCTATCTCATGCCCTACGTCGTCGCTTCGCCCACCGTGCCCACCCGCGAACATGTGCTCGATCACCTCGTGCACGCCATCAATGTGTGCGGCGCAGATCACGTGGGCATCGGATCGGACGGCTCGATCCAGAAAACGGTCCTGACCGCCGAACAGAAAGCCTCTTTTGATCAGGACATCGCGCGCCGCAAGAAACTTGGCATCGGCGCCCCCGGCGAAGATCGCTATCCCTACGTGCCCGACCTCAACGGCCCCGATCACATGGAGATCATCGCCACCGAACTCGCCAAACGCGGCCAGCCCGCGTCGGTAATCGAGAAAGTCCTGGGCGCAAACTTCCAGCGAGTGATCGGCGAAATCTGGGGTACGACTTAGCGGAGTTCCTTTTTATGCATTAATGAATTGGGGGAAGGGACGCGCTTGACAACCGGCCAGGCTCAGCGGGCGGTGAGCTGCACCGCTCGCCGCGCGCTGTGGAATGAAGGAAGGCCGGGACACCAACATGGCAGCTGGCCTAACGCCACTTTGCCGCTGGAATGCTGGCTATCCTTACTTGTCCGCGCCGGAAACTACTTCATCTCCGTTTTCGCTGGCTTGGCCGCCTTGCCTTTCAATTCGATCACGATCACATCCATCCCCTTGTCGCCGGTGTTCTCCGGCAAGTGGATCGTGCTCGGGGTATATTGCGCATCGCCTGCCTTGGCGGTAACGTCCTCCTTCTTCCCATCCGGATGGCTGAACTGAGCCTTGGCGTCGGTGAGGAACACCGCAACCGCGTCTGGATGGCTATGCATGACCGACTTCTCGTGCGGGCCATAGTGCACTTTCAGAATCCGTACCTGGGCGTTTTCACTCACTACCGTGTAATGCTTGGGATCAACCTTAACCGCGTCTTGAGCCGAAAGGATTGGGACGAAACAGACGTACAACACCACACCATAGAGCGCCAGTGGCAATCGCATTTTGTTCTCCTCGTGCTTGTGGGATATGTTGAAAAGGCACCCAACGCTACTCCACAGGTGTTACGGATGTCAATCAGGCTTTCCGTTTGACACCAGGCACGAATCGGCTATCCCGAATGCCCATTCAAGCCTCAACGAGCGCCGCGACCATCCGCGGTCGTCATCCCGCCGGACGCGTATCTTTCGCTTCATATGTGACGACGGTCACTGCAAGCGACGCGCCCCTGCGTAAATTCATAGGCATGAACACAATAATCAGGAAAGATCGCGCAGTGTGGTTGCATGGGCCTTCGGCCGATGGCTCGGTGCAGTGCGCAGCCGTTCCAGGAGAACACAAGCACCCCTGGCGGCTGATCCTCTTGGGGGCGCCGGGTGTGGGCAAAGGCACTCAAGCCGAACTCCTGACGAGGCGTCTGGATGCTTGCCATCTCTCGACCGGAGACATCTTTCGAGCTGCCAAGGAGCGGCGTGACTGCGATCAATCCCCGGCGATGAAGGAAGCACTGGAGTATATGCGTCGTGGCGAACTGGTGCCCGACTCCACCGTGTGGGAGATGGTGCGCGAGCGGAGCAGTTGCATCCTCGATTGCGGCGGCTTCATTCTCGACGGATTTCCGCGCACGCTGGGCCAAGCCGAGTCGCTCAAAGAACTGATGGAGACGGAGAAGCTTTCGCTCAGCGCCGTGGTGAACTACGAACTGCCGGTGGACGAGATTGTCCGGCGGTTGAGCGGTCGCCGCACCTGCGAAAAATGCAAGTCAGTTTTCCACGTTACAGAAAGGCCGCCGAAGGTCGAGACCGTGTGCGATCACTGCGGCGGGCGGCTCTATCAGCGCGAAGATGACCGCCCCGAGGCCATCACCGTGCGCTTGGAAGCATACGAACGAAGCACAGCGCCACTCATCCAGTTCTACAAAGACCTCGGCCTGCTCATGCCGATTGTCGCCCAGGGATCTCCCGACGAGATCCTAGCGCGAACGATGGATCAATTGGATAAGCTGGCAGTCGGCTTCGACAAAACCAGCGCGAAATCTTCTCAAAACGCCGAAAAGGTTCACGTGAAACATTCCTGAAAAGTTAGGTCGTTGATTCTTGGCAGTTAGACTATCGGGATCAGAGCGGAACGGGGCTTTTTGGCATTTCTGGCTCCAAATAAATCGAATTTCCAGGAGTTGCTTATGACGGTTAGCATTGAAACGGCGGATGTGCATCAGCGGGAGGGGCTGAAAGCTTTTCTGGATGCGCGCGAGTTCCTGTTCGCGCAGCGCGAAGACTACGAGACCGCTTACCGCGATTTCCGCTGGCCTCAGCTCAATAAGTTCAACTGGGCGCTCGATTACTTCGATACCTTCGCGCGTGGCAACCATAAGCTGGCGCTTTGGATCGTCGACGAAAACGGGCCCGAGGTGAAGCTGAGCTTCGCCGAGATGTCACGGCGCTCCAACCAGGTTGCGAACTTCTTGCGCCAGCAGGGAGTTCGCCGCGGTGACCGCCTTATCGTTCAGCTTCCCAACCTGGTCGCGATTTGGGAAATCATGCTCGCGGCTCTCAAACTGGGAGCCGTCGTTATCCCCGCTGCCACGCTGCTCACCGTCGCCGATTTGCGCGACCGCTTCGATCGCGGCAAAGCCCGGTACGTGATCAGCATCCCTAGCCTGACCGAAAAATTTGCCAGCATCGCCGGCGATTACATTCGCATACTCGTCGGCGGCGCGGAAAAAGGCTGGATACCTTACGCGCAAGCCTACGAACAAAGTCCCGACTTCACTCCCGACGGCGAGACCAACGCGACCGATCCGTTCATGCTGTATTTCACTTCGGGCACGACCGCTCTGCCCAAGCTCGTGCTGCATACTCACCAAAGCTATCCCGTCGGCCACCTCGCCACCATGTACTGGATTGGTATCCGGCCCGATGATGTCCACTTGAACATCAGCACTCCCGGATGGGCCAAGCACGCCTGGAGCAGCTTCTTCGCGCCGTGGAACGCAGGTGCCACCATCTTCGTGCACAACTACGATCGCTTCAGCGCCAAGCGTACCCTGGAGGTAGTCGCCCGCTGCGGGGTCACCGTGATGTGTGCGCCACCGACCGTTTGGCGTCTGTTCATCCTCGAGGATTTGAAGTCATTCCCGGTGAAGCTGAAAGAGCTGGCAAGTGCTGGCGAACCGCTCAACCCGGAAGTGATAGAGCGGGTGCGAGCGGCTTGGAATATCACCATCCGCGACGGTTTCGGCCAGACCGAAAACGTCCTGCTGCTGGGCAATTTTCCCGGACAGACCGTAAAACCCGGCGCCGTGGGGAAGCCCTCCCCCGGGCACCGCGTCGTTCTGCTCGATGCCGAGGGCAACGAGTCCGATGACGGCGAGATCGCGGTCGTGTCCGATCCCAAGCCCATCAGCCTGATGGTCGGCTACGTGGACGATGAAGAGCGCACCGCACAATGCTTTGCCGGAGGTTACTATCGCACCGGCGACGTGGCTCACCGCGATGCCGATGGTTACTTCACCTACATCGGCCGCGCCGACGACGTCTTCAAGAGTTCCGATTATCGCCTCAGCCCGTTCGAACTGGAGAGCGCACTGATCGAGTATGCCTGCGTGGCCGAAGCTGCCGTTGTGCCCAGTCCGGACGCCATCCGCTGGCATGTGCCCAAGGCATTCATCACCTTGAAGCCCGGCTTTCAGCCATCGGCTGATTTGGCCCGCGAAATTTTCAAATTCATCCGCGCCCGTCTTGGTCCCTACAAGCGCATCCGCCGAATCGAATTTTCCGAACTACCCAAGACCATCTCCGGCAAGATTCGGCGCGTGCAGTTGCGCGGCATCGAATTGCAGCCGGGCGGAGGCCGCCGTCCCGGCGAGCATTGGGAAGATGATTTCCCCGACCTAAAGGACGCGACAACCTAAACTGAGGCGCGCGGGAAAAGGACATCGCTTTCCTGGCCAATGAACCATACCAGCTTCCCGCTGATTGTTGGAGACAGCCTTCTCCCCAAGCTTCAGCCCGAAGGATAGTCGGTCATGAAATCGGTCTCCAGAAACGCACCAACGCACGCCAGCGCCGAAGCGCAGCGTCGTCTTGCTTATTTCGCTGAGCGCCGCGACGAGATTGTCTCGACCATCCGCGAGCTGGTCGAAATCGAATCTCCCAGCGACAACAAAGCCGCCGTGGACCGCGTTGCGGAGGCTGTCGCACATAAATTTTCCCGGCTCGGCGGTAAGGTCGATGTGCGCGTCCATCCAGCGAAAGACTTTGGCAATCACCTGCAAATCGATTTCGACTTCGCCGGCAAGTCTGCCGCGAAGCCGGTGCTGCTGCTCGGCCATTACGACACCGTCTATCCGCTGGGCACGCTTGCTGCCATGCCTTGCCGCGCCGTGGATAACAAACTGACTGGACCTGGTGTCCTCGACATGAAATCCGGCATCGCCCTGATGCTCCACGCGCTCGCGGCTCTACAAGAGTGGCATGGCGGATTGCCGCGCCCCGTGACCGTGCTCCTGGTTTCCGACGAGGAAGTGGGCAGTGACTCGTCGCGGCCGATCACCGAGTCGCTGGCGAAAAAGGCTGCGGCCGTGCTCGTGCTCGAGCCGTCCTATGGATTCCAGGGCGCAGTGAAAACTGCGCGCAAAGGAGTTGGCGGATACCTCGTCAAAGTTACCGGCAAGGCTTCTCACGCCGGCCTCGATTTCCAGAAAGGCGTGAACGCGATTGTTGAGCTGGCGCGTCAAATCGAGAAAGTCTCCAGCTTCACCGATCTGAAGAAGGGCTTGACGGTAAACGTCGGAATCGTGAGCGGCGGATCGCGAACCAATGTGGTTCCGGCCGAAGCGGCGGCGCAGGTCGATGTTCGCATCGCGCGCACAAAAGACGCGGCCGGAATCGATAAGAAGATGCGCAGCCTGCGTCCCTTCAATCGCAAGTGCAAAATCGAGATCACCGGAGGAATCAATCGTCCGCCGATGGAGCGGACCACCGGAGTGGCGGCGTTGTACGAGCAGGCCGTCGCCATCGCGCGCGAGTTGGGATGGAAGCTCGGCGAAGCCGCGGTGGGCGGCGGTTCCGATGGGAATTTCACCGCAGGTCTGGGTATTCCAACCCTCGACGGTCTCGGCGGCGTGGGCGACGGAGCGCACGCCCCCCACGAGCACATCCTGATCTCGGAGTTACCGCGCCGGGCCGCGCTCATTGCCGGCCTGATCGAAGTGGCCTGACTATGGTCGGACTGATCGAGGCAGTGCGGACCGAATCACATCCTCCTGTGATGGGCAACACAGGCGCCTTTGACCTGGGGGTCCACACTAACCTAGAATTCAATCGGGGTCGGCGTGTGCCCTGCTGCATTCGAGGGCATAACTGGAGGTTTTATGGGTGAGGGACTGTTTCAGCCGCTGCATATTCTGTTGATTATTGGCATCGCGCTGCTGCTTTTCGGACCAGGTAAGTTTGCCGATCTAGGCAAAGGGCTGGGGGAAGGCATCCGCAATTTCAAGTCCGCGATGAAAGAGGACGACAAGGGAAAAGAGCCGCCCAAGCCGCCTGCCGCCTGAAGTTCTCACTTTCCGGTTCTCAGTCCTCAGTAAGATTAGATCTAAAGCACCGCGGGTTTTCTGAGAACTGAGAACCCGGAACTGATTTCGCAAGCGTGCTTGCGCAACATGCGAAATACGAGCGCCACTGGCAGTCCCACCACGTTGCTGTAATCCCCTTCGATGCGAGGAATCCACCGGGAAGCGATGCCTTGAATCGCGTAGGCTCCCGCCTTGTCCATAGGCTCGCCGCTGGCGACGTAGTCGGCGATGTCTTTGTCCGTGATTTCACTCACGGTAACGAGCGTAGTTTCACTGGCCATCGACGGCTGGCCGCTGACCACTAAGCACACTCCCGTAATCACCTGATGCTCGCGTCCGGAGAGCAGGCGCAGCATGCGCGCGGCGTCCGCGGCATCGCAGGGCTTGCCGAGAAGTTGGCCATCGACGACAACCACCGTGTCGGCTCCGAGAACGCAATCTTGCGGACGTTGGCGCGCAACCGCAAGCGCCTTCTCGCGCGCCAGGCGTTCGGCACATTCTCTGGCGCCTTCTCCTGGCAGCGGGTCTTCAGCGATATGCGCGGGCTGCACATCGAACGTGATCCCTGCGTTGCGCAGCAGTTCCTGGCGGCGAGGCGAGGCGGAAGCGAGCACGAGCATGGGAATCATTCTAGAGCGCGGATCGATTCTCGATTGTCATTTGCTTATTGGTTTGTCATCCCGAACGAAGTGAGGGATCTGCAGTGTGCCGAACAAGAAACCGCAGATCCTCACCTCGTTCGGGATGAGAAGGGCTTGGCTTGTTGCGCTGCTACTCCAGCGCTTCGGGCTCGATGGAAATGTTCTTCTCGCCTTTTGCGCGCTTTTCCCAGTATTTTTTCACCCAGGCTTCGTAGCTTTTGCCGGCGGCGGTGTCGCGTCCGGTGAAGGCGATGGCGGCGATTTCGGCGTAGGGGATGGCGGGCCGCTCGCTGCTGCTGGCGAGCATCAGACGAACGACGGAGTTCGCGAGCGTCGGGCCAATGCGGCGGTCGAAAAGGTATCCGGTGATCTCGGAGCCATCCGTGCAGGTCACGGTCACGTCGCCACGATAATCAAATGCTTTTTCGATGACTGCGCGGATTTCGGTTTCGGTGGCGAGTTGCGGGATCCATCCTTGAAGATTTTCGCGCTCGAATCCGGGGACGACTTCGAGTTCGTCGGTAGCGCGCGGCTGGGGAGCAAGGGCTTGCGCGCTGTGTGGCAGCGCAGGATCGTGCCCATGTTCTCGACCGCTCATACGCGGCTCTCTTCTACTTGCTGAGTAGCGGCCGCAACGTCAATTTGCACGAGTGGATTGTAGGAGTGCACCGGGCGCACCTCGCGGTCAAGATCGCCGAGCGCGTCTTTGTCGGGATAGAGCGAGAAGGTCGCCTTGACCGTGTCCACAAACCCGCGCAGCGAGCCAAACGTATCGTCCACCGACGATGGTTCGTAGCCGCAATGCACCATGCAGTTAGCGCACTGCGGATTACCCGACTCGGTGCCGTAACTGGCCCACTCCGTCGTTTCCATCAATTCTTTGTAGGATTCAGCGTAGCCGTCCTGCAGCAGGTAGCAGGGTTTCTGCCATCCGAAGATGTTGTACGTTGGCATGCCCCAGGGCGTGCATTTGTAGTTGCGCTTGCCCATCAGGTATTCGAGAAAAAGCGGCGACTGGTTGAAGCGCCACGTCTTCTTGCGATTCGAAAGCATGGCGCGGAACAGGCGGCGAGTGCGGGCGCGTCCCATGAAGTGTTTCTGGTCGGGCGCCTTGTCGTAGGAATATCCGGGCGAGACCATCATGCTCTCGACGCCGACGTCCATCATCTCGTCGAAGAATTTGCGCACGCTGTTGGGATCGGCGCCGTCGAAGAGAGTCGTGTTGGTGGTCACGCGGAAGCCAGCTTCGATGGCCGCGCGAATTCCGTCGAGGGCGAGTTCGTATCCACCTTCGCGGCAGACGGAAAAATCGTGGTGCTCCTTCTGTCCGTCCATGTGAACGGAGAAGCTCAGATACTTGCTGGGCTTGAACAGGTGCAGTTTTCCTTTCAGCAGCAGCGCGTTGGTGCAGAGATAGATATATTTCTTGCGCGCGAGCAGGCCTTCGACAATTTTGTCGATCTGCGGATGCATCAGCGGCTCGCCGCCGGGGATCGAGACCATCGGGGCTCCGCACTCATCGACCGCTTTGAAACAGTCTTCCGGGGAGAGATCTTTTTTCAGGATGTGGGCAGGGTACTGGATCTTGCCGCATCCGGCACAAGCCAGGTTGCAGCGGAACAGCGGCTCGAGCATGAGCACGAGCGGATAGCGCTTGTGTCCGGCCAGCTTCTGACGCAGAACGTAGGAAGCCACTGTCCACATCTGGGATACAGGAACTGCCATCACCCCTCCGGGAAGAATGTATGTCTATGATACTAGAAGGCAGGGTTTCAAGGTTTCAGAGTTTCAAAGACTCGTCGCAAAGCTTTTGCTGGTTTCAGTTTTTTGTTGAGGAGTCGCAGCCTTGCGAGCATGAACCTTTTTGTTCGGAAAACGGCTAGTTATTTTCTAGCCAATCGTGGGTGGCCGCCCCCACTGGTCTATTGGAATCATGGGGTTAGCTCGGGGACTTGCAGCGAGCTCGTCGCTGCTATTGCAGCCATTCCGTGCCCATGTTGTCGTCTGTGATAACGCGCTCGCCCGCTGTACTAGCACGGATGTGGCCGGCGGACTCCAAGGTGAAGGCTCCAGGTAGGTCGTGGTCCATCGTTGTTGTCATGGCCATCACGTCGAGCAGCCGGCGGCGGTGTTGTTCCTGTGACAAGTCAAACACCGGTTTGCCATCGATCTTGTAGTGCAACAGGACTTCAAGCCATCGGTTGGCATCAAGCTGCAAGGGCGCGTCGCTGACCACCATAAAATTCGCCAAACGCATTCCGAACGGAAAGACGCTGACGCCGGTCAACATGACTTCTTTCGAGTCGGTGGTGTTGTAGAAATGCACCCCGCCTGGGTTTAAATGCCGGCGAATAAGCTGCAGAAATTCCGCCGAGAGAATGTTGGACGCGTTGGAGCGCCAGTGATAAGAGGTGTTCATGACAATGGCGTCGAACTTGCGTCCGGGGTTCCGTACCAGCCAGCGGCGGCCATCGTCGATGTCGATGTGGACCTTCGAGTTTTGCAGGAGGCTGGCCACCTCGGGAGAGTGCGGGATGAGCCGCAGATATCCCGGATTGATTTCGACGATCGTCAGGTGTTCGACCTGTGCATGGTTGGCAATCACCTGGGCCCACGATCCGGACGACAGTCCTATCATCAGCACCTCTTTCGGATCCGGATGAAAGTAGCTCAGCGAAAACGCCCGCTGAATTCCGTTCGTATCGTTCACCAGGCTCACGTTGAAGCGCCCATCGTAGATTCCCCCGCCAAAAACCGTCCCCGTCTGTGTAACGGCGATGACTCCACTCTTGGTCTCAACTACGGCGCCAAACTCCGCTCCGGGTACGTACTTGTTCTTCATCAGCATCTTTTCATACATTCCGCGAAATAGAGGCCCGGAAGCCTGCGCCACAAACAGGGCCGCGACGAACACAGCGAGTGCCGAGACAATAAACCTCCGCCTTTCCAGACTTGCTTTCAGCATCAATGCAATGCCAAGTCCAAGACCAAGCAAAGTCAGCAAAACGCTTACGTATCTTAACGGAAGGATGTCCATGAGCACGAAACCAGTGAGATAGCTGCCCAGCGCCGAACCGGCAATGTTGCTCAGATACAAGTAGCTCATACGCGCGCCGGCACGCTCATCCGGGGAGATTGAGATATGGCAAAGCAGCGGGAACACAGCGCCGAGACACGCTGCCGCGAGACCAATAGGCACGAGCGTCCACAAATAAGAAACGTGCACCACGAGACTGAAAAGAATAGGGCCAACCAGAAACCCGAGCAAGTTGGCTCCTAACACGGTGCCCACTAGGAAGCGGATGAAGCTTTGCGGGTTTACGATCTTCTTACAGATACGATTGCTCGCCAGCGATCCCAGGCCGATCCCCGCGAGGTAGGCTCCCAGGAGAAAAGCGAAGCTTTTCGCCAACCCCGCGGTTGTAAATGAGAACAGGCGATACCAGACGATTTCGTAACCGAGCGAAACGAACCCCGCAATACCAGCCGTTATGAGAGCCGCAGCGAAGCTGATTCCGCTGGTTCGGTCTGTCGCAGGTCTGGCATCGTGTGTCGCAAGTCCATCGTGGAACTGCGCAGCTGCCGAATCGGTGCGCGACGGCTGCCGGCGTTCAATTGCGAAGTGCCAAACGAGCACAGTCGTACCCACCAGTGCGTTCAGACCCGCCGCCAGCGCCACGGTTTTCGATTCCCCTAGCCAGCGCATCAGAAACAGTCCCGCGCAGAAACATGCGACGGCGGAGCCCAGCGTATTGGCGGCGTACAGCGCTCCGACCGACGTACCCACATTGCGCGAAAGACGGACCGCATAGGAAACCAGAATGGGAAGGGTCGAACCCATGAGCACCGTCGGAAGCACAACCAGGGTGAAGGCGACGAGTCCGGTTTCGAGTGGCGCGGAACCTGCCGTGAAGTCCGCTGCCCAGTGAAAAACTTTCAGAGAAAAAACTCCATACGAAGCGATCAGCAGTTCCACCAGACCAAAGACCCGAAGGAGTGGCCACTGTTGGGAGCGCGACACCGTTCCGCCCAGCAGACTGCCTAGACCCAATCCCAGCATGAAAGCGGTGACCACCATGGTCACTGACTCGATGTTCACGCCGTAGAGGGTAAAGAGAGCTCGCTGCCACACGATCTGGTATAGGAGCGCCGGAAATCCAGAAACAAAGAAAAACAGGTACAACCACAGTGCCGATCTGGGCAACGAAGTGCTCTTGGGGGTTGGCTGAGCGAGGGCTCGCGCCGCGGCAGCCGCGGTGTATCCAGTCATGCTCTCCTCCGTACGTCCAGAGGACGCCTACCGCTAGAACCTTTCTAACAACGGGTAGGCGGCCTTTGTCCTGAGTCTAGCCAGTCGCATGGCTTCTCAGGTTTCAAAGTGACTGCGAGCCGAAACGAAAGTAACGGCGAATGCTGCCGGACCCCACTCATTCGCAAATCGTGTTCCCTACATTTTGATCGTAGAGCCGTGGCTGGCGACGCCTTGCCCTTGCGTGAGGATGCCCGTTAATTCGTAGAAAGTAGCGACTCTCGCATCCGCGGTCATCCTGGGCCGAGGGTGGTTTTTCTGCCAAGAAAAAGGAGAGAGTCGCTATGAAGAGACGATACCAGATCGACCAACAACGAGCGGTGCAAGAATTCCGACAGCTGGCCCGCGAACAGAACCCCAACATCCAGATGATCCTTCCCATGGCGGACGTCGTGGGTCTTCTGCAAGCAGGAGTCGGTCATCTGCTGCGCGAGGCGGGATTGGCGTTGATGAACTTGGTCGCTCACAAGCTGGATGATGGATTTTCGGAGAGAATCCCCAAGTCGTCCGGTCGAGGCTCCGATGGACGAACGTTAACATGCTTGCACATTACACCCACGGCTCCCGCGAAACGAAACTTCAGGCCCAAGGCAGAGTGCTGGAGGCGGTGCGCTAGGAAATAAACGGGAGCTTAACGGGAGCCGAGCGCAGTGACGCTGGAGACAGGAAAAGACGCAAGTTCCGCCCCATGAGCAAGATCAGATGGTGGGCGCTGTAGGATTTGAATCCGCGCAGCAACGTAGTTTCAAACACTTAGACCGCGGCAGATGGCGTCTTACGCGGCTAGTTCGGTGCAATTCCTTGCGAACGGCACGGAAACGGCACGGGACGGCTACTTGGTGAGGCGGGCTAGCACCCGCTGGAACACAGGCCGTGGAATCCTCAAAGAACGATACCGCCGCTTGTGCATAGTCTCGGGGCGTGTAAGTTGTATCACGCCCGGTTCTTTCTCAAACAGGCAGGTGACGGCACGCCTGGAAAATCCCAACATGGCGGCCACTTCGCCTACGGTGTATACCAGTTTCTCTTGATTTTCCATCTTCGTTCGGCTGCACAGACATCTCACACCGGGCACGAGAGCGTGGCCACTACGGAGCGCCATTATGCCAAATGGGTAAAGGGACGGCAAGGCCGGTTGCAGGTTAGCGGATGACACCTAAGACCACGAAAAGCAATGTAAGGCACGCAAACAGAGCGCGAATAGAGCGCAGAGACACGGAGCAGCGGCGCAGAAATTGCTAGACTTCTCGGCATCTTCGAAGGCCAAATCTTGGGCTCGCCATAGCGCGTCAAGTACGCAACTCTTTTAGAATAGTCTCAAGGGCAGTGAGCAGTTGCTGAGGCGGCAAAGAACCGGCGAGCGCAAGAGTCAGGTCTGACGTTACCTTCTGTTTCCACAGTTTTAGCATCTGGGCGATGATCCCCAAGAAGGAAAGGCCAGTGACGCCGAAGACCGCCCCTGCCTTTGATGGTTCGTTCAGAAAGTTAAATACCAGCGCGCCACACCCCACGAACAGGACCACAAGTAGAGCGAAGCAAACCCGAAAATACATCGTATTGTTTTTCCCGACTTGATTAATCTCCGAGCGGAGGTCGGAAATGTCGATCGCCGGGGCAGGTTTCACTCCACCCTCGCGGAGGGTGATGTTTCCCTCACCCAGCTGCACAGCCAGATCGCGGCTGCCGACATACTTGGATAGAACGTCCCCAAGGGTCATCGAAATCATCTCCTTAGACAAGATAAGCGCGCATATCGATCATGCAGCGCATGTAGCTTTGTTTGCGATGCGAGAGAATTCTAACCACCTGCTTGTAGAGTGCCAGCCGGGCGGGCAGATCAGCCGGTTCTTCATTCATTAGTACGACGCTTCCGCGCGCCCGCAGCCTGACCGCGTTGCCGAGAACGGTGGAGTTGCAAACCGTCAAGTCGAGAGTTCCGCGCCAGTCGGGTGCAATCACGGCCACCAACTCGGAGATCGGATGCAGCCCGTCCGACAATTCGACGGCTGCGCCCCCAACAAAGCATCCCGGAAAAAGGTCGGAGAGGCTGGCGCGGCTCTTTTCGAAGGCGACCTGGGCACGTGTCTCAAGTCCGATTCGATGAGATCGTTCTGCCGTCACCGAAGCCATCAGGGCTCCGTTGAGGGCTTGGGCGAGCCTCTCTCGCACATCGCTGTCCGAAGTTTCGACCTCGATGTTCAGGACGCGGACGAGTTGGTCCGCGCTCAGTTCACTCAAGTTCGATTGCGTGCTTTGGCGTCGTCGCAGCTCGTCTCTTACTCGGGTGAACAGATCGGGATCAGCGATGTCCTCTCCTCTAAACAGTGGGGGCCGCCAGTGGGCAACTAGGGTTGTCACCCGGTGCGAGCGAATTGACTCGGCGAACTCCCGAATCCCGATCACCTTCCAAACATGCACACCCTTTTGTTGAACATATTGCGTCACTTCTGTTGCATACGTGGCAATCGGTTCGTAAACCTGGCGCCACAGGCCTTCCACCGACATTCGCATCCCATCAGCCGTCAGGATTCCGTTTGCTCTCACGAAACTTCGCACGAAGTCTCGGTTGCTATCCGTGAGACCAGAACGAATACCCTCCTCGTCAAGCGGTATTGCTATGAGCAGGGCGCATTCACCCGGCGAGGTGGGAATCTCCGACGGTCGATTGAGGATCTCTATTGGTACCGACATATATGTCCTTGACCTCGTCTGTAGTAAGGTGAACACGCACCGACCCCGAGACGTGCAACGCCTTGAGTTCCCTGCGCATCTGCCCAAGAGCCCATAAACGATCGGCAGAATCTGGAAGTTGCGCCAATTGATTAGTCCAGCGCTCCACAACTCCCCGTACCGAGGCCATGACTTCGGCTACGTTCGTCGCCAACCTGTCAAAAAATAATTCGATACGAACATGCAATGGTGGCTTGGATTTGTCGAGCGCGTCCGCGGTAATCTCGAAACCTCGCTTCTCCAGGTTGCCGTCAGCCACAATTTCTGCCGGAATCTCTTCGATCTTTACATTCTTGAAATCGTATCTAGAGGCCAAGATGTCCGCGACATCGTTAGCATCCAGATATCTCTCGTCCATGCTGGCAACGATAGGCTTGCTATCCTTGGGGAACTTGAGGCCGGCGCTCTCGATAAACCCTTCCCCTTGTTCCGGACTAAATCCACGCACGTGCAAATGCACATTGCGGCCCTCGCGAGATGCCCCGCGGACACAAGCAACAACCGCATCTTGGGCGCTGGCCAAGTCAGCAGCTTCGATTCTCGTCTTCGAAGCGCTGTGAAGAACGACGTACTTACCAGCGGATGTTCTTTCGACAACTACAGCCGCCCGATCGGTAGATTCCAAGATGGACACGAGGGTCTTCTGTTCGGCGTCGAGTTCCTGTTGTGTCGGCCGGAAACCGAGACCATCCACCGCCTTGCTTAAGTGCACATCTTCGAGACCGCGCGAGGGGTCTGGTCGAACGCTATTGGAGAAGCCCAGGGCCTCAGTCCGCTCGCGTACGGGAGCGTCTTGCATCGCTTTCATTTGCACTTCGAGACGGGACCGCAGTTCCTCGGGGCTCACGTTTTCTCCATCGCGAGCTGCTGAGCGAACTAAAGCGGTGGCTTTGTCGGCATCCTCAGGGTTCAGAACTACGACGCGCCGGCCGCCCTCGTCGAGGACGTGCACGCCACCACGTTCTATTTCAGGATCCAAGCGGAATGAGCTTGCTTCAGCGTAGAGATTGTGCCCACCAATTCCTCCGCGAAGTCCGGAAGCGCGTGACACAACCACGTTGGGTGTACGTATCCAACTTTCTGTCACCCGTTGTGTCTGGCGTTCGTAGCGATCCTTGATGTCTTGCAGAGGGAATCGCAGAGCGTCTTGGAGCAGATAGTGTTCCTTGTTTATGCTATACGCCAGCTTTTGTGCCACGATCGTCATTTGAGTCTCGCGAGGCAATGTGGCAAAGATTGCATGAAGGGTTGCGTCATCAGTTGCCGATGCAAGGAGCTTTTCTACTTCAGGATCAAGCGGTGGTTGTTCACGTGGCGCCACCAACTCTTTCAATAGGAGGTTCTGCCCAGGACCGTTCTGGGATTGCAGGTAGTGATTTAAACGGTCCCGCAATTTGCGTAAAGCATCTCCTTCTTCAGTGGAGTAAGCCTTGCTAACTGCGTCAATCCGGTCGTCCCCTAGGTTCTTCAGGTGGTCGAGCAAAATGTTCGCGTCAGACTGCAGGGCATTGGAAGGAAGTGGACCGTCGTAGGTTTGCAAGGCTCTGGCGGTCACCTTGAATTTTCGGAAGATCTGGTACAGGCTGGCGTACTGGACGACACGGACGAGGTTTGCGTCATGGCGAGCCGAAAAATAATTGTAGGCAATGTCTTCCGCGTCTCGTAGTGCGCTATTATCGGCCGCCAGATAATCCACCGGTAGCGCGCCCGTACGATTTAAGGCATAGTATTCAAGGTCTTCAATTGGGAGAGAGTAACCGGTCCCTCGAGTGTTCCAGTTGAACGTAACTTCCGAGGTCTTCGCGTACTCGATTAACGGCGTTGGAAATGGCCAGTCCGACGGATCCGCGTACTTGAATCGCACATAACGCACCTTACCATTCATGGACCAGGACTTCAGCATCTGATCTGTGATGTTCAACAAGCTGCCATACTCAGTATCGATCAGTTCGCGGCTGAGATAGATTGGCGCCCAATCCAGATTTAGATGCCGATCGTATTTTCCGGCAAATATGTTGGTTCTTTCATAGCTCTGGCCCAATTGATTAACGTTGGCGCTCGCCAGGAGCAACATTGTTTCGGTTCTTAGCGGAGGCAAAGCATCAATAGGTATGCTCCGTTCGCGTCCCACAATGGCGATTTGGTGCCCACTCGCTACGGCTCCGAGGATAAGATCTGAATCGAGTGCAAACTCGCGAGCCTCGATCACATCTTCATCCAAATCTGCATTGCGCTTCACAGACCAGATCACAATCCCAGGTTGATCGCTCTGAAAAACCCCCGATCGGCGACTCTCCAATATCTGGCGCAGGCTAGTCGTGGCACCCCCCTCTACAGGTGCGAACTGGAGAGTGGGTTCAACCTTCGAGTTCTTGTCGTTGGTTGACGGCCACAAGAACACGATGCATAAAAGGAAAATGACGACGCCGAGACCGTAACGAAAGCGTTTCGGATTTCCGGAACTCGCCTTTGGAACAAATAGGCGCCGCAGACACTTCAGCACCAGGTACGCAAATCCGAGAATTAGCGGCCATCGGATCCACCAACTGAGGGAGGAGTCAGTCGCCGGCGCGTCAATCAACCAACGCTGCAGATCTGCTGCCGAGATTCGAACGTCAAGATTGTACGATTGGCTCTTCGGCCGGGCGTCTAGGGGGACCACATTTGCCTTGTAGCTCGTGTGAAAGAGATAGCGATGCAGACTATCCAAATCGCTGCGCAGAGTATCGTCATCCAACCTCGGAAGATCGACAAGAATGTCTCTAACCCAACCATCTTCTCCGATAGGGTTGGTCCCCACCATCAATTCACCAAAGACCTGGGGATCAATTGCTTGAAGCGCGGCTACGGTCACGTGCGGTGGGGGCTCCGAGATGACAAGCAGGCGATGACCCTCGTTGTTCGGCGCTGAGAGGGCAACCACCTGAATGTGGTAAGGGTGATCAACGCGAAAGTGTTGCCATTGCTGTTCGAATCCGGGGCTCATGGCAAAACAGTTGAGACTCGCAATCGAAGCGGTTGCCCAGACCAGAGCGTGGAGTAGTACCTTGGGCGCGCGCATAAGCCCTCCTTAGTAAGCGGAAACACCTTGTCCTAGTGTGGCGTAGACCTTCAGGATGCAAATTCGACCGACCTGAATCGTGGACAGGGCACACGATGCTTACTATTTAAGACAACGAGTTTTGGACCGATTTCCCTTCGACCCGATCACTTGATTGGGCTTAAGGGACCAATTAAGACGCTTGAGAGTTCCGAGATGCACTCAACCTGGATCAACAAGACGCAAAGAAGGTATCTGCCACAGAATGTACACATCGGATGCTTTTGATGCATGGGGAACATTCCCTGGCCGGATAGACGGTGACAACCTCCTGCTTTCTGCGATGGTAATCGTCTCGGCTTGCCGTCTTGGCCGAAAACAACATTTCTCCAATCGTCCGAATCCCGATAGTCCGGAGGATCCTCGGTCCAGCCATCTGCCGAGGTAATTGGTCCTTTCGGTCCTGTCATGCGAGCTGCAGCAGTATTGCCAATGAGTTGCGCCTGAGAGCTGGTCGATCTTCGGCCGGGCGATCAGCAGCAGTGCGTTTGCGAGCGGATCGAATTGCGGATTGAAACGTGCCTTGTTTCGCTATAAATACGAAATGTGTTGTGACGCCGACCTTGTAGCGTGTCAAGGTCCCGTTCAACGGTAACTGATTGACATTCAACGGCACTGGCAGCCACCTTTGGCGTTGTAAGGAACTCTCAGGAACCCTTATCGGACCCTGATTGGATCCAGATTTTCAAGCGTGTTTTGGATTACTTCCGCTTTGCCCGTCATCCGCCCAGAATCCAAAACCAGCCAGTCCGGGACGTGAGCGTTATGCCCTGATAGCGTCAACAATGAATCCACCCGAGTTACCACATCTGGTGCCGGTGCGCTCTAAAGCAAGGGGAAACGGTCGGACATTATTGCTTCATCACTTCGTGACATTCCGTTCGGACAGCCGCCATTTTCTCTGGCGCGGGCATGGTGGATGTTTCGCCCGGTCGTGAGGACATGGCTCGCAGGCATTGCTCAAATGCGGGCTTGTTAAAGAAAAACAGAATCATGGCAGGCTCGCTGGAAACGTTCGCCACGCCGATCCAGTTTCCATGCGGGATGAAAACTGTCGCTCCCGTTCCTGCGTCGTATTCACGTCCAGCCAACGTGACGCGCACCGCACCCTTGTGGACGAATATGACTTCATCTTCGTGCAGATGCTTGTGGGTCGGAATTTTGTTTCCCGGTGGCATCTCCTCTGTCCCGACGACCAGTGCGTCCGAGCCGGTACTGAGGGGATCAACATTGAAAATGAGCGGCTTGTCCCCAAGCAGCATCCAACGGTCACCTTCGTCAGCCTGAAAGACTGTCGGCGTCGGTTGCTTTGGCACTGCCTGCGAATCTGTGGTCGGTGCGTGGGCCTTAGTGGCACTTGGTGCAGGCGCAGGGTTGGTCTGAGCAGATAATGGGACGGTCGCAAGAAGCAGCAACGACGCAAGATGAACGTGAATCGCCATACACCCTCCGTTTTCCGAATCGACTTACGGTCGAAACGTATACAGCAGTAAAGGTCGCACGGTCAACTGTCGAAACATCGCGATAGCAGTCATTGACCTTTACAGGGGTTTTGAGCGCTATGGCCTGTTTGCGACAGTTGACCTTGGTGTGGATAGAATGTGGTGCTCGGTACACGCCCGCTGGTTTGAGCGGCTGCTGGGGGAGTTGCAGTTTGAGTTGTGGATCGGGGATGCCGCCGAGATCCTTTTCGCAAAGTGCGCGAAAAAGGATGGGGCACTCGGCCCGAACGAGTAAAATGAAGTCAGTCCCGGTAGCTCCCTAAGGTATATTTTTCCCGCGCTCTAAAGTGCTGTCCCGGTCCGTCAACCGGCAAAGGGGACGCAGATGTCCAGCAAAACGTTTACGAAAACGATCGCCGTGGGACACGTGGTGTTAACTGTCGTTCTGGGCTCCGCCGTGTTGCTCAGTCAACCGACGCCGGCGGCGCGCAGTTTGTCGGCGGGGCTCGAGTTTCCTGTGATCATTCGGCAAAACGTGGCTGCCGGCAAAACCCCCGTCGGAACCAAGGTCCAGGCCAAACTTGCAGTCGCCACCCTGGTCGGTGGCGTAGTAGTTCCGCAGGGCGCCATCTTGTCCGGAGAAGTTACCGAGTCCGTGGCGAAGTCTGCAACTGACCCATCCCGCCTCGCCATTCGCATGGACTCCGCGCAGTGGCCAAATGGATCAGTGCCCATCAAGGTTTACTTGACGGCCTGGTATTACCCCGTGGCGACGCCGGCGGATCAGGATCTCTCGTCTGGCCTACCGGACGCTGGAAACAACCCGAAACTTCGGACTGCTGGCGATCGCTCCGGCATGAGGAACCCGACTTTACCGCCATTTTTAGGCTCTGACACGGGCCCCGCGCCAGCGTCAGACATTTCCAAACACCGCGTCTTGATGAAAAATGTAGAGTCCACGCGCAATAGTGACGGAGCCGTCACCCTAACTTCCAAGCGTTTCAATATCAAGCTCGATAAGCAGACTACCTATGTCCTCGCCGCGGGCGACCTGCTACCGACGAAGTAAGATGTCAGGGTAAAGAAGGCGTCTATCCACCCTGAGAAGTGAGTCTTGCGGTAGGCGAGGCGCGAAGGGGTGCTGGTGTCTCTGGCTTCCCTAGCGAGACGGTACGCCACGCTACGCGGATTGTCGGGTGTCTTCTGCGGAAGATCCTGGTCAAATAGCAAAATATCCCGATTACACTCAATGACCACTTTTCACGTTGCTTGCCTGTTTAATCAGTAGCCATGCCATGCTCGCTGCGACGGCGATGCCGATTAGTGTTTCCGGTGGGTAATTGCCTGTCGCGACTTCGATAATTCCCCATCCCGAGCTAAGAACGTAAACGGTGCCCAGCAGGAGGAGTTGGCGACGTAGCAGTCTCGGGTTGCGCTGCATTTTTTCGGCTTCGCGGATCAGGTGCAGGGAACCCCAGATCGGAGCGGCAGTGGCAACGCCTACACCGATGATTACAAAGGCAAGCGTGCGCATACGTTGAGCGCAATTCTACGAGATTGTTTCCGAAGTTGGCGAAAAATCGCGTTAGCACAAGCTTGCGATAACGCCTGATTACAACAACTGGCAGTGCTATGCTTTCCACATGAGAATCGGCGAACTTGCAAAGCGTGGTGGTGTGAGCGTGCAGGCGATACGCTTCTACGAACGGCGACGCCTCATGCGTACCCCCCGCCGGACGCCCGCGGGATATCGCATTTACACCGAGAAGGACCTTGAGACCGTCACCGTGATCAAGAAGATGCAGCGATTTGGTTTCAAGCTGGCGGAAATCCGGCGCGTGTTGCAGTTATGGATTTTGCCCAGCGACACGGGTGCGCCATCTCCTTATCACGAAGGCTCACAGGAATGCCGTCGCGAGGCCTTGAAACTTGGGGAGAAGAAGCTGCAAGCCATGAACGAGCAAATCCGCTCGTCCATTCAACTCCGCGATGAATTGCAAGAGGCATTAAGTCAAATCCGTGCTGGACTCAACGTTCCGCTGCCACAGAAGATTGGGTCAGATCGGCCCAAGTCCCCTGGATCCGCCGCAATCGCCGCCTCCTAAATTTTTCCTTGACTCTATACCTAGGTATAGGCCGGACACTGACTTTGTCGGTAATAAGAGGCAGATCCAAGACACTTGTGCAAGGAGGTTTATATGCAGAAAAAGTGTGCTTTTGTCTTATCTCTACTAGTCGTTGCCATGACTCTTCCCTGTCAGGCTCAACCAGCAAGCGAGCAGGAGAAAAACAAGACCGTGGCGCGGACGTTCTTTGAGGAAGTGCTCGGCCAGGGAAAGCTCGAAAGGTATACCGACTTCCATACCGCCGACTATGTGGGCCATGCCACTAGCGGCGATTTCTATGTGGCGGAAGATCTGGCGGCGGCGCGGGAAGAACGCAAAGCGTTGCCCGACATGCAGATGGCGGTCAACCACATGGTGGCCGAGGGAGACTTGGTCGTCGTGCATTGGACAGTGTGGGGCACGAACACTCAGCCGGGCATGGGACTTCCTGCGACCGGCAAACCGGTCAAAGTTTCAGGAATGACCCTGTTCCGCTTCAGGGCGGGAAAGATCTCGGAAGAATGGAACGCCTGGAGCATGCTCTCGGTGCTGAAGCAGGTAGGACTACTGTGCCCTCCCAAAGGACCTACGGGCCAAGAGCCGAAATTTCCAACCCACGATCCAACCAACCCATAAGCTTGTCGAGCTAAGGCCATCGGTGATCGCATCCCGCGCTGAAACAATAGCGAGCGGGGAGGGGGCTGAGGAGAGGACGAAATGCTCAAGTCGTTCGCAAGGGCGGCTGGATTTCTCGCGTACTTGTTCATCACGCTGGAAATGCTCTTCATGGTCACCCCCTTCGCTCTCTACTACTATTCGGTCTACAGCCCGCTGCTCGC
>Ga0209517_10002052_pt1 | contig 29215 bp, 24 predicted proteins | sample PeaSoiMetSII2010_FD_187695 | JGI IMG/M metagenome (GOLD analysis project Ga0209517, IMG submission 187695) | Peat soil microbial communities from Weissenstadt, Germany - SII-2010 (SPAdes) (version 2) | ecosystem: Environmental > Terrestrial > Soil > Wetlands > Peat | place: Germany...
TCAGGTTGTGAACTCTGCACCGCCGCGCCTGATGCAGGCCGCGCTGAAGTTCACATTCTGAAGCGATTGCCTATTGAGTGGACAGCGTCTTTCCGTTCACCACGAACCTCATAACCGAATGCGAGGTCGAGCTGATTCCAAGCGTCAGCCCGTTGCGCGCCGGATGAGTTTCGGCCACAAGCATGTCGCCGAGCATCAGCGAAGACTTCGTCCAGCCAGCGTGGGACATGGTGAATGGCGAGGCAAGTTCCAAAGTCCAATGCTGCACCTGGCCGTTATCCGCCTTCACGTCCATATAAACGAGGCAGTGCGGATTGCCCCAGTCGAAGCCCGTAACTGTTCCAGTGAGCGTGACGGTCTTATCGAGGTCATAGTGTGAAGTTCCGTGATGTGCGAGAACCGAGCTTGAGATCACGAAAAGTGCGAAAGCCAAGGCGATGGACTTGGCTAGAGTTCTGTTCATACGGTTTCTCGATTGGCTGCCGGACACTTGGTCTGCCGGGTCCTAACGAGGAATACGCCTGCGAGAGGCAGTCTGTCAACAGCGACGGGCCCTCGGGGTTTGGGCGTTCGGAGCGTTAGTGGTGTTGAGCCCGTCTTCCTGAGGGGGCCGACATTGTTATGCAATCAAGTGCCTTTAGCTGGCCACAAACGGGGTTCTGGGAAGTTGACCTCGTACGCGCTGCCAATAACCTTTGTTCGGACCCAATCCCGGTCAAGTCCTGATTAACGTGGTGGTCTCAATGGGTCGACGCAACACCAGCTCGAAGTCTATCTCGCGGAGTTTAAAGGCCAAATACGATTGCGGGCGTCGATTCAAAGGAAACCCTGTCCTGATTAGGTCTAAGTGAGGGCACCCCAATAGATCGGTCTTCTCTGAAACGTATTATCGGAACTACTGTTTAGAGGGTGTTGCGTCGACCGTCTGAACCGGCACGACTTATCAGGACTTAGCGGCGTGGCCGAGTGGCCGTTCACCGGAGATGATGAGGATTCGCCGACAGCCTCTAATGGACGACCTCGGGAAGATACCCTCGTCCGGTGAGTGCTAACGAACCGTAGAGTTCGACCCGGAGCTGGGCAACGCGGTCCAATAGCGCTTCGTTCTTGAGCGCAATCACAGACTCTCGCGCTACCCTCATCGGACCGACAGTGTGCGAGCTGGAAGGACCAATATCGATCTTGAAAATCTCAAAAATGCTCGTCTTCAAAGAAACCTCGTGAGCGAATCGCCTCGGCAAGTTCTCGAAGTAATTCTCGAGTTTCGTCCCATGCCATACAGGGATCAGTGATACTTTGTCCATACACCAGTTGTTGTCCAGGGATCAGTCTCTGTGCCCCGGCAACCAAATTACTTTCTATCATCACGCCGACAATGCTTTGATTTTTCTTTCTGATTTGCATTGCGACATCGCGGCAAGCCAAAGCCTGTTTCTTCGGATCCTTGTTGCTGTTGCCATGGCTACAATCGATCATCAATCGTGCCGGGAGTCCTGACTTCTCGAGTTGGCCGCACGCTTCGGCGACAGCATCCGCGGTGTAGTTCACGTTTGTTGTTCCACCACGCAAGATCAAATGGCAGTTCGGATTGCCGGTTGTGCCAAAGATGGCCGACTGTCCATGCTTCGTGTGGCCCAGAAAGCAATGTGGGTGGGCAGCTGACTGGATAGCCTCGATGGCGATTTGCACGTCCCCCGACGTACCGTTCTTGAATCCCACGGGACAAGAGACACCCGAAACCAACTGCCGGTGAACTTGGCTCTCGGTTGTACGCGCCCCAATTGCTCCCCAACTGACCAGATCCGCTAGATACTGCGGTGTGATCATATCCAGGAACTCAGTGCCGGCGGGTACTTTCATTTCGGCCAAATCGATAAGGAGATGTCGTGCGAGCCTTAAGCCATCGTTAATCTTGAATGAGTGATCGAGGTGGGGATCATTAATCAATCCCTTCCAACCGATTGTCGTGCGCGGTTTTTCGAAATACACGCGCATGACGATACGGAGTTCATTAGAAAACTCATCAATCGCTTGCTTGAGCAAGTGTGCATATTCGCGCGCAGCCTTTGGGTCATGGATCGAACAAGGTCCAACCACGACTAACAAACGTTGATCTTTACCGTCGATAATCCCACAAATCTCGTTGCGAAACCGCTGTACTGCGCCGGAGGCACTCTCAGTTATGGGCAGTTCCTCGTGAAGGAAAACAGGGGGGAGGAGAACTTTTGTCCATTCTATTCGTAGGTCATCCGTGGCGTTTGGCATGGATCTCTGTCGCAGCGAATGGCCATTTCAACCAACCACTAGTGCGTAAATGAAAGCGTATCACTTTGTCGCGTGCTTTTCCTTCTGTCGCTGCTCCCTACGCTCGTCGCTATCAATGCCGACGACGCTGAAGCCTTCGATAACCTCATGCTTATGTCCTCTTCTGGGGACCAGTCCCGTGCGAAAGTAATTGTTGCAGCGTTGCGAAGCGTGATCGCGGCGCACAACAGCATATTCTTTCAAGGTCGTGGATTCAACTCTCCGCAAACTGATGATCGATTAGTCGCAGACATACCCGTCGCCGAAGCGCCAGCGGCGCAGGCGCAAGACCGCCAAGGCCAAGGTGAAGCTATACGAACAGGGGAAACTTCCGCACGACAAACTTCCCGCCCTTGCCAAGAAGTTTCTGACCCGCAAAATGCGGGCCCCCAGCAAGGCGGAATAGGACCGGACAAAAAGAAAGGGCATCCCGATCCACCGGGATGCCCTTCTTGTTTCGCTTGCCGCCGCCCCGCCAGGGGACGACAGCCAGTTGGTTTAGTTTCCGGAGGCCTGCGCGTGAGCCGACGCAACCTTCGGGACGCTCATGTAACCGACGATCTTATCCTTGCCAATCGAGTTCACGGTGAATTCGACAGGTGCGCGGGTGCCGTGCGTGAAGAAGTAGATGGGCTCGTTTGCCGAGCGGTTCCGCTTCTCGTAACGCGCGTCGTCCACGTAGATGGCGACCGTGTAAAGGTTCTTCTTTGCGTTCACGCCGCGAAGCTCGACCATCAGATCGCCCACTTTTTCGCGGGTGTTCTTCTTTTCGATGGTGAACTCGTAATAGTCGCGCTCGCCCATGCGGCGGAGCTCTTCGACTTCGTCGTGATTCTTCGCGATCAGCGTGCCGAATTCGCCGCGAGTCAGGTTCAGGCTGCTCTTGGTCGCGTCGAGGTCGGTCTTGACGCCGTTGACGTCCGTGCCCAGCTTGTTGACGTCATCGACGCTGGCCTTCGTGGCCAACTGACCGTTCACGTTGTTCGTCAGGTCCGTCAGCTCCTTCGCGTCATCTTCCTTGATCTTCTTGGTCTGCGAACGCGCTCGGCCGAGCTCGGTCTCCGTCAGCTTCATCTTGTCAGTGACGACGCTGAGTTCGCCCTGAAGCTGCGCGTTGGTGTCTTCCGCCTTCGCCAGGCGCTGGCTCATCACGTCATCGCTCTGCGTGAATTGCTTGGTCTGCGCCGTCAGACTCTGCTGAAGCGACGCCGCGCGGTTCGAAGCTGTCCAGCCCACACCGAGGGCTGCCAGCGACACAATGGCCAGCACTACCACGACGATACCGATCCATCGCGGGGCGGCCCCTTCCTGCTCTATGACTACTGGTTTTTCGTCGATCATTTTGGTTTCCTCCGTGGGAACCCCTTGCTGGAATCAATAGAAGCACGCCCGGAACCAAATGGACCATTCCGGGAAGGCATGGTTAAGTGGTTATATTTCATATGGATATGGAGGCATGATGGCAGGTTATACAGCTGGCAGGTTGGGTGGACCCTGCAAATTTTACGTGGATTTAATGGTTTCTGCGCAGTGACAAACGAAGCACTAGTTCGGTGGTTTCGGGGCGAATCCGCAGAATTTGCCGCTGATTCCGCCTCTCACAACTGGCTGGACCGCGCAAACGAGCGGCGCGGTTAGCGCGTGATGGTCATATTCTGGAGCCGGGCGATGCGCTCCGCGAGCGGCGGGTGAGTGCTAAACAAGTTGGACAGAAACTGGCGGCTGATCAAAGGAGCGACAATGCACAGCGCGGATGTGGACGGCGGAATATCCATGGGGATTCTCTTGTTGTAAGCCCCCAGCTTTTCGAGCGCGCGGACCAGACCTTGCGAATAGCCGACCATCTGCGCGCCGGAAGCGTCCGCTTGATATTCGCGCTGGCGGGAGATTCCGAGCTGAAGCAACATCGCTGCCAGCGGCCCCAGGATGAGCATTAATATAGCGCCAAGTCCGCCACCTTCGCGGTCGCGATCGCCTCCGCCGAACCAGAATCCCATCCGCGCAATGAACGTAACGGCCCCTGCAATTGTTGCGGCGATCGAGGAAGTGAGAATGTCGTAGTTGCGAACGTGCGAAAGTTCGTGGGCGATCACGCCCTCGAGTTCCTCATCGTCCATCAACTCCATCAAGCCTTGCGTGACGGCGACCGATGCGTGGCTCGGATTGCGGCCCGTTGCGAAGGCGTTGGGCGCAGGCTGCGGGATCATATAGAGCTTCGGCACCGGCAGATTCGCCTTGGCGGCCAGCCGCTCCATTACGGCGTAGAGGCGCGGGGATTGCTCGCGGCTGATCGGGCGCGCGCCGCTGGACATCAGAGCAATCTTGTCCGAGAAAAAATAGGCCGTGCCGTTCATCAGAACCGCAAAGCCCAGCGCGAGCGTCATGCCATTGCGCCCGCCATATGCTTCGCCCACAAAGAGCAGCAACAGCGTCAAAGCCGTCAGCAGGAATGCGGTCTTGAATGTCTTCATGGCCCTTGTCCCCGGCGCGCGATCAGGCGGCGCCTGCCTTTACAACTTCATGTCTGAACTTCATTTCGCCGGTTTTCGAATCGGCGTCTACCACGACGGCGTCGCCGGGCTTCACCTCACCGTCGAGGATCTTCAGCGCCAGCGGATCCTGAATCAGCCGCTGGATGGCTCGCTTCATCGGCCGCGCACCGTACGCCGGGTCGTACCCTTCGCGGAACAGCAGCGCTTTGGCCGCAGCCGTGAGCGTGAGGGCCACTTTCTTCTCGGCCACTCGCTTCATAAACAAACTCATCTGCAGATCGATGATGCGCTCGATCTGGTCTTTGCCGAGCGGGCTGAACATCACGATGTCATCGATCCGGTTCAGGAACTCCGGGCGGAAGGTTGCACGCAAAGCGCCCATGGCTTCTTCGCGCGCCTTTTTCGGGTCCTTGCCCGCGAGCTCGAAAATGGCCATCGAGCCAACGTTTGAGGTCATGATGATCACCGCGTTGCGGAAGTCCACCTTACGGCCCTTCCCATCCGTTAGATGCCCGTCATCGAGAATCTGTAGCAACACGTTGAATACGTCCGGGTGCGCTTTCTCGATTTCGTCGAGCAACACGACGGAATAGGGGCGCCGGCGAACCTGTTCGGTGAGCTGTCCGCCCTCTTCATAACCGACGTAGCCCGGAGGCGCGCCGATCATCCGCGCCACGGAATGCTTCTCCATGTACTCGGACATGTCCAGGCGCACGATAGCGCGCTCGTCGTCGAACAGGAACTCGGCAAGCGCCCGCGCTAGTTCGGTCTTGCCGACGCCGGTGGGCCCGAGAAACAAGAAGGAACCGATCGGCCGGTGGGGGTCGCTCAATCCCGAACGGCTGCGGCGAATCGCATTGGCTACGCTCGCGAGCGCCACATCCTGGCCCACTACGCGCAGGCGCAGCCGCTCCTCCATATGGACGAGCTTTTGAACTTCGCCTTCGAGCAGCCGCCCAACCGGAATCCCGGTCCATTTGCTGACGATTTTCGCGATCTCTTCCTCGCCGACCTCTTCTTTGAGCATCGGGTGGTCTTTCTGCATGTCGGCGAGATGGTCCTGCGCGCTTTTCAATTCTTTTTCGGCTGCGGAAAGCTTGCCGTAGCGGATTTCGGCCACGCGGGAAAGATCGCCCGCGCGTTCGTACTTTTGCTCTTCGGCCTTCAGCCGCTCGATTTCTTCCTTCTGCTTGCGGATGCGGCCGATAGCGTCTTTTTCCGTCTGCCAATGCGCTTTCAACCCATTGGACTGTTCGCGCAGCGCGCCGAGTTCCTTCTCGAGCTGGGCCGTGCGCTCGCGCGAGTGCGGATCGGTTTCCTTGCGAAGCGCCTGCCGCTCGATTTCCAGCTGCATGATGCGGCGCTCGATCAAGTCGATTTCGGTCGGCAGCGAATCAATCTCCATACGCAATCCGGCCGCGGATTCATCCACCAGATCGATGGCCTTGTCCGGAAGGAAGCGGTCGGTGATGTAGCGCTGCGACAGCATGGCCGCGGCCACAATCGCGGCGTCCTTGATGCGCACGCCGTGGTGCACTTCGTAGCGTTCCTTCAGGCCGCGCAAAATCGCGATGGTGTCCTCAATGGAAGGCTCGCCGACCTGGACGGGCTGGAAACGGCGCTCGAGTGCGGCGTCCTTCTCGATGTATTTGCGGTACTCGTTGAGCGTGGTCGCGCCGATGGCTCGCAGCTCGCCCCGCGCAAGCGCCGGCTTCAGCATGTTGGAAGCGTCCATCGAGCCCTCGGCCGCTCCCGCACCGACGAGCGTGTGCAGCTCGTCAATGAACAGTATGATCTGCCCTTCGGCCTCGGTAACTTCCTTCAGCACGGCTTTGAGTCGGTCCTCGAACTCGCCGCGGTACTTCGCGCCCGCCACCAGCGCCGCGAGATCGAGCGACACGATGCGTTTGGGCTTGAGGATTTCCGGCACGTCGCCGGAGATGATCCGCTGGGCGAGACCCTCGACGATGGCCGTCTTGCCCACTCCCGGCTCGCCGATCAAAACTGGATTGTTTTTCGTGCGGCGCGCGAGAATCTGCATCACGCGGCGAATCTCTTCATCGCGACCGATCACGGGATCGAGCTTGCCGCGGCGCGCCGCGTCCGTCAGGTCGCGCGCGTACTGTTCGATCGCTCGATAGGTGGATTCGGGATTCTGGGACGTAACGCGATGGCTGCCGCGAATCGTGGCCATTGCCTGCAGGATGGAATCGTGGCTCGCGCCATGGCGCGCAAGGATCTGGGCTGCCGGGTCGCGGTCCGCGCCGGCAATGGCGAGCAGGACATGTTCGGTTGAGACGTACTCGTCCTTCAGGCGCTGCGCCTCGTCAAAGGCTTTCTCGAGGACGTTATTCGACGCGCGGCTGAGGGACTGTTCGGAAACTCCGGAGACCTTCGGAAGCCGCTCGACCTCCTTCTCGATCTCAGATGCGAGCGTCGTGGGGGATGCTCCCAGCTTTTCGAGAAGCGGCGGGACGACGCCGTCGCCCTGCGCCGTCAGCGCCCAGAGCAGATGCAGCGGCTCGATCTGCTGCTGGCCCGAGCGCGCGCCCATTTCCTGGGCCGCCTGTAGCGCTTCCTGACCCTTTACCGTTAACTTGTCAAATCGGAGCATGTTAGGAGTCTCTCTCTTATTCAGAGCGCAATAAATATACGAGGGGGCTGAAAGCACGCGCCGTCAGCCCCCTCGTCGAATCAAACTTCGCTTAGTGGTTGCCGTTCGTTACGTTGACCTTTACCTGTTTGGGTTTCGATTCGGCGCGCTTCGGCAGCTCGACGGTCAAAACGCCGTTCTTGTAATCGGCCTTGATCGCTTCGCTGTTTACGGTGTTCGGCAAGCTGAAGCTGCGGCTAAACGAGCCATAGGTGCGCTCGACCCGCAGATAATTGTCCTCAGTCACTTTCTTTTCGAACTTCCGCTCGCCGCGAATCGTCAACGTGTTGTTTTCGATTCGCACGTCCAAGTCCTTCTCGTTGATGTCCGGCAAATCGGCCTTCACAACCAATTCATTTTCGGTCTCGTAGATGTCCACAGCCGGAGCCCAGGTCGTCAAAGCCGAATTATCCGAGCGTCCTGGGAAAGAAGTGTCAAAAAGCCTGTTGACCTGCTCCTGCAAACCGGAGAGGCCTTGGAAGGTGTCAAAACGGGTTATGGAACTCACTTGAATCCCTCCTAATAAAATTGGCGCTTATAATTAGCGCAACCGAATGATATTATCTGCGCTTATTATTGTCAAGTATTTTTGAATAGGACTAACGCGTTTAGTTTCAATGTATTGAACTATTCTAGGACCTTAACAATAAAGCACTTGAGGTAGTGAGTCTCGGGCATCGTCAGCAGAATTGGGTGATCTTGGGCCTGCGTCCGACGCTCCACGACGACGATATTCTTGCGCGCGTCGTTGGCGGCTTCGGCCAGAATTTGCAGAAACAGCGGTTCAGTAATGTGGTAGGAGCACGAGCAGGTCACTAAAAAGCCTCCCGGCTTGAGGAGTTTCAGGGCCCGCAGATTGATCTCCTTGTAACCTCGGCGCGCCGCCGGGATGCTATCGCGATTCTTGGCGAAGGCTGGGGGGTCGAGTATGACCATTTGAAAGCGCCTGCCGGCCTCGTCGTATTCCTTCAGGAGGTCGAACGTGTTTCCTTCCCGAAAGTGGGCGTTGGAAATGGAGTTCAGCTGCTGATTTCGCCGGGCCGCCTCGACCGCGGCGGCCGCCATGTCAATCCCCTCGACGTGCGCGCACTTGTCCGCGACCGTGAGCGCGAATCCGCCCTGATAGCTGAAGCAATCGAGAACGTCTCCGGAGGCATATCGCCGCGCGGCCCAGTGGTTTTCGCGCTGGTCGAGAAAGGAGCCGGTCTTCTGCCCCTTGGCGAGATCGCAAGAAAATGTGACGCCGTTTTCCTTTACGAGAACCTCCGGGGGAACCTCACCATGAAGGACGCTGACCCGCTGATCCAGCCCCTCGAGCATTCGCACCTTGGGATCGTTTCTTTCGACTACCCCCTTCGGTGAAAAAAGTTCCACGAGGATCTCGACGAAAAGGGATTTCAACCGGTCGCTCGACTGGCTGAGCGTCTGCAGGACGAGGTAGTCGCCGTAGCGGTCAACGATCACGGACGGCAAAAGATCGGCTTCGCTGTATACCAGCCGGCAGGCGTCCGAATTCTCGACCACTAGATCGCGGTAGGCGGCGGCCCGGCGAAAGCGCGCGGCAAAGAACGCGCGATCAATGGGAACGTCCTCGCGCGTGAGCAGCCGGATGGAGATCTGCGACTTGTCGCTATAGAAGGCGCGCCCGCAGAAGTTGCCACGTTCATCGGTGAGCCCTACCACGGCGCCCGGCTCGGCCGGCGCCGAGCGAACGTCGCTGCGATAGACCCACAGGTGTCCCGAGCGAAGCCGCTCGAGGCCTCGCGGGGTGATGACTACAGTTCCTTCCGTCACTGGTCTGGCGGTTGCCATGAGTGGGAGCCTGGTGAATCTATCCGCGCCTATCTGTACTTTTCTATGGCTCCAGGAAGCTCTACTTTCCGACTGAATCGCCCAAACCCGGCACCATTCTCGTGTTCAGTTCCCCGGACCTCCCAGTTTCCGCTTCCGGTGGAGCTTCAGGGCCGACGTTCGCAGGGTCTCGGGAACATTCTTATTGGCCGTGAGTTTCACCAGGTCGGAAGCGGTAAGCCGCGGAAACAAGTGCAGCGAGACGTCGAGCGGCGTCTTCGGGTTGTTGATGAGGTTCCGCACGATGGAGTAGTTCTTCATGAACACGCGCGTCATCGAGATGGCGCGAAGGATTTCTCCCGTCAGATTGGTCATCGAAGCAAAAGCTTCGACTTCGGAATCGGTCAGCCGCGGCGACTGCAGGACGCACCTTTGCACCAGCTTATTCGGATCTTTGATCAGCAGCATCCGCTCCGACTTGCCGCCTTTGAGGGCCAGCGTGAGGCGTTGGACCACGTTCATATGCGTGACCCTTTGCATAAGCGTTTCGCGCTTCACGGGGTCCGGCTCGATTTCCGCGGCGGCCTCCGCCATTTCGGCGGACACGACGGCGCCCTTTTCCATGTTCGAGAGCAACTCGCGCTGTTCGGGCGTCGCACCGGGACAGTTCGCGACGGCGATGACCAACTGAGGATCCGATATGAATCGGTCGAGATTATCAAGCAACGCTTGGACGCCCGCCGCGGTCAGTCGATTCGCCAGCCGCGCGACGTGGGCCGTCGGACACGCAGCGCTTTTCGCAAGCGCGTCGGCCACACCCGGCTTTTCGCCCAAGTGATCCGTGCAATACGTGAAGAGCCGCGCATCCGCATCGGCGCGAGCGGAGGCCGCCAGAAAAGACTCCAGGGACTGCGTCAGTAGTGCATTTTGGGCGCGGTCGGCAATCGCGGGGTCGGCGTCAGACGCCAAAACGGCGAGCAATTCCACGCGGTCCTCCGCGCCGAGTGGTATGCCACCCGAGCAGACCGCCAATTTCTGTTCGGGGCGCGCGTGGCCCGAGCAGATTTGCGTGCGTAATTCAGCGCTAATGGGGTCCTCCCACGGCGGCGGTCAGATCGGCCTTCGTCAGCGTGACGCTGCCGGGTTGGCCCGGCGTTCCGATCGCCGGCATCGTCTGGCCGTTGAGCTCCAGCACCAGCGCGCTCGATTCGCTCGATGTAATTTCGAAGTTATCATGCGCGTCGAACTGCTTCACGTCATTCGGCTGGACTGCGCCCTCGAAGACAACCTTGCTGTCGGCGATCACCTTCACGTCCGCAGGCTTGCTGGCTTGCATCGTGAGAGCGAGGCCAGCGGACGCCGACGCGGTAGCTACGGATCCATTGGGCGCGCCAGCGTCCGGCGCGGGCGCAGGCGGTTGGTTCGCCGCAGCCCCGCTGCGAGCGCCCACACGGGCCGCCAGGTATCGGGCGTGCAGCCGCGCGCCGATATTGGCGCCGTAGCGGTGATATCCAGCAATGCCACCCGCAATAACCAGGAGGATGATGACGACCGCGGCGGCGGCCGGGCGCCACTTTCGCGGCATTTCCGTGGGACGCGCCGAGGAGACATGGACGCTCGCAGCGCTCGTGGTCCCCAGCGCGTATTCGGCGACGAGGCTATCCTCGTCGAGGCCTAAAAAACGCGCGATCGAGCGAATGAACCCACGATTGAAAACGCCGCCGGGCAGCTGATCCCACTGATCTTTTTCGATGGCCTCGAGAAAACGCGTGCTGATGCGCGTGGCGGCCGAAATCTCGTCCAGTGAAACGCCGCGCATTTCGCGTTCGCGCCGCAGGTGTTCGCCGAAAGGTGTCGAAGGCATTCGCAGGGGCCAACAAAAATATAGGCGTCGGTTGAGGGGGTGTCAATGCCGCCCGGAAAGTATGCTGCCCGGCCCGGGCATTGGCGTTACGGCAATCGGGCCGGAATGCCCGTTGCGGGAGGCGAAAACGGTTCACTATAATGCAGATGTTGCCTCTCGAACCCCAAGACGCAAAGCCGCATACCCCCGCCGAACGGATGCGGAGGGCCGCCGACGCAAAACCATTTGCCGGCCTGGAACGGCGCCACAATCCGGATGTGGATGTGCCTGCGCCCGAAACCTCCGAAGTCAACGTCTTCCACGAACTCGGCAAAGCGCTCACGTCGTCGCTGCAGCTGGATCAGGTCCTGCGCACGATCATGGAAAAGATCAACGAGGTACTGCGTCCCGACACCTGGTCGTTGCTGTTGATGGACATGGACAAGCGCGAGCTCTACTTTCAGATCGCGACCGGCGCGGGAGCCGAAGCGCTCAAGGACGTGCGCATCAAGGTCGGGCAAGGGCTCGCGGGCTGGGTGGCGGAGTCCGGAGAAGCTGTTGTCGTCGCGGACACCAGCAAGGATTCGCGATTTTTCGGCCAAGTGGATGAAAAGACGAAGATGGCGACGCGCTCGATTGTCGCCGTGCCGGTGCGGTTCCGCGATCAATGCCTCGGCGTGATCGAGCTGATCAATTGCATCGGCCCGGAGGGGTTCAGCGCGCGGGACCTCGCGCTGCTCGAGGCGCTTGCCGACTACGCCGCGATTGCCATCGAAAATGCGCGGCATGTCCAGCGCATCCATGAACTCACGATCACCGACGACTGCACCAGCCTCTACAACGCGCGGCACCTGAATTTCATGCTGGATACGGAGATTTACCGCTCGCACCGCTACGCGTTCGAGTTCTCGTTGATTTTCATAGATCTCGACCGCTTCAAGCTGGTGAACGACACGCACGGCCACTTAGTCGGCTCCAAGCTGCTCGCCGAAATCGGAGAAGCGATCAAGGAAAAGTGCCGCCTGATTGACCTGGCGTTCCGCTACGGCGGCGACGAATTTGTCGTGCTGCTGCCGCAAACATCCAAGGAAAATGCGCTCGGCGTAGCGCACCGCCTCCACAAGCTGATTCGCGAGACCGTGTGGCTGAAGAACACAGGGACGCCCGTGCGTCTGACGGCCAGCGTAGGGGTGGCTGCGTATCCTACCGATTCGCGCACCAAGGCCGAGCTACTGCATCTCGCCGATGAAGCCATGTACCTCGTCAAGAACACGTCGCGCGACAGCGTCGCCGCCGCCGGTGTCGGCCTGCTCCCTAGCCGCTGACGATTCCGACGTCGTTCGCCTCCCTCACAGCCTCCATTAGTTTTCGGGGTAAGAGATACGCACCCTCATGAGTCCCCCCGGCGCGAGCGTGAGGGGGGCAATTTGACGACGGGATAGCGGATACGGACGCGAAAAATCTTGAGCAGATCGATGCGGTAAACGCACCTGCCGGTGGATGGAACTAGAACAGGACATGACTGGTAATCAAGAGTTGACCCAAAGTTCAGAGGGTACCTGCTTGCGGGTGGTCAGCTGGGACGCCTTGTTGGGCCGGGAAAACGGAAATCTCTCGTGCGAGAATCCAGCCGGACAAACCATATGACGAATATAGAATGAACCCTTGCACCCCTTGCTCCCGTAGATATACCGGGGCCGTTCCAAGATCTGCAGCCCAAGGCCCGGGAGCTCCGCCCATGTGGTAGGACTCTGAAATTTCAGCGCCATATTCTGCCAGGAACTGTTCTACCGGCATGGGTTCCAGACCGGAGATGATGTTTCCGAATGCATCATTCTCGAAGTGATAGCCTTGAACGCCCTTGAAAATTACGTTTGTGAACTCCGTCGGCTCGTTTTTCACGCGATATTCAGTACGAAGTATGATCGTCCGCGCCTCGCACTGAACTTCGTAAGAGATCAACTCATTGTCATGAATAGACAACGCCATTTCTTTACGACCTCGCAGTAATAGCTAAATGAACATGGGCCTCCGCGCTGGCAAGACGAGATTTCCGAGGGTACCTTCGTAGGGACGCTGAGCCAAGTCCTGATTGACGCGCTAACCGGACACGTCGTACGCCCGCGATTGCGATACTGGTCTCACTGCGCTCGCTGCTGTGCGACTTGCAACTCCCGCGCGCGAGCGATCAGTTTTTTGAGTTTTCCCTCGACCGATGCATCGCCGATGTGCTCATCTTGCAGAATGCCATCCGGGTCGATCGTAAACGTATGCGGAATGGCTTCCACCGCGAAGAGCTTCGAGATCGATCCCGTGAATCCTCCGTCGCGGTAGTTCAGCCAGGTCATTTCGTTTTTCTCGACGTAGTCCTTCCACTTCTGCTCATCAGAATCGAGGCTGACGCTCACGATAACCAGCGGCTCTCCCTGGAATTTCTTCGCGATCTCCCGCATGTGCGGCAGAGCTTCACGGCAGGGCTCGCACCAGGTGGCCCAGAAGTCGAGCAACACCACCTTTCCTTTTAGGTCATCCAATGCGATGCGCTGCCCGCCCGGGGTGGTAACGGCGAAGGCTGGCGCCATTCTGGCCCGCGCAAGTTCGGGCTCATCGATAAACCGGAGCGCCCGTTGCCGATTTGGATCGTCGGCGTGCGCAAGCTTTACAAACCCCTGAAACTGCGCTTTCGCGGCATCGTCCTGCCCCAGATGTGCGAGCGCACGTCCGTCGAGAAGCAGCGCTGCTGGAAAATTCGGGGCCGCCGCGAGCGCTTGCGACAATTCGCTGTGCGCCCGAGTGTACACGTCATCCTTTTTCTTGCTAAGCGCTTCATTCATCAGGACCACGCCGAACTGGTAATGCGCGATCGCTGCCTCTTCGCCGGCCTGGGCCTCCGTGACCATCTCCTCGGCAGCCGTTTCGGCGGTCTTCCAGTCGCCCACCTCCATGCCGTACTTGATCATCTTCCTCTGGCACGCCACGCAGCGGCCGCCGTCCTGCTTGTCCGCCTTCTTGAAGCTGTCGACCGCCGAATCGGTCATGCGTGCGTTCAAATATTTGATAGCCTCCTGATAAGTCTTCTGCGCCTTTTCGTTCGCTGGCCCCTCCGCCTTTTCTTGGCTCAACAAGGGCGCTGCCATGCAGAAAGTTAGGACCACAGCCACGGCGTATCGCATGTCACCTCCTCGCTCTCGCTGCGAGTGGAACTTGTGAAGTGTTATCATCCGGCTGCCTTATCGGTCAAGTATCCGTAGCGGCGACATGGGGCAACCGTGGTTCGCCCTCCCGTCATCGCCACGTCCCTGTTTCTAGCTTGCTCTCTCGCGTCACTCGCGCAAACACCAGCGGCTAGCACCAAACAAGGCGTCATGGAGGGTGACCTGGCGGACCAACCCCAGAAAGCCTTGATACCCTAACCCCACCATTAGTTGTCGCGCGAAAACCACTCGCCTATACTCGGCTTCTAACATAACAAGGGGGATTTGCCATTGCGCAACCGGGAAGCCGCGCGCTACGCGCGCTGGGCGGCGATTACCGCGGGGCTGATCGCGCTGGCGGTCGCCGGTGATTATGCCGCGCGCGCCTTCCGGCGATATCATGCCGGGCGTAATGCACCGGTGGCCGTCCCCGTCACCGTGCAGCAGGCATCCGCGCAATTCTCGTTTTCCAAGGTCGAGCAGGATCGCACTATTTTCACGGTCCGCGCGTCGCACGCCACGCAGTACAAGGATCAGAATCGCGCCGTGCTCGAGGACGTCTGGATCACCGTGTACGGCCGCGACGGAAGCCGCAACGACAATATTCACACTCGCGAATGCAGCTACGAGGGAACCGGAGACGTCCGCTGCGAAGGCGATGTGGAGCTGGACCTAGCGAGCGCGAACCCGACAAATGCACCAAAGGGCACTCAGAAGGACGGGCCGCCGGGCATACGTTCGTTGGGCACGCTTCAGGTAAAAACCAGCAATCTCTCGTTCAATCGCAATACGGGCGAGGCCTCGACTCCGGCGCCCGTGGAATTCCATTTTTCCTCGGGCGGAGGACGCGGCGTGGGGGCGTCGTACAGCACGAGCGATTCGACTGTGCGCGTCGAGCACGGCGTTGAATTCAACATGGCCGCTTCCGAGCAGACCGGCGGGATGCCGGTGACCGCGTCGGGAAGCAGCCTTGAAATCCGCCGCGCCGACCGCACCGTTGTGCTCAAGGGACCGGCGATCGTCCGGGAAGGCGCGCGCGAGCTATCGGCGGATTCCTTTTCCGTGGAACTCGACGCGGACTACCAGGCGCGGCGCGCCGTCGCCGAAGGTCATCCGCAGATTCGCACGGTGGAGGGCGGCGGAAAGATCTCCGTTTCGGCTGCGCAACTGGAAGCGGTTCTGAATCCGGCCGGCTGGGTCGAGCGTGTCGCCGCGGACGGAAACGTGATCGGCACGCGGCAAACAGCTGCCGGCACCGACCGATTCTCCGCAGCGCACGTGGAATTCGCCATGGTGCCGCAGAAAAATCTGATTCAGGACATGACCGCAACCGGCGGCGTGACGGCGGAATCGCATCAGGGCGGCGATTCCCATGTTTTGAAGACGGACGCGCTGCGCGTGACATTTTCCACGGCCTCCGCGAACGGCCATCCCGGCGAGGCGCGAGGCAAGGCGGATCAGCAGCGAATTGAAAGCGCCCAATCTCTGGCGCCGGCCACGATTCAATCCACCAGCAGCAGCGACGTGACAACTCTGCATGCGAAAAAGTTCGTAGCGCAACTTGGTCCGGGAGGGCGCCTCGACAAATTGCTCGGGCACGCGGGCGTCGAAATGCGCCGGCAGGCCGGCAACTCCGCGCCGCAGACGCTTTCGGCCGCGGAGATGATCGCCACGTTCGGCCCGCACGGCGAATGGGACACTCTCGATGAACGCGGAAATGTGCGGTTTCAACAGTTGGATCGCCAGGCCACTGCGGACCATGCCAATCTCGTTCGCGCGACAGACATCATCACGCTCGACGGATCGCCGGTAATTTCCGATGCGATGAGCCGCACGACCGCCGCGAACGTGGTGGTCAACCAGAAATCGGGCGAGCTGCGCGCCACCGGCGGCGTGGTTTCCACATACGTGCCAACCGCGCAAGGAGACTCGCTCAGTCTCGGCTCCGGCGCCGCGCACATCTCCGCGGACGCGCTCTCGGGCACGGTCGGTTCGAGCCACGTGATCGTCACGTACGCAGGGCACGCGCGCCTTTGGCAAGGAGAATCCGTGCTCGATAGCGATCAGATCGAGCTATGGCAGGACGACAAGAAGCTGCAGGCCAGCGGACACGTCGTCGCGGTCTTCTCGCAGGTGTCCGGTCCATTCGCTGCAGTTTCCGCTAAACGCTTCGGCCCCGCGGCTGGCTCGCCCACCGGGCCAACGCTGTGGAAAGTCGTGGCGCCGACTCTGACCTACTGGAGCGATCAGGGTAAGGCCCGCCTTGAAGGCGGCGTCAACGCCAGTTCCAGGCAGGGCTCGCTGGAATCCCGCACGCTGGACCTATTCCTAAGTCCAGCCGCATCCGCCTCTGCCAGTGCCGGCCTGGCAGCACCAGTGGTGAAGGCCCCGCCCGGGGCGCCCGGCGCACCGGGCGGACGTCAATTGGAACGGGTGCTGGGTATGGGAGGGGTTGTCGTCCGGCAGGGAGACCGCCGGGCCATGGCGGAGCAGGCTGAATATACCGCTGCGGACGGAAAATTCGTGCTTTCCGGCGGCGAACCCACGATTGCTGATGCTTCCAGCGACACAATTACGGGCCATTCGTTGACCTTCTTTGTGGCGAGTGATACGATTTTGATTGATTCGCAGGAAGGTTCGCGCACACTAACCAAGCACCGGGTTGAGAAATGAACCGGTATGTTGAAACTCCAAGCCGCCGATCTGAGGAAGTCTTACCGAGGTCGGAAGGTCGTTAACGACATTAATTTGGAGATTCAGCAGGGTGAAGTGGTTGGGCTGCTCGGGCCGAACGGCGCAGGAAAGACCACGACTTTCTACATCCTGGTCGGACTCGCGCGTCCGGACTACGGGCGTGTCATGCTGGACGGCGAGGATATCACCGACCTGCCCATGTACCTCCGGGCCCGCAGCGGCATCAGCTACCTCCCCCAGGAACCTTCGGTTTTTCGGAAACTGACAGTCGAGGAGAACCTGCTGGCTGTTCTGGAAACGCTCTCGGTCACGCCCGAGCAGAGGCGCGACCGTGTCGAGGAGCTTTTGGCACAAATGGGACTTGAGGGAGTTCGATACAGCCAGGCCTACGTGCTGTCGGGCGGCGAGCGGAGACGCCTGGAAATCGCGCGCTCGCTCGTGCTCTCGCCCTCTTTCGTTCTCCTCGACGAGCCTTTTGCCGGGATCGATCCCCTTACCGTCGTGGACATTCAGAAGATCATCGGGGATCTCAGCCATGCGGGCATCGGCGTTCTGATGACCGATCACAATGTGCGCGACACGCTGGCCGTCACGAACCGCGCCTACATCATCAGCGAGGGCAAGATCCTGGCGGCGGGAACGCCGGCGGAACTTTCCGCCGATCCCGATGTTCGCCGCATCTATCTGGGAGAGGGATTCCGGCTGAACTGAAACCCATGAACTGGCTCGCACCCAAATTGCATCTCCGGCTCGCGCAGAAGCAGATTCTGACGCCGGGCCTTGTCCAGATGGTCAGCGTGCTGGCGCTGAATCGTCTCGAGCTAAGGGAGATGATCAATCAAGAGATCATGGAGAATCCGGTTCTCGAGGAGCTGGCCGAGGACGGCGTCACCGCTGACAGCTATACGGACGAAGCCTTCCTCAAGAAAGAAACGGAAAAGCTTCCCGAAACGCCGGCCGCCAACCCGTTCGACGAATTCGATTTCGGCTCCTTTTTTTCTCAATATCTCGATACCGGCTCGGAGCGCGCGGCGAGCGGCGAACATGAGGAAATCGAGAAGCCTTCGTTCGACAAATTCCTCACCTCTCCGGCCAGCCTGACCGACCACCTCACCTGGCAATTGAGTGTCAGCATCTGCAGCGAAACGGTCCGCAAGATCGCCGATACGATCGTCGGCAATCTCGACGAAAACGGCTACCTGATGGCCACGCTCGACGAAATCGCCCAGTCCGGAAACTATTCGATGGAGGATGTCGAGGAAGCTCTGGCCGTGGTGCAGGAATTCGACCCGCCCGGAGTGGCCGCCCGCAATCTGGAAGAATGCCTGATCATGCAGGTCAAGTTGATCGACCCCCAGAACACGCTCGCGCAGCAGATCATCGCCGAGCATTTGAAGCTTCTGCAGAATAATCAGATGAAGGAAGTGGCGCGCGCGCTGAACCGCCCCATCGAGCTCGTCAAGCGCGCCGTGGACCTGATCAAGCGCCTCGATCCAAAGCCCGGCCTGCGCTACAACAAGATCGAGCCCCGGCTGGTCGAGCCGGACGTCCAGTTCCGCAAGGTGGACGGCGAATGGCAGGTTTTCATGAACGACGACGACGTGCCGCAGCTCCGCTTGAGCCCGACCTATCGCCGTCTCCTGGCCCGCGACGCGGCCGACCGCGACGTCCGCAACTACGTCAAGGAGCGTTTCACCGCCGCCATCCAGCTGATGAAGAATATCGAGCAGCGCAAGCACACCATTCTGCGCGTTTGCAACTCGATCCTGCGCCGCCAGGGAGATTTCCTCGATTACGGGCCTGATCACCTGAAACCGATGATGATCAAAGAGGTCGCCGAGGAAGTCGGCGTACACCCCTCGACCGTCAGCCGCGCCGTCGCCAACAAATACGTGCACACTCCGCGAGGCGTGCTCGAGCTGCGCAGCTTCTTCTCGGAATCGGTCAACGGCCCGCAGGGCGGCGAGATGTCTCTGTTGTCCCTCAAGCGGCGCGTCAAGCAGATGATAGAAGGGGAAGACACGGCTCACCCGCTCACCGACGAACAAATCACCAAGAAACTGGGCGACGAAGGCATCCACGTCACCCGCCGCACCGTCGCAAAATATCGCGAAGATCTGCGCATCCCGAGCACGCACCGCCGCCGGGTAAAGGCCTAGCCGTTTCCCCGTGACGTCCCCCGACCGGAAACGAAGCGCCCGCCAACTCGTCATCCTCACCGGGCTTTCCGGATCGGGCAAGCGGTCCGTCCTGAATACTTTCGAGGACCTCGGCTTCTACTGCGTGGATAATCTCCCCGTCGCTCTGATTCCCGCGTTCAGCGAGCTCTATGAGGGCGGACGCGGTGAAGTGGAGCGCGTGGCCCTGCTGGTGGACGCCCGCGAAGGCACTCACATTGACAAGTTGCCGGGAATTTACCGCAAGCTGAGCAGCGAACGCGCCGCCACGCTCGTCTTCATCGAAGCGAGCGAGGGCGCTCTGTTGCGCCGCTTCAGCGAAACCCGCCGCCCCCATCCGCTCGGCCAAGAAATCCCCATCGCCGAGGGAATTCGCGAGGAGCGGCGGCGCATGGCCCCGATCCGCCGTCTCGCCGACGTCATCATCGACACGACAAAATTCAACGTGCACGAGCTGCGCCAGCTCATCATCGACCGCTTTCAGAGCCCGGGGCGGCGGCCACTCCTGGTCTCGGTCGTCAGTTTCGGATTTCGCTACGGAATTCCCGCCGACGCGGACCTGGTTTTCGACGTGCGCTTTCTGCCGAATCCGCACTTCGTTCCGCGCCTCCGGCCGTTTAGCGGCAAGGACCCTCGCGTCGCGCGTTACATTCGCTCGTTTCCGCAGACCGGAGAATTCCTGCGCCGCATCGAGAGCCTCTTGGGATATTTGATCCCGCACTATATCCGGGAGGGCAAAAGCTTTCTGACGGTCGCGCTCGGTTGCACGGGCGGGCGGCACCGCTCTGTGGCACTGGCCGAGGCGATTCGCCGCGCGCTGCAACGCAAGGGCTATGCGGCCAAGGTCGTGCACCGCGATCTCGATAAGTCCGCCTCCTGAACTTGCCGAGGCACTTGTTTTGCGATTACGGCTTGCAAGATGCCGGGGCGATGCATAGGCTAAGCAAGCTTCCTGCATTCGGAATTTGGCGACCGAAACCATGGACGGCATCCCGCGCGTGACCGAGCACGACGAAATCCGGCGCCTATTGCGATACCTGCGGCCGTATACGCCACGTCTCGCCGCGGGCATTGTTCTGATCGCCGTGATGGGGGTCGTCGAGTTCCTGGTGGCTTTCGCCCTTCGTCCCGCCTTCGACGTGATTCTGAATCCGCATTCGACCTCGCAGGCGCTGACCCTGTTTCAGATTCCATTCACCAACCGGGTTCTCGATCTGCACTCCTTTGCCCCGCGCCATTTTCACAATGTGTGGACCGTCTTCGCCGTCGCGCTCGTCCTGCTCACGCTAGTAAAAGGAATGTCGGAATATATCGGCAGCATTCTGATTCAGCACGTGGGCCTTTCGGCCGTCACCGATATCCGCAACCAGGTTTACAGCCAGGTCGTGCAGCAGCCCATCGGCTTCTTCCAGCACAATCCGGTCGGGCGCGTGATGTCCGCGGTCATCGCCGATATCGAGCAGATTCGCAACGCCTTCTCAGACTGGTTCGCGGAATTCTTCCGTCAGATTTTTGCCCTCGTCGCTTTCGTCACCGTCCTGCTGGTCATCAACTGGAGGATGGCCCTCGGCTCCGCTGTTTTGATTCCTCTCGTCGTGTGGCCAGTCAGCAAATTCGGCCGCCGGATTCGCCGATCATCGGAGAAGAGCCGGTCGCGCCTCGCCGATTTGAGCCAGATCCTGCAGGAAACCATCGCGGGAAATCGCGTCGTAAAAGCCTTCGGAATGGAAGGATTCGAAATTCGCAAATTCCGCGAGGCCGCGCGCAACCTGTTGCATGAAAATATGCGCTGGATCAAGGCCTTCGCGGCTACCTCGCCGGTGATGGATCTCCTTGGTGCCGTCGTCGTCGCGCTGGTTTTGTACTTTGCACGTCAGGAGATCAAAGCCGGCCGAATGAGCGTCGGCCTGTTCGTCTCCTTCGCCTACGCTCTGTTCAAGGCTTACGAGCCCATCAAGCGCCTTGGCAATGTGTACCAGCTGTTCCTGCAGGCGGCCGGGGTCTCGAAGCAGGTTTTCTCCTTCCTCGATTTGCCGCGGGAGATGATGGAAGCGCCCGGCGCGAAGGTATTACCGCCGTTTTCGAAATCCATCGAGTTCGATCGTGCGACCTTCGCCTACGATAGTGGTCCTCTGATCCTGAAAAATATAGACCTGAAGGTTCCCGCCGGCGCCGTAGTGGCGATCGTCGGCTCGAGCGGCGCGGGAAAAACCACCCTCGTCAATCTTCTGCCGCGTTTTCACGAGGTGACCACGGGCGCGGTTAGGATCGATGGATACCCGGTGGGAGACGTCACGCTCCGCTCGCTGCGCGAGCAAATGGCCATCGTCACGCAGGAAACGATTCTCTTCAACGACACGGTCCGCAACAATCTCTGCTACGGCCGCCCGGACATGCTCGATGAAACAATAATTGCCGCGGCCCGGGCTGCCATGGCGCACGATTTCATCATTCAGATGCCGCAGGGCTATCATACGGTGATCGGCGACCGCGGCCAGCGGCTCTCCGGGGGCCAGCGGCAGCGCCTGGCGATTGCGCGCGCGCTCCTGAAGAACGCGCCGATCCTGATCCTGGATGAGGCGACCTCCGAACTCGATTCCGAATCCGAGATGCTCGTGCAAAGCGCGCTGAACAACCTGATGACCGGCCGCACCGTGTTCGTCATCGCGCATCGTCTCTCGACCATCCGCCGCGCGGACCTAATCGCCGTGCTCGACGATGGCGCGATTCGCGAGCGCGGCACGCACGAAGAACTCCTGGCGCGCAACGGAATCTACGCGCGCCTATACGAAATGCAGTTCCGCGACGCCGAGCCCGTCTCGCGCGTGGCCGGTCTCGAGTGAAAATGTCCGGCGCAAAATCCCAACTCGTCAATCCGCCCAAGGCCGCGTCGAAAGGCCTCAAGTCCATGACGGGTTATGCTCAGGCGCATGTCGTCGAGAATGGAATCGGCCTGCGTGTCTCCGTGCGCAGCGTCAATCACCGTTTTCTCGATCTGCATCTGCGCGTGCCCGAGGGCTTCGAGCCGCTCGAGCCTCGTATCCGGCAAATCGTCCGCGAGCGCGTCCGGCGCGGCCATCTCGACGTTACGCTCCGCTATGAACTCGCGGGCCCGGCCGCGGTCGCCGTAAATCAAGAGGTCGCGGCGGCCTATCTGCGAGCTGTGGCGGATCTGCGGACGCAGTTCGGCATGAAGGCCGAACCGGACCTCGCTTCCATTCTGCGCTTGCCCGGCGTGATCGGTACGACCGGAGCGGGAGCGGCGTCCGACGACGAAATCGCGCGCCTCGAATCCGTTGTCGCCGGATGCCTCACCGAAGCGCTCGACAAGCTCGACCACATGCGCGCGCAGGAAGCTAGCTCGCTGCACGACGAAATGTCCGGCCGCCTCACGAGCATCGCGAGCCTTGCCGCACGAGTCGAAACTCTCGCCGAGCGCGCCCGGCCCGCATTCGCCCGCCGGCTCGAATTGCGCTTGAAAGAATTGCTGGGCGAAGTCCAGATTGACCCCGCGCGCCTCGCTCAGGAAGCCGCTATCGCCGCCGAACGCAGCGACGTGTCCGAAGAGCTGGCGCGCCTTGCGAGCCACGTGCGCCAGTTCGAGTCCTTGCTGACCGGCGCCTCCGATGTCGGCAAGAAACTCGATTTCCTGCTTCAGGAAATGCAGCGTGAGGCCAATACGCTTTTGTCGAAGACTCCCGGCAACGAAGCCGAGAGCATCGAGATCACCGAGATGGCGCTCGAAATTAAATCCGAAATCGAAAAACTCCGGGAACAGGTGCAGAATATCGAATGAGCCTCGCGGAACCATTGGTCCTGATCGTTTCCGGACCGTCCGGTTCGGGAAAGTCGACCCTGGTGCAAAAGATTCTGGAGATTCCCGGCACCATGCTGGCGGTTTCGTCCACCACGCGCCCGCCGCGCAAGACGGAAAGCAACGGCAAATGGTACAATTTCGTCTCCGAGTCCCAGTTCCAGGACATGGTCAAGCAGGGCGAGTTTCTGGAATACGCGCAGGTGTTCGGCAAGAACTGGTACGGGACGCCGCGGAAGGCGCTGGACGAGGCGCTCGAGCAGAAAAAAGATCTGGTCCTGGAAATTGACGTCCAGGGCGCGTTGCAGGTAAAACGAAAGCTGCCGGGCGCCATCGCGGTATTTGTCATTCCGCCCTCGCGCGACGATCTCGAGCGTCGGATTCGGGAGCGCGGGCAGGATTCGGAAGACGAGATTCGCCGGCGGCTCGACCGCGCGCGGCAGGAAATGCTGAGCTATAGCAGTTATGATTTCGCCGTCGTCAATGACGACCTCGAACGCGCCGGCCGTGAAGTGCAGGCCATCGCGCTGGGCTCGCGTTGCCGTGTGGCCCGGACCGAGGAGCACATTCTCGAAATTCTGAAATCTTTTGGAGGTTGACGTTCTCATGGCTGCACTCACAAGCATTCCGGAAAGCCAGTTTGCCTACGTGGTCGTCGTATCGCGCCGCGCCCGCCAGTTGATGATCGGCGGACGCCCCATGATTGATAATCCGAAATCGCGCAAGACCTCGCGTATCGCCGAGGAGGAGTTGCTGCTGGGGCTCCTGGAGTATTCTTTGCCGGAAGTGCCCGAGGGCACGCTGGACAAGGACGGCAAGCGCCGCAAGTAGGGTGCTGCGAACGTTAACGGTTTTGTAGGGGCGCTGCCCTGAGGTAGGAAGGGTTGCTGCGCCCTTCCTGAGTAAACCATGAAGATCGCTCTCGGCGTCACCGGTGGAGTCGCTGCATACAAAGCCGCGGAGCTTGTCCGCCGCCTGCAGCAGGAAAAGCTCGACGTCCAAGTCGTGATGACGCGCTCCGCCCAGGAATTCATCACGCCGCTCACCTTCGCCGCGCTCACCGGAAAGAAAGTCATCACCGAGATGTTCGGCGCGCACGGCGCGGAGCCCGCCAACGTCGAAAGCGCCATTGAGCACATCGCCGTCGCGCAGCGAATTGATCTTCTTCTCGTCGCGCCGGCCACGGCCGATATTCTCGGCCACTTCGCGCAGGGCATCGCCCGCGATTTTCTCTCGACCCTTTACCTCGCGACCAAGGCGCCGGTCGTCGTAGCTCCGGCCATGAACGTCAACATGTGGGAGCATCCTGCGACGCAGGAGAATCTGCAGAAGCTTCGCGCGCGCGGCGTTCACGTGGTGGACCCTGACGAAGGCTATCTCGCCTGCGGCATGACGGGCGCCGGGCGCCTGGCCGCAACCGATGCCATCGTCGAAAGAGTTCGCTCCGTGCTGGGACTGCGCCGCGACTTCGAAAGCCAGACCGTGGTCGTCACCGCCGGGCCCACCCGTGAGGACCTCGATCCCGTGCGCTTCCTCACGAATCGCTCCTCCGGCAAAATGGGCTATGCGCTGGCCGAAGCGGCCGCGCGCCGCGGCGCTCACGTCGTGCTCGTCAGCGGCCCAACCGACCTTTCGGCTCCCGAAGGCGTCGATTGGGTTCCGGTTCGCTCAACCGAAGGGATGCGCAACGCCGTGCATGAACGCGCCGCCGAGGCAAACGTCGTCATCATGGCCGCGGCCGTGGCCGACTACCGCCCCGCCGCCGCGCAATCGCACAAACTCAAGCGAGGTGATGCGGGACTCACGCTGGAGCTTGAACCCACGCCCGATATTCTCGCCGAGCTTGGGCGGGACACCATTCAACAGCGCGGCCAGCGAGTGCTGGTCGGCTTCGCTGCTGAAACCGACAATCTCGCCGAAAACGCACGCGGCAAACTCGCCCGCAAAGGCGCCGACATGATCGTCGCCAACGACGTGACACAGGAAGGCGCCGGCTTCGACACGGACACAAACATCGTTACCATTTTTCTGCGCGACGGCCGCGAGCTTCCACTCCCGAAGCTCACCAAGTTCGAAGTAGCCAACCGCATCCTCGACCGCGTCCTCGAAATCCAAAAGCGCTAAGGCCGTTTCGCTCCGGCGACCCAACCCCAACCGCGCGGTCTTGTGAATTTGCGCATTCTCCCGGATAATCTGAACCTTCGTGGACGAAAACAAATTCACTCGCGCTGAAGCTTGGCTGCGTTACGCGGAAGATCTCGGCCTCGGCCCCTACTATCGCGACCGCAGCGCGCCGCAAGCCGCCTCGTCCGACTTCTCCGAAGCAGTTCCGGGTGACCCATCCTTCGCGGAGCGAAGGGTGGGAACTCCGCCGGAGATACCCGCCTCCACTCCGAATATATCTCGAGCAGTTGCAGCCGCGACGCCGCGCCGCGCTGCGGAGCCACCTCTAGCGTCGGCGCCCAAATCCGGGCCCGCTTTCATTCCGCCCGTCGCGGCCCCATCGCTGTTTGAAGAGCGCATCGAGGGCGACACGCTCGACCGTATTCGCGCCGACATCGGCCCGAATTGCATCCGCTGCAAGCTGCACAAGGCCCGCACGAACATCGTATTCGGCGTTGGCAATCCGAAAGCCCAGCTCATTTTCGTTGGCGAAGGCCCCGGCCGCGACGAAGACGCTCAGGGCGAACCGTTCGTCGGCCGCGCCGGAAAACTTCTCACGCAGATGATCGAGGCGATGGGCCTTCGCCGCCCGGACGTTTACATCTGCAACGTCGTCAAATGCCGCCCACCCGAAAATCGCCTGCCGGAACCTGACGAGATCGCAACATGCTCGCCGTATCTGCTTCGCCAGCTAGGCGCGATCCAGCCCAAGGTAATCTGCTGCCTCGGCGCTTGCTCGGCGCAGACCATGCTGCAAACCACTCAGGGCATTTCGAAATTCCGCGGCGAATGGTTCGACTACCGCGGCTCGAAATTGATCGCCACGTATCATCCGGCCTACCTGCTGCGCAACCCGGCCGCGAAAGGCGAAGTCTGGAAGGATTTGCAGAAGGTAATGGCCATCCTCGGCCTCGAACCCCCAAAGAAGAAATGATCATCAATCGCGCGGTTTGGCTTTTCGGCCGTAGGGGCGTAGCACCGCTACGCCCGGCGCGAATCCTTGGCTTCGCCAATTCCATTCACCGCAATGCGCGCGGCCAGCAGGTTTTGAATCTTTCGTCGACGTAAATTATCGGCGCAAAGTGGCAAACTAGTGGTGGAAGCGTGGGGCTATCAGCCCTGGGGACTACACTCCTATAATCTAGACACCCTTGGACATCATCCTCGGAATATCGGCGGCTCTCGGCTGGGGTGTGGCGGATTTTTCCGCGCGCTTCTCCTCGCGCCGCATCGGCGCCTTCCGCACGCTCATCGTCATGCAGTTCTTCGGCTTTACCGCGCTCAGCGCTTTTCTCTGGCTGACCGGCGGCTTCTCTCGCACCTTCGCGCCCGGTTGGACACCATGGCTCTTCGCCGCCATCGCCGGCCTGATCAACACCGTTGCGGGGCTCGCCCTCTATCATTCCTTCGAAGTCGGCGCCATCAGCATCGCTGGCCCGGTCTCCTCTTCCTACCCGGCGCTCACCGTGGCGCTCGCGGTCGCAAGCGGCGAACGCATCCACGCCATTCGTGGCGCCGGCCTCGCGCTTACGTTCATCGGGATGATCCTCGCGGCGCTCGCGTTCGCGCCCGACGAAAAACACGCCATCGACCCACGCACGCATCACGCCCACGCGCATCTATCAAAAGGCGCTGCTTTCGCAATCGTCGCCGCCGTCGGCTATGGCGTAATGTTCTGGTGGGTTGGATTTCACGTCGTACCTCTCATCGGAAGCGGTTTCTCGGTGTGGGTCATCCGCCTGACCACGTTCAGCGTCCTGCTGCTGGTCGGCTTGCCCACCGGCAAAGCCCTCCCTCTCCCGCGCGGCAACGTCTGGTGGCTGCTGCTGGTTACGGGCCTGATGGACACCTCCGCCTTCGTTGCCAATAACGCCGGCATGGGCGCGGGACATGTCGCCGTCGTCAGCGTACTCGCGTCGCTCTACGGCGCCGTCACCGTGCTGCTCTCCTGGATCTTCCTGCGCGAGCGCATCGAACGCAGCCAGTGGTTCGGCATAGCCCTCATCTTCGTCGGCATCGTCCTTGTCAGCCTCTAGCGCTAGCTTCAATGTTCTTGGGTGTAAGCGCAGGGTTTCAACCCCGCGAAAACAGCGCGCACTTCAAGTCAGAGCTTTAGCCCCTGAGTATATGACCGACGCCGTAAGCGTCTGATCGCAAGAACTATTTGCTGCGGTTCATGAAGGCCTTGGCGATTTTAACCGTCAACCCTGTGACGTCCGCCGCGTCACTCGTTTTTGTCGCACCCAGGGTCTCGAGGTTGGCGATGAGTTCTTGCTCTGCCTGATCCTTGAATACCGTGTAGTCGCGAAGTATCTTGTCGTGCTCAATCTCATTGGCAAGGGGGCGAAACAGCTCAGGGTGGTCTCGCTGAACCAGGAATCCGACCCACCATTCGAAATAGTTGTAATCCACACCAAAATCAGGCCGCTCGGATTGCTCCGTCATCGCAGCCGCAACGAGGTCGGCCCGAGTCGTGGATCGAAGTACGGGCTGAGGAAAGATCGGTGCCGTATTGTACTTGCGCGAGAATTCCAAATCTGATTTCGACTCCATCTGCATTCGCCTTACTCGTTCTCCTATGGCCTGCTTTGTATCCAATGCGCTTAACGCTTTCTGCGCGAGTACAAATTCCGTCTGGCTGACAGCATTTGCCATGGCGAAATCCGTTTCGGTCTCAAGCGCGAGCTTATGTGCGTGAGCCAGCGCAGCGGCGTAGTTCGCTCGGACGTGAGGATCGTCTAGCTTGCGAAGTGATTCCGCAAGTTTCTGCGAATCCCACTCCGGGTCATCGGGCAAAATAGTGAGCGTTAAAACGTTGGAAGTGAGGTTCAGCTTGCTGGGGTCGAAATCATTTGACTTGCCCAACCCTTCGAATACCCTGTTTGTGACGAGGAAGACGGAGTAGGTCCCAGCCGTTTCAAACCGCAGATAGTCTGTCAGTTCTCGCCTTAGCGTCGTGGGCCGCGAAGAAAGATAGTGTCTGCTCGAGCTACAGCAAACTGCAAAGTGACTCCCCATCGCAGGATATGGCAGGAAGACCGTATCTCTCGGAGAAACTTCAAACTTGTTTGCTTGCCCGGCGAAATTCATCTCTTCATCAAGTTCGAGGGAGTAGGCCGACGAACGCGAGCTTCTGAATTCCAACTCGATCGGAATTGTCTCGAAAAGATGAAATGCCGATCTCCCATCTTTGGTTCGTAGCGATAGCCTCAGTCCGGCAGGGTTGCGGCCAAGCCCTTCTTTATTGCGGATCTCAAATTCCGTCTGCGCGCCGCACCAATGGGTGATGAGTAGTAGACAACACAGAAGAGCGAACGGAATGAGGATTGTGCGCCTCGTCATCCTTCTAGTTTGACACCTCTCTGGAGCTGTTGGTTCCCGGCTGCATCGAGTTCCACCTCGTGATTACTGTCGAAAGACTGGTCAAGCTGCCAGGCGGACACTCACCCACCGCCCGCATCTCCCTCCGATGAGAACCTCCCGCGCGGGCTGCTACACTATTCCGCTGCCATGCTCCCACGCTACTGCGAGGTCGCGCTCCCGGTTCCGCTCCGCTCGACGTTCACTTACGCCGTGCCGCCCGCGCTCGACGGCGAACTTCTCGTCGGCCGCCGCGTCGTCGTGCCCTTCGGCAGGCGCGCGATGATTGGCGTGGGCCTCTCGGAATCCGACCGCCCGCCCGACATCCCGCGCGTGAAAGAAATCGCCGAGCTGATGGATTCGCTGCCCGCGCTGCCGCCGAAGCTAATCGAGCTCGGCCATTGGATCAGCCGCTACTACCTCGCGCCAGTCGGCGAAACGTTCCGCGCCATGCTGCCGCCGGAAATCGAGCTGCGCCACGATCGCGAGTATTCGCTCACCGACTGCGGCCGCGCCTACCTTCGCGAGCTTGCCGCCGCCGAAGAAACCACGGACGTCGAGACCATCGAACTCGATTTCCTGCGGCGCTTCGACAAAAAAGATTCCTCGGTGCCATCGGTGCGTGTACGCCGCTGGCCGGGCGGCGAAGCAGCCGCGGAAAAGTTCGTGCGCCTCGGCTATCTTTCCGCGCGCGATGTGCTGCGCCACCGGAAGGCCCGCATGCAGCAAA
>Ga0209517_10002053_pt1 | contig 29190 bp, 35 predicted proteins | sample PeaSoiMetSII2010_FD_187695 | JGI IMG/M metagenome (GOLD analysis project Ga0209517, IMG submission 187695) | Peat soil microbial communities from Weissenstadt, Germany - SII-2010 (SPAdes) (version 2) | ecosystem: Environmental > Terrestrial > Soil > Wetlands > Peat | place: Germany...
CGGTCAGGGAATGCGCGGATCTCGCGGCTCGCGGCGTAACCACCTTCGCCATGGAGCTGATGCCGCGCATCACCCGCGCGCAGAGCATGGACGCGCTCTCCTCGATGGCGACCATCGCCGGGTGAGCGACCGCATTCCCGCCTATGCGCTCTATACCGATCCCCCGCTGGGTCGAGCCGGGATGACCGAAGCGGAGGTCCGGAAGAGCGGCCGGCGCGCGCTAGTCGGGAAGATCGCCATGGAGGACGTGTCTCGCGCGTTCGAGAAGGGCGAGACCGAAGGCTTCATGAAGATCCTGGTCGATACCGACACGAAGGAGATCCTGGGCGCATCGTTCCTGGGCACCAGCGGCGACGAGGCGATCCACTGCGTGCTGGACGCCATGTACGCCAAGGCGCCCTACACGGTCCTGCAGCGCGCGATGCACATCCATCCGACAGTCTCGGAGTTCATCCCGACGATTCTGGGCGACCTCGCGCCGCTACGGGAGCCGGCGTCACAGAGATCTGCGGCCGCATAGGATCCCGGAATGTCCCAGCACCTGCAACCCTTGTCGAATTGGGCAGCGTCGCTTTGCCCACCCGTGCTGCGCCAACTCGACTTTGGCGAGGTCGTCGCCGTGCTGATCATCGCGATCGCGCTGGTTCCCTTTGCCAGCGCGGGCCTCTGGGTGACACCATAAGCGAGGCTGTCCATCTCTCCGACCGGTGCGCTCAGGTGCGCGTCCTTACGACGGCGCCGTGGTGTGCTCGACCGAGATTGCCGTCTGACCGAACCACTTGTGCTTCATCGCCTCGCGAAGGAACGCCCCGACAGGCGGCGCATGCTCGCGACCGCGGACCGATACGAGATTCACAACGCGCCAGAACTCCGGCTCGGTCAGCGGGATGCCTGCGACGCCCGGATGCTTGACGGAGTTCGCTGGCATGAAGGCCCAGCCGATGCCCGCCGCAACCATGGCAAGCGTCCAATCGTCTCGTTCGCTCCAATAAGCCGCCTTGCACTTGACGTTCTGAGCGGCGAACACCGGGTCGGCATATCCCGCGAACTCGCAATTCATCCGGTGAATGTAGCACTCCCCGTCGAGATCCTTCACCCGGATCGCCCCCTGATTGGCCAAACGGTGCTTGGGGTTGATGGCGATGACGATCTGCTCCCGGAACAACGGCATGACGTGCGTGCGATCATGCGGCTCCTTGCCCGGGAGACAGTAGATAGCGATCTCCAGCCGTCCATCGAGTAGTTGTTTCTCGAGCTCCCAGGCGTCGGCGTCGCAGAGTTGCAGCTCGACATCGGGATTGCGGGACTGCATGGTCGTGATCAGGCCGATGATCTGGTCTGGCGCGATCGTGCACATGATGCCGACCTTCAGAGATCTCTTCTTCGCCTGAGCGAACTCCTCGGCGAGGCGCTTCGTTCTCTGAGCCGCTTCGAAGGACTGCAGCAGAAATGGCTGCACCATTCGCCCGAGCTCGGTGAGGTGTGTATTGGCGCGCTCGCGGCGAAACAGCAACCCACCCAGCTCATGTTCGAGCAACTGGATGGCCCGCGTCAACGCCGGCTGGCTGACGTTGCAGCGCTCGGCTGCCTTCGTGAAATTCAATGTCTCAGCTACAGCCAGAAAGTAGCGGACCTGATGAATCTCCACGATGTTCCCCCAATTATCAATATTTTACGCGGCACGCCATGGCGCTACCCACAAAACAACCCCCGAGCGCTCCAGGCTTCTAGCGCCGATCAAGCCGGCTCGCCCGAAAACTCCCGCCGAGCAGCGTTGCGAACGCCCGCGAGCGGTCTATCGGGCTCGGCGTCGCAAGCTAGGGCTCGGCTCTGTCAATGCGGACATGAGGAAATGCCCGGCGGAGTTCGAATTGGGCAGTACTCAGCACAACGGCGGCACTTCTCTCTCGCCGCATCGAACGGCACCTCACATCCACAGGTGTCGTGAAGCGTCTGAGTAGATTCCGAATCTTGCCAGCACTGTCGCTCCCGTCACAATTGCGATCGGACAGTGTCAGCGCATAGACAACGAAATGCAGTACAGCTATCGGATTCCCTATCGTCATCCCCGCACTGGATTGGCGGGGGTTGCCATACTTCATACCATTGCGGAAACGGTTGTCGAGAGGGCTCGGTTGCAAGCTCTTGGCTACACCCTGGACGAGACCCTGATGCCGATTGGAGAGCGACCACGCTTGCCGCCCGTCTCTCGTCTTGGACACCTCTGACCATCGCTGCTCGCACTCGATCTACCCAAGCATGACTGCGAGACGCTTCCCAATTCAATCAGCCAACAGATCGAGATTTCGCTTTCTTTTTGTCAAGAAATCCCGTCTTAGCGTAGTCATGCGACTGCGTAAACCCGGATGCTGATGGTCAATTAATTCACGGCACGACTGTCGCGATAGCCTCGGAAATTGCTCAACCCCGTTCCGTAACGCCATCGCCAGCGGTGCATATGATTGAAAGTGCGCCAGTCATCGAATGCGACGCTCGCCCGGGTCTCTGAGTATGTTCCGAGGGCAGACACGGACGAACTCCCGCCCCACAATCGCATATCCTCGTTTGGTCGTTCATGCGCGGCGAAGCGTCGATACTTCCCTCGAAATCCAAAAAAGGTACCACCATGTCATTTTTCATCCACTCGAACGCCGTTTCCGCGCCGCTTGCGCGCTCGGTTGCGATCGCGGCGCTGATGGGCGCCACGATACTCGCGACCCCGATGACCGCGGCTCGCGCCGACACCGTCACCTCCGCGGCACTCCAGCTGGCGCAGGCCGCTGCTCCGCAGAACCCTGCCGCCGCCGGAGCAACCCAATCGAAGGGCGAGACCGTCGAGGAGCGGATCACGAACCTCCACGCGGCGCTGAAAATCACGCCCGACGAGGAGACGAAATGGAACGGCGTGGCGCAGGCGATGCGCGAGAATGCCGCCACCATGGATAAGCTGGTCGCGGCAAATCGCACGACGCCCCCGCAAAACCTGTCGGCCGTGGACGACTTGACCACCTATGAGAAGTTCGCCCAGGCCCATGTCAACGGCCTGAAGAACCTGATTTCGTCGTTCAAGACTCTCTATACGGCGATGCCCGACGCTCAGAAGAAGACCGCCGACGAGGTGTTCAAGACTTCCGGACGTGCCGCGGGCTGACAACAGCTGACGATCGCGTTCCGCGATCGTCACACCACGCTCTCTTTACAGGAGGTCGCAATGACCTGGACTAATAACACCAAACCGAGACACCGTCTCTCGGCGAAGCTCGCGGCAGGGCTCGCGCTCTCTGCGATGCTTTCCATCGGAACTTTTGCCGTGCCGGCTTACGCGGCCGGCGACGGCGATCATCATGAAGGTCGCCATAACTGGAACGGCGGGTATTACGAGGCCCCGCCAGTCGTCTATGGCTCGCCCTATGGGCCGTCATACTATGGCGAGCCCTACTATCCGCCGCCGGTCGTCTACGGCCCCGGCGTAGGCTTCAGCATCCAAATTCGCTGAGCATCACGCCGATCGAAAATGGCAACGGCCGGCATCTTCGCCGGCCGTTTGCTCTCAAGGCGGCGCCGCGGGAGGTAACAGCATGAAGAGAATGACGATCTCCTCGTTGATCGTGGGAGCACCGCTCGTGCTCATGTTCCTCGCTTGGAACTTCGGGATTCGATGAGCAATTCCGCACCTTGAGTGCGCAGACGCGGGTTCGCTACGACCAAAAGGACCGACGATGTATACCAACCTCCTGTTACCGACGGACGGATCGGAACTCGCCGGAAAGGCAGTCCAGCACGGCATCGGCTTGGCCAAGCGGATCGGCGCCAAGACCACGGCGCTGACGGTCTTGCCGCCTTTTCATGTGTTCACAGCCGACACGCAGATGCTCGAGGACACGCCGAGCCAGTACCAGGCACGCATGCACAAGCATGCAGAGAAAATTCTTGGTGCGGTCATCCGGATCGCACAGGCATCAGGCGTTCCCTGCGAGATGGTCCAGCTCGAGCACGAGCACCCCTATCAGGCAATCATCGATACCGCCCAATCAAAAGGGTGCGACCTCATTGTCATGGCCTCCCATGGCCGACGCGGCATTACCGCAATCGTGCTTGGCAGCGAAACGATCAAGGTGCTCACGCACTCCAAGATCCCGGTGCTGATTTATCGTTGAGCCGCCGACCCCCTCTGCCTACCTTCCAGGGACGTTACGGAATGCCCGCTTTCTTCTTCACGATAGGCGGCGGCCCGCTGGAGACGATGCACTGAGTAGATTCCGATCCTGTCGCCCTTCGCGCGCCACGCATAGAGTCACCGCCCCACAACGAACGAATCCATAGAAGGAAAAAAAAGTCATGCGAACAGGTCTTGGTATCGCACTTCTCGCCGCGACCGTATTGGTCGCATCTCCCCTCCTCGGCCCCTCCCGCCTGACCAGCGCGCAGGCCGCTTGCGCGCCGGACGAAAGGATTGATGGCACAACGGCCGACCAGGCCAAGCAAAGGATGGAGGGAGCGTCATTCAGCGGGGTTCACGGCCTGACCAAGGGTTGCGACAACGTCTGGCACGGTCTCGCCATGAAAGATGGCGTGTCGGTGCACGTCGCGGTCCAGCCGCAAGGACAGGTGATGGAGGAGGGCGACTGATCCGTCGGCGTAGCGCGTGCCACTCCGCACGCGCCGACGCTTTCTTAGCCGGCGGTCGGGGCGGACCTCAGGTCATCCCGCAGCTATTGCGTCCAACCGGTCGGAGCAACATCCATGACTTTCGTGATCGCCTATCGCGACCCCTGTCACGCCAATAGCGAAGGCGTGGCCGTTGCTGGCAGCGAGCCGGACGTGATGGAAGCGATCGAGCGCCTACGACGCGAGGGCTATGAAGTGACGAGCATCACGCCGCCGATCGCTAAACACATCTTTTTTCCTGATCCCAAGACGCTGATGCTCGATCCCGACGATCCCATTTCTTAGAAGGGTCGTTCGAACGTCGGTTCGCTTCGGGGGTGCTGAGTAGTTTCCGAGTGCACTGCTGCGGTATTGCCGCCGACTATGATGTCTGCGGAATTGGAGCATGCGTGATGTTGCTTGATGATCTCCTCAACGATGTGTCGGCGATGCGGAGATTGGTCCGTCTCCTCCGGCGTCGCTCTCGGCCACCCGTCGATGTCCAACTTCATGAAAGCTTCCTCGACCAGGCAGCGCTCCATGAGGAGCTACTCGCGCGCTCCCTGAGAGTTGGTTCCAATGCGGCGGCTCCTAAGAGGGCTGGCTCCTATGTTCGCGATTGAGCTCGTTGCCGTCCACGGCAGACGTGAGCCGGAGGTCCTGAGAAAGATGACCTCCAGCGTCGCCCGCCTCGTCGATGCTGACAAGGCCGCCAAGTCGCTGTTTGAAAAGATGCGGCGGGAGCAGCACACCGTTCCGCCGGACGGATATCAAATTCGAGCCCACGACGGGAATATTTCGCTCCGCTGGTGGTAGCGTTAGCCTCCGTACCGAGGGTTTAAGGCCGCAATGCCGTTGACCCAAGATTTGATCTCGCGAGGCGGGCAGAGCAGGTTGTCGGAAGAGACGTCGCGGAAACCAGCGATATAAGCGCGTTGTCCCAGGCTTGGACGGTCCAGCTCGGCGTGATAAGTACCGAGCGCATATCCACCGAAAAGGCTCCAGCAGGGGCTCGTTTGGCCTGTCCTCATGTGTGATCGTAGCGATCGTTCTCGTAACAGCCATTTTGGCATGTGCGATCGCAGCCGCTGCGGCCGTAGGATCCGTTGTTGTGCCTGCTGTGGTTGTAAGCCGGCGCGTGAATATGCGCTGGTGGAGCATGTGGCAACCAGCGCTAGCAGGCCAGCGGCGATAAAGAAGTCTCGATTTCATCGTCATCTTCATGTGCGAGGGATCGGATGAACGGTACCGCGCACTTGCCCATCGCGAGTTCCTCCATCGACAGTGATGGTCCAGGTCACGCTCGGACGGCGGATATCCACACGGAGATGGTTCGCGCCCAGATATCGACAATAGAGAATGCGCGTCTTAACCGCTCAGTCTGCTGAGATCGAATTAGAACAGCATTTTTTGTAAAGGGGTCACGCAAAATGCCAACGGTCTCCGAAACGTCTAAGGCGAGCAGCAAAGATCCAAACATGAAAGCGGACCACTTTTACCGATTTCATCAACCGCATTTGCATCTCGGCACTGCCTTTGGCGACGATTGGTTTGCACTTAAGGCGGAAAGCTTTGCCCGCTTTTTCGGAACGCCGGTCTTTCTGATAGGCCAGTCCATCTTCGTGGCCATCTGGATCGTCATCAATATCCTCGGCCTCACTGACTTCGACGTCTATCCGTTCATACTGCTCAATCTGGCCTTCAGCCTGCAGGCCGCGTACGCTGCGCCGCTCATTCTTCTAGCGCAGACACGACAGGCTGATCGCGACAAGGCGCATGCGATTGCCGATGCGCAGCATCGCGAGGACCTTCACAGTGCCAGTGAAAAGAGAGAGCTTCTGGCAGCCAAACAGCAGGCTCTGCTGCTTGAGATGATGCAGCAGAACACTCAGCTGACAGAAACGATCAAGTCACTGACCCTGCGCGTTGAACAGCTGACGGTGGAAGTCCACGGGAAAATAGTCGCCGCAAAGTCAGGTTGAGATTTCTGGATCGCTTTGGGGTGGCACTTTTGCGTCGCATCATGATGACTCTCTCACCTTAAGACGCGGTTCTAAAGAATTCGCGCGCGCTGGCGAATCGAAGCGCCTGGATCGGAAAATACTCAGTGTCGGTCCCTTCAACAGAAGATTAGCCACGCCCAAAAATATTCGGGATCGTCGATCATCCGGCGTCGAGTGCAAGCCAGCCGACCAACGTCGCCGTGGGCGCCAGCAGCGGTCACGCCACAGTGCGGTGGACCTGGCATTCAATCTCTTTGGGCGGGCAGAACAGGTTGTCATAAGCGACGTCGCGAAATCCGTCGATATAAGCGCGCTCTCCCGGAGTCGGATGGTCCAAGTCGGTGTGGGATAAGTACCGAGCGCGGATGCGCCTGAGTGGCTCGAGCAAAGGATGGTTTCGTCCATCCTCGCGCAGGAGGATAATGCCGTCTGCATAGCCTTCGACATATCCGACCGCCGATTCGTCCGCACTGTTTCCCAGGGTTTGTTTAATAGACGCTTCCATGGCTGCCTCCAGTTATCGCCGCTATTCGTTGGTGCCATTGTAGTATGTGCGATTGTAGCCATCGTTCTCGTAACGGCCACTATAGTACGTGCGATCGGAGCCGTTGCGGCCGTAGGAGCCGTTGTTGTAGCTACTGTCGTTGTAAGGCGCGCGCGAATACGGGCCGGCAGAGCACGCGGCAACCAGCGCTAGCAGGCCAAAGACGATAAGAGGTCTCGATTTCATCGTCATCTCCATTATGTGAGGGATCGGATGAACGGCACCGCGACGAAACGATGATCCGTACAGCCGCTCATTTGTGAGCGGCCCATTGGCTAGGTGATGTGTGTAAAAGTGCTGGACCGAGTCTATACATCGGTACCCAAGCATCGCTTTGTAATCAGTGCTTATACCCAGATTATGAGATTGCCAGTGATCGGCTCTGCGCCATGCCAGGGAAAGAAAAAGTCCCACGGGCGAGGAATGTTCCGGTGGTCGAACCGCTCTGCTGACGGTTCGAGAGGCGCCGTGGCGGCAGGCCGGTTTCCCTAGATTCACTCGCTTTAATCCATGAGCGCGCCCGCTGCGCCTCCGATTGCCTTCTTAGTCGGCGGTTGGCAAGACCTCGGGTTTCAAGGGAGCGGCGGCCAGTTCGTCGCCGCCGGCATCCGTCTCGAGCGCCAGCGTCTGGGCCCGCTCGCGATCTCTGACGACATTCGCGATGAGCCGGTACTTCACGTTGCTCACGCTGAAGTCGCGGAAATAATTCACCAAATCACCCCAAGGGTCATTGAGTCGGCCGACCGCGGAGATGAAGGCCACAACGCCGCCGATCTCCAGCTGATCCGCGAGCACATACCAACCGCCGAGCAGCAGGGCGGCGACAATCTGAAGATGGTTGCAGAAGTTCATCAGGAAATTCATCGTGAACTTGAGCTTGAATATTCCCATGTCGAGTTCAAATACCCGCTCGATGCTTGCGTCGTCCTCGCGTTCCCGGCCCCCTGCCTCGGGAGCCTGCACGATGCTGATACTGAGGCCCCGCAGCACTCGCACGCGCGAGGACGTGCGACCGATGATCGCCCGTTGCATGAGGGGTACAAAAGCGAGCTGAGGCACGAAAATCGCCACCGCGATCAGAGCCATCCAGGGATCGAGATGGATCATGTAAGCGAGCATGGACACCATCACTCCGCCTTGAAGCAGCGGCTCGGAGATGTAGCTGCCAACGAATGCGCCGACCGGCTCGACTTCCGACACGATCATGGAAACCTGGATGCCCTGCGCCTCAGGATCGATTGCAGCGGCGGACGACGAGTCGTCGAGGGATCGAATGCGTTTGCGGAGCTCGCGAACGGCGTGCTCGCCCACCCAGTTGCGGTAGACATTCAGGACGAGTTTGGTCGAGCCGTGGACGAGGACGACGCCGGCATAGACTGCGCACAGCACGATCACGAAACTGAATTTGCGATGCTTCACGATATCGTTGATCGTTCGACGTTGCAGTTCCAGCGGAATCAGCTCGACGAGAAAAACGGCGACCGTCAGGACCAAGAGCGCGAGCTGATGGACGCCGCTGATCTCGAGAACGTAGCGGACGAGGCTTCGCGGCAAGCGTGCATTTCCGTTCGCGCCCACCCGCCGGATGCCTGGCCGTTCTGGCGCAACGCCTTCGGTGCCCCTCACGTCATTCATTTGGTTTCATGCCTCGGTCGGTGCGATTTGGCGTCGCGCCAGACGGCTCACGCTCGATCGGCGCGTAGCGACCGCGGTACTCGACTCAGGGTGCGCTCCGCTAGTTGCGCGGTGGAGCCGAAGGCAGCGCCATCAGATCTCCGATTGCGGGCTCCGGAATGTTGCGAATGATCGCACCGTCCTCGAGCTTGAGGTCGTAGCGCATGGGATCGTCATGCGAGATGCCGATGACCCGGCCCGCGAGCGTAACGCCGAATTGAGTGAACTCCACCTTGGCCCGGAGGGGTATTCCCCGCGGTAGCGGCATCGCGCGGGCGCTCGTGAATGTCCTCAGGGGATCTCGGCCGTGGTTCTTCGGAATACGAGACAGTGCAGCGGAATTCATTGTCATCATCGGTTTCCTTCTATGGCGTTCCGATTGAACGCTTGGATGCTTCTCAGCGCCGCCTTTGTGGCGCCAACCCTTCGAAGAAGCGCCCCGCCTCGGGGGATGAGGCGGGGCGCTGCCTGTCTCGTGGGGACGAGAGCAGGCTCACCGAAATGGGCCAGGGGTGTAGCCCACTCCGTAAATGAAGAAATCAGCGAAAGTGATCGACCATGATTACGCGGTCCGCACTTGGTTGGTAGGGTCGGAAAGTACTCACCTGGACATCGCCAGGGTCGAAAAAATACTTGGACCTCTATGTGCCGCCTGAAACCAGGCCACCGGACAGTGGCCCGGCTCATCAGGCGACGTCGACCAGTGCGATCTTATCCCCGCATATCGAAATGAAGGATCCGGTGCTGCTGGGCCAGGTCGCGGTCGTCCCGATGATCATACTGATCAAGGTGATACCGCACGTGGCGCCGATCGATCCGGGCTTGGGCGCTGTTGTACCGATTGTAATCCGAGCGCTTCAGCTGCCAGTACCGATCGGCTGCATCGGCCCGATTTTCCTGCTCCCACCAGCCGTTCACTAATGTGAATCCCGGCGCTGGAGCCGCGACAGCCGCGCCGCCCATGGGGGCGGCTAGACCCATGACTGAGCCGAGACCGAGCAGCGCCAAGACTGCCGATGCGAGAATGAGCGGACGCATGGGATGGTTCCTTCTTGTTGGGTATTTGAGGTGAGAGGCGAGTGAAACACATCTCTCAGGGAAGACGACAACCATAGTCGACAATGAAACGATAGGACTAGCATCGGAAACTATTCAGGCTGCGCAGCCGCGGCGCTTCCGCGAGCGAACGCCGCGCCTACATTAAGAGTCCTTTGCCCCTCGGCCGCCGATCCCCCGCGCCTTGACGTGGGTTTCCTTGATCGCATCGAGCACCGATTGTGGATCGGATGGCAGCGCCATGGCGTCGGCTTCCTGATCGACCCGATCGCGAATGAGCGGGCTATCGCGACGGCTCTCTTCCAGGAGCTCAATTACTTTCGCCGTCTTCTGCTCGCTCAAGATCCCCAGCTCCAAGATCAGCAGCTCTCGGTGCTGAGCGAGCTGATCCTCACGCCGTTGGGTAGCCAGGATCAAGACCACCATGTAAAGCGAGGCCAGCGAGACCGCGCCCCATAGCCAAGTGAAGGGAGGCGGATCGATGGGACGATAGCCAAGCGCGGCCGCGGCCAGATTGAGGCCGATCCAGCCAGCCACGATGCCGGTCAGCACGCCGATGAACCGGGGGCGACCGAGCAACGCCGTCAATCGATCCACAACGCGCTGCAACGGCGTGGCGCTCTCAAGGTGCTCGGTATGGAGCTGAGCGATCGACCGGATGGTCTCGTCGATGTGAGTCGGAAGGATCGGCGACGGAATGTTCGTGTCGGGCATTAACTGTCCTCAAGGGAGAGAGGCGATGGGACGGCACGAGCACCCCGTCGGCAGCCCCGTTCCAGCGGCGCCGGGCACGTGCCGGCAACTCTATAGCGACAACCCCGCGCGTGCGGAGCCGCCGAGGCCGCGAGTACCAGGAAAAGCGAAGCGCCGCTCCACGTCGGCAGATGGCTACCCGCGTTACTTCTTCAGCGTGTCCTTGAGGCCGCCGATGGCATTCTGAACCTTGCCCTCGACCTTGTCGGCTTTACCGTCGGACCGCAGCTTGGCGTCGCCTACTGCCTTGCCGATGATCTCCTTGAGCGCGCCCTTGATCTGCTTGGCGGCTCCCGTGATCCGATTCTTATCCATCACTGTCATCCCACCGTGAACATAAAGCTGCGTGCATCAGCGCAACTGTATCTGGATCGACGCGACCGCGGGAGGTTCGGAAAGTACCCAGCTCGGAGGAATTTATCCAAGCAGCCGGTGCGTCCTATGGCGCCTTCAGCGCGGCTTGGCGGTCAATCTCCGCATTGAGCTCCGCTCCCAGCAGGATGATGTAGGCACTCCAATAGAACCAGAGCAGCAGGATGACGACCGCGCTGACCGAGCCGTAGATCTTGTCGTAATTCCCGAGCTTCGAGACGTAGATCGTGAATGCAACCGAGCCCAAGAGCCAAAGCGCCGTTGCCACCACCGCACCCCAACTCACCCATTGCCATCTTGGCCGGGCCCGGTCCGGCGCGTAGTGGTACACGATGGCCAGTGCGATGAGGACGATCCCGCCCAGGATTGGCCATCGAACCAGTACGATCACGGCTTCCCAAGCTGGGGGCACTGGCAGCAGGGCGAGTGTGGCGGGCACCGCAGCGAGGATCAACAGCGCGGCAATGCCAAAGAGCGTGAGCCCGCCGGCCAGCGCCATGGCATGCAGATTGAATCGAACAAAACCGCGCTTCTCTTCCTCGCCATAGCAGGTATGGATGGCTGTCATCAGGATCCCCGTTGTCGACCACGCGCTCCAGAACGCGAGCAGCAGACTGACGATAAGGCCGATGCCAAACCTGCTTGGCGGGCCTTGAATGAAGGTCTGAAGCCACGTAGCAACCAGCTTTTCCGCCTCGGGCGGCAAGATCGAGGCCATCGAAGTAATATGCCGCGCCACCGTGCTCGGATCGGAGGCGAGGCCGTAGACAGATACCACCGCCGTGAGCGTGGGAAAGATGCCGAGGAACGCGTAGAAGGCAGCCCCCGCGGCGAGGCCCGAAAGGTTGTCCTTGCTCACGCGCGTTAAGGTTTCCGTTAAGATCGCCCAGCGGGCCGGCATGGACCTCTTCAAGGGAGACGCGCCCAGCCCTTCAGGCTACCGCAGCGGAAGAAATCTCGACGTCGGCCGGCGAATTCGCATCGGCCGAGGAGGCGATCGGGATTTCTTTCGCGGCATGGACGATGTGCTCGACGGCTTTCTGCGTGAGATTGACGACGAGGTCGACGCCTGTGGCCGCGAGCGCATCTCGCTGCTCGGCTTGCTCGGCGGTCAGGGTCCAAAATCCGGCCATGATCCTTGCCTTCGGCAGCCTGCGCCGCAGTCTCCGGACGAGATAGCGAGCGTTCGCGAAGGTCCCGGGCTCAAGGTAACATAGACAAGCCATCTGCACGCCGACCACATCGAGCTGATCGAGGTGTCTCGCCGACACCGCCTCGCGCGGCACCACGCGGGCACCGATGCCGTGCATCTCCAGGAGCTGGGCCAGCATCGCCGCCGATGCCTCGTCCAGCGAGCCGCGGCCGGCGACGCAGAGCACCGGCTTCCCGCGCCAACTCGGCGCCAGCTCGGCGGCGGAAAGCACGGGAGCCATCGGCACGACGCCGGGCTCTCCCTCCTTGATGTCGGTCGCCGCGGCATCCTCGTGGTCGGACAGATCGTCGATGATGTCGTCGATCGCCGCTTTCAGCCTCACGCGCTGCTCATGGTTCAGCGTGCCTCGATTGACGTCTAACTGGGCCAATGCGAGCCCCTTGATCGCGACCTGATCATAGTAGGCCGACAACGGCTGTTCCTTGAGGAACGCCTCCGCTTGATGCGCGGCTTCGTCGGGGTCGTCCGCGAGGATGCGTTGGTAGAAGCTCTGCTCCGGTGCCAGTGCGGGCTGGTCGCCCAGCAACACCTCCAAGAACTGCAAGCGCTCGACATGGCGCCCCAGCACAACGAGACACATGGTGAGCGGCGTCGACAGGAGCAGCCCGACAGATCCCCAGAGGAACGTCCAGAAGGCCGCGGCCACCACGACCGCGACGCCGGAAAGGCCCGTGCTCCGGCCGTATAGCCAGGGCTCAACGAGCTGGCCCGTAAGAGGTTCCGTTACCAGGAAAAGACCGATGACCCAGAGCAACATCGACCACCCGGGATCGACTGCGAGGGCGAGGGCTGCGGGACACGCCGCGGCGATAACGGGGCCGATGTAGGGAACGAAGCGCAGCAGCGCCGACAGCGTGCCCCAGAGGACTGCGTTGGGCACGCCGATGAGCCAGAGCCCGATGCCGATCCACACGCCAAAGGTCGCGTTGATCGCGCTCTGCGTCAGAAGATAGCGGCTCAACCGGCGTCCCGCGTCGTCCAGCGCCTCGGTCGTGCGCTGGAGATCCCGCGTACCGGCCAGCCGAATGAAGCGGTTCCGCAGATCTTCCCTTTGCAGCAGGAAGAAGATCAAAAAGACAATGACGATCGCGGCGGTCGCCAAGGGCTGGAGCAGCGGCCCGACTATGTCCTGGACGATCTGAAGCGGCGCCGAATTCAGCCCGCGGATCTCCGGAGTTGGCGCCGACGGTTGAGCGGCCGCCGGCGGCGGCGCAAGCGGCACCTTTGCGGCGCTGGCCGTCTCGTCACTGGGCTTGGAGATTTCTTTGCCGAGATCCTGGAGCATCGTCGAGGTCCGCCCGACGATGCCTTCCCGGATCGCGGTGCCTCGGAACGAGTGGATCTTTTCCGTGATGTTGTACTGGTACTGGGGCAGGTTCTCCGCAAGATGAGCGAGTTGGTTTCCGAGCAGGAAGCCCAATCCGGATATCGCGCCAAAGACGAGCACTACCACGGCGATGACCGAAGGCACGCGGCCGAGGTGACAGCGGCGCAACAGCAGCACCGACGGTGCGAGCGCGAAGCTCAGAAGAACTGCGAGGGCCATGGGTACGAAAACTTCGCGCCCGAGATAAAGCGCCCCGACCGCGACGACGCCAATGGCCAGATTTCCAACCACCGTGGCCGAATTGCCGGCGGCAAGAATCTCGACCCCGTGGGAGCTGTTATTCGGAGAAGCGGCCTTGGGCATGGAGGCTATCGCATATTGTGGAGGAGTTTCGAGGGCAACGCACAGTCATGACTGAGCGGTCCCGGGCACGAACAAGAACCAGTTCGTTGACCCGTGGCCGTTTCCGTTTCTCGCGACGGGCGACGGCCTCCGCCGCATGTCTCTCAACGAAGGCTTCTGAAGTGTCCCCCGTGGACGTCACGACGCTGGCATTCGCCGTGACGCCGACATGAGAGGGCGTGCCTTTATACGCTAGCCAACCCCGGGGCCCAAACCTGCTTAGCCCGGCTCCCCTTTGTTTCCTTTCGGCTGTCCGCCCTGCACGCCCTTGGGCTGTCCGCCTTGCACTGCTTTGGGTTGGCCGCCCTGCGCGCTCTTCGGCTGTCCACCTTGCACTACGTTGTGCTGGCCGCTCTGCACACCCTTCTGCTGCCCGCCTTGCACAGCGTTGTGCTGGCCGCTCTGCGCGCCCTTGGGCTGGTTGCCCTGCAAGCCCTTCGGCTGGACGCCGAGCGTGGTCGGCTGCACGTTCTGCTTTACTCCAGTTGCCGGCGCACCAAACCTCGCCGGGGCGGACGTGTGCATGTTGCCCTTGGGCTGCGCGCCCTGCGTGGTCACGGTTGCATTTGGAGTCACGCCTTTTGGCGAGCCTCTCTTTCCGGCTGGCTGATTCCCGGTCAAGCCGACGGGCGCGCCCGTCGCCCCAGCGGTGGCGGCGTTGAAATTTGCTGGCTTGCTCGTCGCGGTGATCGCGGGCGTCCCATTGTTCACGGAGCGGCGGAACGACGGGTCGGCGGCCGCGGCCTGGACGTGTCGGGTTTGCAACGCAGTCGCCTCAATATGCCTCTCGCGGTCGGCCGACTGTTCTTGCGTGGTCTCTGCGGCGGTGACGCCGCCGGTGCCGCCGTTGAAGGCGACATGGTTCTCCGAGCCTCGGTGAGTCACGGCCCGGCTGTACGTGTTCCCGATGCGCGGATCGCGGATGTTGTTAACCTCACGATTGTAGAAGAGCCGTCCGTGGTCCCAATAGCCGCCCTCGTAGCCCGAGCCGGAGTAGCCGTAGCCGTAGTCGATGCCGCCGTAGAAGCCGACATGCGGCCCCCAATAGCCGGTGTGCCAGAGATAGGCGCCGTTGCTCCAACCCCACCACGGCGGCGTCCACAAGAATCCGACCGAGGGCGGGAGCACCCAGGTGCCCGGCACCCAGTAGTAATCATCGGGGCCATAGGCCCAATACCCCGGTGTCCAGATGTAGCCGTAGCCGGGGATCGCCGGTTGCTCGTAGACGGGCAGCGGCGGCGGCGCGATTCCGACGGAGATGCCGATGGAGACCGCCGCCGAAGACGGAACTGGCAATCCCAGCACGGCAAGCATGAGCGCGGCCGGGATCAGCGTGCGAAGAATCTTCATTTTTGGTTCCTTTGGATCCTCTCATCCGAATATCGTTGGGCGGTCCGATCAAGGACTCGCAGTCCCGAATGTATCGACGGGAGAACATCAAAAGCAGGCTCGGAATATACGCAGGCCCCTGTCGCCTCGGCTGGGCAGGTGATGAACGCCGTCGTGCGACTTGTGATGACGTGGGTCTTTCAGAGCGACGAAACACTCTGAGTGTAAACACTGATTGCAAATGGAAACGCGTGTCCCAACGTTCAAATCTCGACCTCGCTTCTAAGCGCGAACTGCGAAGAGAGACCGGCACAGGTTGGCATCAAGCGGCGCAGTTGTCGCTCGAGGTCCGTGCGCCCTCACACAGTGGAGATGACAATGATATTGAGACTCATAATCGCTGCCGGCCTGCTGTCGATGGTCGGTGCCTGCGTCGTCGGTCCCTATGAGGGCAGGCCTGCTTACTACAACGGCGGCTACAACACCGGCTATGACCGCGCATATAACGGCCGTTACGAAAACGGTGGCTACAACCACTCATACAACTACAACCGGACCTATCAATAGCGGGTCCGCGACCATCAAGCCGCACGTGATTCGCACCAAGCATCGCATGGCGGAGCGCTCGGGCTACTTCAGGCTTGATGAACTATCAGCGCGGAGCCTCGACGGTGCGCGCGAGGCTGGCGAGAGGAGAGCAGCCCCGACGAGCTAGCGGTCGAGGCGACGACGCCCAAGGGGCTAGATGATCGGGCACGGCAAAGGAGCGCGGTGGAGACTCAGGTCAGAGCCGCAGTAGGAGTACGGGCAAGCCGTGGCTCGGTGCCCGTGACTTCGTAGCCCTCACGTCGCAGGCGCTCAAGCGTGGTCCTCGCCTGCGGCTCACCGGGAACGATGGAAATACCGATAAAACCCGCGAAGCGCGGGTCGCGATAGTGAATGATGAAACCCATTGATGTGCCCTCGACCAGGATCGCCAAGAATGAACAGGATCTACCGGTCGCAGTAGCCTCGGAAAATACCTAGGTCGCGGTTGCAGCCTCATAGGCAGGTGGACCTGGCGAGGGAGGCATCCGCCGCAGTGTCGAAGTTGATCCGGATGCCCGTGTGCTTCCAGTCTACCCAATGGCCTATGTGCCACTCGCCGATTTCTCGATTTGCCGCAAGTGCGCCTGGCTGGGTATATCCGCGGGCGGTGGCATGCGATGAACCTCTGCCGCGGTGTCTCGCGCCCTCTGAGTAGTTTCCGAGGCTACCCGCCGTCGCCGGCATACCCCAATGTCCGATGTGGAGGAGACTCTTCTCTTCCACATGGGAGTATTCGATAATGAAAGTTCCTACATGGCTTAAACCGGGGATCTGGGGCGCCGTCATCGGCGCGATCGGGATAATGATACTCGGGTTCTGGCAAATGGGCTGGGTGACCGGAGGTACCGCCGATCGCATGGCCAGGAACCGTGCCGATTCCGCCGTGGTGGCGGCGCTGGTGCCGTTCTGCGTCGCCAACGCGGAGCGGGATCCAGACCGGGCGAAGCTCGCGAACTTGAAAACCGAGCAATCGTCTTACAACCGCAATCAACTCGTCTCGGACTCTGGCTGGGCAACGCTGCCCGGGATGACCTCGCCGGACCGAGACCTGGCATCCGCGTGCTCGGACAAGCTTCAGGGACCGAAAGCGTAGCGTCTCGATGCGATGTAACGATTCCAGCGGAGTCGCTGCGTATCCGCCTCGGCAGATACGCGGCGCCTCCGACGTCAAGGCTGCCTTATATCCGGCCCGCGAGCAGGAGCACGACGACAACCAAGAGAACGAGGCCAAGACCGCCGCTCGGGAAGTAGCCCCAGCTGCTGCTGTGACGCCACGTCGGCAATGCGCCGACGAGGAATAGAATCAGAAGGATGACCAGAACGGTTCCGAGAGTCATAGCGGCACCTTTATTCAGTTGTTGTGGTTCGCGATGCTGTCCACCGGGCTACGTCTTCGGCGCTTCAACGGAGATTTCCAATTTGCTGGTAAGCTCAGATCGGAAACAATGCCCGTGCGCGAAGGGCGGCTGCGGCTGCGCGGGGAAGCTTGCTTCGGCCTCTCCCGCCATCTAGCCGTTCACTGCCGCCGCCAAGCGGGCCTTCCAAGATCGACCTGGCTCGGAGAGGTGAGCGCACCGGTCCCGGCGCCGACGGCAGCTCCGATCGCCGCACCTTGAAGAGGAGCACCAACCATGAGACCGCCGACGGCGCCGACGCCTGCGCCGATGCCAGCGCCGCTTATGGCGCGATCGCCCGTGGTCTCACCACAGCCGGCCAGCGCGATGAGCGACGCAGCGGCGGCTGCTAAGAAAATTCGTTTCATGACTTGCCTCCTGAGGCGACAATGATATGCCGCCTGTAAGTAAATGGCATTCAATACATGAATTACAATAGAAAAACCGCAATATCATGGCGACAATCAAAATAACTACGATCTCTTAGACTTGAGCCTTTACCAATGTCGGTGAGTATTTGTACTCACCGGCTCTAGCCTTCGCACGGTGACGGGCGGAGTTGCGAACGCCGCCGCATGCGGGCTTTGGTCCGCGGAGACTGGCTCATGTCCGGCCCCGATGAGGCCGGTCGACAGCACAGTTCCCAGAAGGGCTCCCGATGGGAGCGATCAGAGTCGCTTCATGACTGACCTCGAGCAATGAACCGAAGGAAGTAGTGATAGAATGCGCGGTCAGAGCTGCCGAACGGTATCTCTCGCACTGCCGATCGCACTCTGCATCCTGCCCTCGAGCCTGTCCGCTCGGCCGTCGCCGCTCAGAATGGCGTCTCCGGTGAGTTTGCCCACGGCTTCCTTGATCGCGCCTCTGGCTTGCTTGACGGCGCCCATGACCCGGTTTCTGTCCATGCTGGATCTCCTTTGATTGGACTTGTTTGAAGATTTTCGGAATCAGCTCAGGCGGAAGGTCGATCGCCTCCGCCGCAGCGACCAGCGGCATGGACGACATCGAGCAACGCGCTTGTGCTTCGTCATGTGGTGCCGGAATATTGAATAACGAGCTAATAGCGCGGTCGTTAAACAGGCCAGCCTTCTGAAATGGCCGCTTCATAAGAGCGTTGGTCGTCAGCGCGAAGACCATCGCTGTTCACGACGGCTCGCCACGTCAAGATTTCCGGGCACTCCCTGCCCATCTGTTCGATATGCCGCTGAATCGCGAAGATCGAATCTCTCTCACATACCACGGCGATATTCTGGCCCGTATCGGTGCCGATGTGCATCTCCACGTAGCGCTGATCCAGATATGCTGCGAGCTCCATAGAGGTCGCATGGTACCGAATTTTTTTCGTGGTTAGTTTCATCGCGGATCTCCCTGAAGCTCTGTGCATGCCATCACGAGACCACTGCGGGATGACGGCTGGTGGAAGCACCCGAGTACGGCTGTCCGAGCGAGATTGAGTTGCATCTGGTCGAGCCATGGCGATCAGCTACTGCGCGGCAGAAGCAGTTGGGCTGGCGCGGTAGCCAGCCTTCTCCGCGTCTCCGAGGCAGGCGTAAGTGCCGTTGCTCGTCCGCCCATACCAGCGCTCGCTGCTCGAGTTATAGAGGCCCCGCATTGCCACCACCCAGACGACGGCGTCGGCGGGACAGTGTTGTTGAGCCTGCAGCTCGAACTGGAAGTGCGGCATGTCTGAAGGCAACGCAGCCGCCTCGGCGAGTGGCATGCCCAGCAACAGCAGCGATACGGCCAAGAACCCCTGCCGCCTGCGGCGGCGCCGGGAGATCACGACGCGGAGCGCTACGGATAGATTGTCCATGTGACCTCCGGAGAGCGATGAAATCGAACCGTATGCGCCTGAAATCCAGGCCGATAGCGTCGGAATCTACCCAGTGAGTGGATCGCGTCCGGGCTTCGGGCCGGAAACGAGGGCGATCCGCGGGCACTGCCGCGGCCTGAGTACTTTCCGAATCTACCGTCTCTGCGTGGGCTAGGGCATTGTCCGGGCCACTGAGGCGAGGCCCTTATCTTGCTGGTGTAGGTGCACGAATCCGAATGCTTTATTTAAGGACTAGCACTCCGGCGCGGCCGGGTTCGCTACTTGCAAAGATTCGTGATAGTTTGCCGGGTCTTGCTGGCTCGTCTTCCGAACGGGGACGGCAATGAAGGCAAACGTGACGACAAAGTCTCGCGCCGGACCCCCTGGACCTACTCCGGCGCGGATGGACCGTCGCGAATCGCCAAAGGAAGTCTTTCCGGTTTCGTCCTCGGATTTTCCCGTGGTCGGGCTGGGCGCATCCGCGGGCGGTCTCGAGGCCTTCAGCAAGCTGCTCGATATTCTCCCACCCGATAGCGGGATGGCCTTCATTCTGATCCAGCATCTCGACCCCACGCACGAGAGCTTGATGGTCGAGTTGCTCAGCGGCCACACCGCGATGAGGGTGCAGCAGGCCAAGGATCGGACGCCGATCGAGCGCGATCACGTCTATGTCATTCCACCGCGGGCCTACATCTCGATCCGGGAAGGTGCGCTCCACTTGTCGACGCCGAAGGAGCGCCATGGCGCCCGCATGCCCTTCGATTTCTTCTTGGGATCGTTGGCGGGGGATTGCGGCAAGCGCGCCATTTGCGCGGTCCTCTCGGGGACCGGCGCCGACGGAAGCGTCGGGCTGAAGGCGGTCAAGCAGAACGGCGGTCTCGTGATCGCGCAGGATCCGACAGAGGCCGCCTATGACGGCATGCCGCGGAGCGCGATCATGACCGGCGCCGTTGACCTCGTTCTGCCGCTGGCGAAAATTCCGGAAGCGCTCCTTAAGCACCGCCAATACATCGACCCCAACGCTGCGCACAAGAGCTCGGCGGCACCTCCCGACCAGGACCGCGAGAGCCTGGCCAAGGTCATTGACCTCCTGGATGCACAGACTTCGCACAAGTTCGGGTTCTACAAACCAGGCACGCTGCTGCGCCGGATAGAGCGTCGGATGGCTTTGACCGCCACCAAGGACAGCGATCGCTATCTGGAGCTTCTGCACAAGGACCAGCACGAGCGGGAACTCCTGGCAAAGGACCTGCTCATCCACGTCACCAGCTTCTTCCGCGATCCGCAGGCGTTCGAGCTCCTTGCCGAGAGCGTCATTCCCGAATTGGTGCGCCGTCAATCAACTGACCAATCGCTTCGCGTGTGGGTGCCGGCCTGCAGCACGGGCGAGGAAACCTATTCCATCGCAATGCTGTTCCTCGAGGAGATCGCCGCGGCAAAGCGGAACATAAAGCTGCAGATTTTCGCCTCGGACGTGGACGCCGACGCGGTGAGAACCGCTCGAGAGGGTTTCTACCCAGCATCGATCCACGCGGATATAACGCCCGACCGGATCGCCCGCTTCTTCGTCAAGGAGGGCGACGGCTACCACGTGACGCCCGCGCTGCGCGATGCCGTCGTCTTCACGGTGCAGGACATTCTGGCCGATGTGCCGTTCTCGCGCATCGATCTGATCTCCTGCCGTAATCTGCTGATCTATCTGCAACCGGAGGTGCAGGAGAAGGTGCTCTCGCTGTTTCATTTCGCGTTGCGCGAAGGGGGCGTGCTTTTTCTCGGTACGGCGGAGAACGTGGGCGATTTCGCCGACCGGTTCAGGCCGATCTCCGAGGAGCAGCGGATCTACCGTCATGTCGCGCGCAGCCAACCCGGCGAAGTCGAGTTTCCCAGTGGCACCGGCAAGGGCCCGCCCTCGCGTTGGCCTCGGCTCGTACAGCCGACCAAGACCCCGCACAACCGCCTCGGGGATCTTTCTCAGAACCTGTTGCTCGAGAGCTACGCCCCGGCTTCGGTGCTGATCAATCGACAGCACGAAGGCCTCTATTACTTCGGGCCGACCGATCGGTATCTGCATATACCCGCAGGCGAAGCCTCACGCGACGTGATCGCCATGGCACGCGAGGGATTGCGCGGCAAGCTTAGAGCGGCGATCCAGCGTGCGAGCAACGGGCACGAAAGCGTTCAGATCGCCGACACGCAAATGAACCGCGATGGCGAGACGATCCCGGTGCGAATTGACATCCGGCGGGTCGAGAGCGACGGCGAGGACTTGCTGCTGGTCAGCTTCAAAGATGGGCCGAAGGCAAAGAAAGGGACCAAGCAAGCCGGCTCGTCGCCCGATGAGTCGCGGATCGCCGAGCTCGAGCGCGAGCTCGAGGCCACCCGCATTGAGCTGGAGACGGCCGCCCGCGACCTCGCGACCTCGAGGGAGGAGTTCAAGGCGATCAACGAAGAGGCCATGTCGGTAAACGAGGAATACCAGTCGACCAACGAAGAGCTCGAGACATCAAAGGAAGAGCTGCAATCCCTGAACGAGGAGCTCACGGCCCTCAACAGTCAGCTGCACGAGACGGTTCAAAGGCTGCGCGGTACGTCCAACGACCTCCAGAACATCCTGAACAGCTCGGACATGGCGACGCTCTTCCTCGACGGCAAGCTGAATATTCGTTTCTTCACACCACTCGCGAAGTCATTCTTCAGCATCATCGAGTCCGACATCGGCAGGCCACTCGCCGACCTCGCTCGCCTATCCAACGACGGGGATCTCCTCGCCGACGCGCAAGCGGTGCTGGGTGGCTCCGTGCCCCTCAGCCGCGAGATCGAGACCGGCAAACGGGCCTGGTATATGCGACGCGTTCTGCCGTATCGCACTCAGGACGACCACGTCGAGGGGGTGGTCATCACCTTCTCCGATATCTCCGAGACCAAGGCGGCGGAAAGCGCCATCGAAGCGGCTCGGGCCTACTCCGCCGGCATCGTCGACACGGTGCGCCAGCCGCTCGTGGTGCTCGATGCGGAGCTGCGCGTGATTTCCGCGAGCCGCGCTTTCTATCGCAGCTTTTCGGTCAACCCCGAGGAGACCGTCGGCCGGCAATTGGGGGCGGTCAACGACCGGCACCTCGACGTTCCCGCAATGCACAACTTCCTCGAGCGGTTACAGGCGGGAGAGACGGAAATTGAGGACTACGAAATCGAGATCGATCTGCCATCGACGGGTCGGCGCTCCCTCCTCATGACCGCCCGGGAGATCCGCCGGCAACCGCTGGCGGAGCGACAGATTCTCGTGTCTCTCGAGGATGTGACCGAGCGCCACCGCGTGGCAGCGGCGTTGGAAGCCGCCAAACAGCTGGCGGAGCGGGCCAATCTCGCGAAATCGCGATTCCTCGCTGCCGCCAGTCACGACTTGCGGCAGCCGCTGCAGACCATCAGCCTGCTGCAGGGCATCCTGGCGAAAAAGCTCAAGGACGACGATACCTTGAGACTGGTCGCCAAGCTCGACGAGACCCTTGGCGCCATGTCGGGAATGCTGAACACGCTGCTCGACATCAATCAACTCGAAGCTGGAATCGTCGAGCCCGAGCGGGTCGATTTTCGAGTGAACGATATGCTCGAGCAGTTGAAGACCGAATTTGCCTATCACACGGAATCGCGCGGCCTCGACTGGCGAATGGTTCCCTGCAGCCTGATCGTCAAAAGCGATCCCCGACTGCTCGAGCAGATGATCCGTAACCTGCTCTCGAATGCCGTCAAGTATACCAAGCGAGGCAAGATCCTGCTCGGCTGCCGGCGCCGAGGAAACAAACTGCGCATCGAGGTCTGGGACACCGGTATCGGCATCCCCGAAGAGCAGATTCAAGCGATCTTCGAGGAATTCCATCAGCTGGACAATACGGCCCGCGAGCGCACGCGTGGTCTCGGCCTCGGCCTTTCCATCGTCCAACGTCTGTCCGACTTGCTCGGCCATCCGATCGACGTCCACTCCCAATCGGGCAAAGGTTCGACGTTTTCCGTGGAGGTGCCGGTCGGAAACCACTTGCCGGACAAAATGTTCGGGAACGTCCAATCGGTTGCAGTCAATTCCGCAGTCCGCACCGGCGCGATCCTGGTTATCGAGGACGATCCGTCGGTCCGGGAGATGCTTGAGCTCCTGCTGCAGAGCGAGGGGCATCGCACGGCGGCGGCGGCCGACGGGAAGGCGGCGCTGACCCTGGCAGCTCGCGGGGTGATACGGCCGGACGTCATCGTCGCCGACTACAATTTGCCCGGCGGCCTAAATGGCCTGCAGGTCGTGGCAGCCCTGCGCGCGACGCTCCATCGGGAGATCCCGGTCGTTATTCTGACCGGCGATATCTCCGCACAGACCATGCGTGATATTGCTCAGCAGGGTTGCGTGCAACTCAACAAGCCCGTGAGAGCGGAGGAGTTGACGCGCCTGATCCAGGCCTTCCTCACGGCATCGCACGCGAAGGCGGCAAAGCCGAGCGTGCCACGCCCGATTGAGCCTACCATCGGGCCGCTACCGCTCACCGTGTTCGTGGTCGACGACGAGGGCGGCGTTCGCGACGCCATGCGTGAGTCTCTCGTTGCCGCCGGCCGCCCGGTCGAGACTTTCGAGAGCGGCGAAGAGTTCCTCGATGCTTATCGTTCCGATCGCAAGGGCTGCCTTATTTTGGACGCCGGCCTGCCCGGCATGAGCGGCTTGCAGGTATTGGAACGGCTCAAGGCCGCCGGGCATGGCCTGCCGGTGATCATGATTACCGGCAATGCCGACGTTTCCATGGCCACGGCGGCGATGAAGGCGGGGGCCATGGATTTCATCGAGAAGCCCATTCGCTATGAGAACTTGCTGTCCGCAATCGATCGGGCTCAGAAGGTCGCGTATGATTCGACTGAGCGTTCCGCCCGACGGCAAGCGGCGGTGACTCGCATCTCGGGTCTGACCGAGCGCGAGCACGAGATCATGGATCTCGTGATCGCCGGCCATGCGAACAAGGAAATCGCCGCACGCCTCGGCATCAGCCAGCGCACGGTGGAGAACCACCGCGCATCCGTGATGACAAAGACCGGCGTCGCGTCGCTCCCGGACCTGATCCGCTTGGTGATTGCTGCGGCCTGATGGCAGCCGGTGGCGCAGATTTTTTGAATTGAAGGGCCAGCCCCCGGTATGCCTATACTTGTTCGTCGCCTATCACGGGTGGCAGCACTGAGCGGCAGTACTTTGCTGTTGTGGGTGCCCGGCCGATCATGCCCTGAGTACATTCCGATCCTATCGGCATCAGTGCACCCCATCTAGACTAAGATGCCGTCGACTAATGCGTCGCTGGATGAAAGCTCACGGGTGTGAGCCCGTGGACTTCTTTGTGCACGATCTCGAGCACCACACCGCAGTTGCTGTCATCGAGTTTAAGAATGAAAGCGACCGGTGCGCCTTTGCGGAACAGTTTGCCGCATGGACCCCGAGCCGCGCTAATTCCCCCGTGAGCGCGCGTTGAGGACGGCGGCCGCTACCATCCGATCCTCAAACTTCTCCGCCATCTCGAGATATCGAACCGCCAACTCGGTATATTGTTCGCGAAGATCGAAATCCTCGGTCGTTCGCGCCTTTTCCGAATAGAGGGTTGCTTTCTCCCGCCATTCTGCCGGTCGTTGCATGACGTACCTCCAGCCGTTCGGTGACCATACGGTCGGGAGGCCGATCGCGGGAGGCTCGGAAAATACTCAGTTCCGGCGAATCAGGTGCTTTGGTCACGAAATCCTCCGAACTCTTGCTCTCCGCTTCGCCAGGACCATTCCGAGTATTGAGCGTCGCACTGAGGCCCGCGTCCGTGTCCTGTATGATCAACCGAACAATCACGACTCGTTCCCTTCATCCACTCATGCCACGCGCTGCAGTGCCGCGAATCATTTGCGGTAGTGCAGCAGTTGGGGTGAGGAGCGAGCACTTACAATGAGGCACGACAGTGGAGCCGGCAATCGCGCCCGCTCAGGCTCAATTCGCGCCGCGCGGTGTGCTGCGCACCGCGATCTGGGTAGTTTCCGAGCCTGCCGCTGCCCGGCTGCGAGGCCTACCGTTCGATCGCATCCGGCCCGCTCGAGGCGCTCAGACATTTCGTCGAGCGCAGTCTCAGCTGATGGATTGTAAGATACCTCAGCGGCACAAGATCGTTTGTTCTCGAACTCATTACAGGAGAATCGCTCTATGAGCGCCGCCACAAAGATCCATCCGGTGACCGAATCGAACCCCGACCTCGATGCCATCGTGAGCGATCTCGCCTCCTTGAGGCGCGATCTCTCGGCGTTGACCGATCATTTGAAGGCTGGCGCGATCAATGGCGCGAAGGGGGCGACGCTTGACGTCGCGGGCCATCTGGGCGACGAGGCTGAGCGTCTCTATGGCAATTTGGCCGCCCAAGGCGAGCGTTCCATGAAGGCGCTCGGCCGTCAGGTCGAGGAACAACCCGTCATGAGCCTGTTGTTGGCGTTCGCGCTCGGATTCGCCGGCAGCCGATTACTTTCGCGCTGACGCTTGGGAAGCGCGATGGATGCCTTGATGAGAGGGACCGCAACCGCTTTCGCTGAGACTATGTCCGCTGGCGGGATCGGCGTCGCGGCGCGCCGAATGACGGTCGCCGCATGGTGCGTCGCTCTTGCCACTGTTTTCGGGGCGGCGTCGGTTGGCTGCGCCGTGACGGCGTTGTGGGTCTTTGTTCTCCCCGAGGTCGGCCCGGTTGGCGCGCCCCTCATCGCTGCTGCAGCGCTGTTGTCGTTGTGCCTCCCGCTGCTTGTGATCGCCCGAATCGTCTTGCGGCGCCGGCCACAACTGCCCCCTGCTCCGGCGTTGCCTGATGCTGCTGTACCTGCCCTGCTGATCGCCGAGGCATCGCGTTTGATGGAGGAAAATAAAGGAGCAGCGTTGCTCGCTGCGCTCCTTGCTGGAGCAACCGCGGGAAACCTTGGCCGCAAGTAACGACGCGCGCCGGACCGGCGTGAAGATGTCGGCACCCTGAGTACATTCCGATCCTATCGTCGTCGATGCACCCCCTCTAGCATGCCGTCCACTAAACTCTGCAGATAAGTCATTCGGAATGCCTCCGGCGCTTAGCTCTTACAAAGCAGGCAAACGGAGCTGCCAAGCACATGCGGTTCAACCCCAAACGGAGGTCGTCCGATGAAACGCACCTTTTTTCTGATGGCACTCGCGGTGTCGGCTACGGCTTGCAGCGCTCCCCCGCCCGCCAGCCAAGCGACCTACACGCCGCCCCCCGATCTCGTCGGTCCTGCAGGATTTGCCGGTCCTCCCGGTCCCGCCGGCCCGCAAGGGCCAGTCGGACAAACTGGCGCCGCCGGCTACGGCACGGCGGGGCCAGCTGGCCCTGCAGGTCCGGCTGGTCCTCCAGGTCCGCAAGGCGCGGGCGGAGCGAGGGGAGTCGACGGCGCCGTCGTGGTCGGTGCTCGCGGACCGACCGGCGTGGCCGGTCCCGCTGGCCCACAAGGCGCGCCCGGACAGATGGGCGCTCAGGGGTATAGCACCGTTGGTGCCGCAGGACCGGCTGGTCCTGCCGGACCCGTCGGTCCACAAGGCCTAGCTGGACAGAGGGGCGCCCAAGGCGCGACTCTGGTTGGCCCAACCGGACCCGTCGGCGGTGCTGGCGATGTGGGGGCTCAAGGTATCAGCGGGCAGGCGGGCGCTCGCGGCTCCCTTGCAGCCGGTGGCATCGGTGCTACGGGTCGCTCCGGCGAGCCCGGCGTGCAAGGGCCTGTCGGGCCAACGGGCGCTCAGGGCTCCGTTGGCGCCGTCGATCGCTGGACCGCATACCGTGCTTTCAGTTTCGATAACGGCACGGTGGATATTCAGGCATCGGACCGGGGCACGGTCTCGGAGATCGCGATGTACCTCGCCAAGAATCCGTCACTCGAGGTCGGAATCGATGGCACCGCGGATCCGTACTATCAGAGCTTGAGTGACGGGCGCGTGAATACGGTCCGGACCGCGCTGATGCAGGCGGGCGTGCCGGATCACAAGATACGACGTGGCGCATTCAACGATCCGCTGTTCGTGCGCAATGGGCGGGTCGAGGTTCTGCTCAGCACCTACTAGTCGGTCACTGTTCAATACCTGCATTATCCATGACTCTCCTTCGCGTTCGACATGCGAAGGAGAGTTTCCAACCTCTTACCACCCGATGGTCTTCGCCATTCCGCGCGGCATTTCGCGATGCCTCGCACTTGCCGCACAAGTCCAGAAGATCGCGTATGCTGGTATCGGCGCGACCGACAGCGGTTGGGGATTCGGGTATCCGAACGCACGCTCCTCATTACCTAATGGGACCAAGCCGCGTCTGTATTGCCTATCGGACGAGGCCGGCCTCGCGAAAATATTTAATCGCTCCTGGATGGATCGGTATGACGGCCTCGCTGGGCACCATGTCTTTGACATTCAGGGTCGAGAGCGCGGGGTGCAAGCGTCGGAAATCGGCGAAATTCTCGAGCACCGCCTTGACCACGGCATAGGCCCGCTCATCGGGCTGATTGCTCGACGTGACGAGTACAGCCTGCGTGCCGATTGTCGAGACATCGTCGGGATTGCCGGCGTACATGCCGCCCGGAATGACTGTAGCGGTGTAGTAGGGATGCGCCGCAAGGAGCCGATCGATCGCCGGGCCGGCGACGCGCACCAGCCGCGCTCGGCAGCCCGTCGTCACCTCCTGGGTCAGCCCATTCGGATGGCCCGCCTCAAAAATGATCGCATCGACTTCGTTGCCGCAAAGCGCCTGGTTCTGATCGGCGGGGTCCAGCTCCAGCACATGCTCGGGATCCAAGATCGTCCAGCCATAGAAGCCGAGGACGACATCACGGGTGAAGGTATATCCGGCGCCGCTCTTTCCGATGCCGACGCGTTTGCCGCTCAGATCTTGAAAATCGCGGATGCCGATGTCGGCGCGAGCGACGACCGTAAACGCTTCCGGATAGAGTGCAATCAACAGGCGCAGCTTCGGATCCGGGCCGGCGGTGGCAAATGGTCCCTCGCCATGAAAAGCGGCATAGGCGACGTCGGTCTGGGAGAGGCCAAACGTCGACTTGCCGCTTTCGAGCAGTCGGATATTCGCCACCGAGCCATCTGAGCTCACGGCAACGCATGGCTTTGTCTGTTGCTCGTCCGCCAGATTGAACATGCGGCAGATGGCATTTCCGACGGGGTGATAAATGCCGCCGGGCGTCCCGGTGGCGAGGGTGACCGGCGTGGGAGCAAGGGCAACGGACACCGCCACGCAGCCCGCGACAGTGCTTGCCATGATCGCCGCGATAATGCGTAGCGGATGTCTAAACGGCATGAACCGGGTGCTCCCATGCCCGCCGGGTTGGCGGGCTCACGTGTCAAGCTGATACTGGATCTTCGAGCCGTCGCGCTCGAACTCGCCGCGCACCCAGGTGCTTTCCGCGTCATACCAGATGCTGCCGGCGAGATAGGGCGTGATGAACGTATAACGCGTGGCGTGAACCGGGTTTCCGGCGATCACGATCTGCTCGTCGGCAAGCTTGCGCGCGCTGACGCCGATGATGCCGCCATGCTGCGCGTCGACCACCGTCGTTTGCTCCAGCACCGCCGGGGTCCACAGGCTGTTTGACGTCAAGGTCGCTGCGGGGGCGATGAAGGGACCGCCCTTGCTCACCACGCGAAATCCCTGAGGCGTTGCCGCGCCCTCGACGCGGAGGGTTTCGCCATGCTCCACGGTTTCGCTGCTCAGCGACATCAGCTGTCCTGCGCGCCAACTCTCCGTGGAGCGGTGGCTGAATCGGAGCAGCGTAAAGAAGGCTACCTTGACCAGGAGATTGATCTCGGTATTGACCCGCGTCTCGCCGGTCTCCGACGAATACAAGATCGTGTGGGCGCCGATCTTGTCGCCCTTGTAGAGGACCGAGAATCGCCGGTTGCTGGCTGCGACCGGCAACACGATCGCCGTCGCGGCGTGGGCGATGCGAGGGAGAACGCACCCAACGGCCCCGGCAAATCCGGCTGCCAGGAGCGCGCGTCGCGGAACCGACGGTCTCTCTTGGTCAGGACAAGACTGCGACACGG
>Ga0209517_10002055_pt1 | contig 29178 bp, 27 predicted proteins | sample PeaSoiMetSII2010_FD_187695 | JGI IMG/M metagenome (GOLD analysis project Ga0209517, IMG submission 187695) | Peat soil microbial communities from Weissenstadt, Germany - SII-2010 (SPAdes) (version 2) | ecosystem: Environmental > Terrestrial > Soil > Wetlands > Peat | place: Germany...
ATGCAGCTTGAAGGACTGCAGTCCCTCAGTGACAATCAACCCGCTCGGTTGTCGGCCGTCGTCAGCTGAGCATGAGTCCAACCGATCCAAGACTCACGACTCATACACCACGTGCTGGGGCACGATCGATCTTTAAGGTTTCCGAAATCCCAGGGAGGGTTACTGGAATCTAGCTGCAGCGACACAACAGCCGAGGGCCCTCGCGCCACCCCAGTCTAATATTACATAATATACATTATGCGAAGTAGGACTGACAGCCGTATCAGATCCTATCGGTAAACCATCGTTTCCTCAGCACCTAACGCGGCGGCTTCAATCGCATCGGGCGTCGCTCGGCGTCCTGTCAGCTGCTCGATATGAATGCGGTAGAAGATCGGCGGACGCTGTTCCCGCTGCGCAGTGGCGACGCAAGCCGGCTGCCACCACATCGCGCGTTTCTGCACAAATTCGAGCGCGCGCGCGCGCGCATATTCATATTCCGGCGTATCCGGTAACTCCTCGTAGCGACCAAACACAACAAGGCTCATCCATTGATAGTGACTCGTCCGTTCATCAATCTCCAGACAGACGAGCGGATTGGACCGCATCCACTCGATCTTTTGCCCTAGCGTGGTGACCCCGTAGAGATGGTTTCTATCGTACGAGAAATAGATTGGAACAATGTACGGTTGATCACCGCGTGCGCACGCCAATCTGCCGAAGCCTACCTGCTCGAGTGCGGCGCCGCATTCGTCCTCAGTCATCTCGTGAATTAGCATCCCAAACTCTCCTGGTGTGGGAATGTACTGGAGGCTTAAGAACTTGCTTTTTCATGGACACCCTTTCTTTGTCTACCCGGTGTTAGAGACTTTATATCACATCGTTTGTCGGTCGCCGTCCCATCAAGCCGCAGGGGGAGATTCGCCAAAAAATAGGACTTTCGCTCTGCGCGAGGGAGTCTTTGTCGACGGCCATTGAGTCAAGGCTCGTCTCTCCCCTGTTCCTTCGCCGCGCGCGCCATTCCTCCGGAACACAGCGTCTTAATTAATGCAGCATAGACGCCTCAGTACTGGGTTGGGTCGCCGCCAGGCATCGAAGCAGAGGTTCACGACTTCGAGCAGCTCGGTGAGCGTGGCGAAGTACCGGTTGTGCGTCGCCAAGCGTCGCGCGAGTTTCCAGACCCGCTCGATCGAGGCAAGCTGGGGACTGTAGGGCGGCAGGAACAGCAATGCGAACACACGCCGGTATTTGCGCAGGAGCGGCGCCAGTAGCCGGGCGTGGTGATTACGGGCGTTGTCGAGCACGATGATCATGCGTCTTCGAGTCGAGCGGTGCCGCAACAGCCTTCTGAGGAAGTCCTGGAAGGTCTCGGCATTGAAGATGTCGCAGAACATGCGCATGAAAGTGCCGGTGGCTAAGTTCACGGCGCCGAAGCAAGCCACGGACTTGCGGGTCGGGGCGTGCTGCAGCACTGGGTCCTTGATCTCGGGGGCCAGCCACATGCGGCAGCGCGAGCCGTGTTGTTGGAAGTGGCATTCGTCCAGGCTCCAGAGTTCAACCCCGGGGCACGTTGCCAGGCGGCGCAGTTTTTTTTACCGCCGCGACTTTGAGCGGATCAGACTAGGCTACCCGAACCCGCGGCTTAGGCAGCCGAAAGCCCATCTGCCTAAATACCCGCTGGCATTGGCGCACCCCCAGATCGAGGCCGTAGTGCCGGCGCAAATGCTCGGCGAGCAGCGGTCCGTCCCACAGATTGGCCTCCAACCCCAAGGCTCGCGGCGTCCGACGCAGTTCTCCTTGGAGTTTGCGCCACTGAGCCGACTGCAGCAGGCGCGGCCGGCCGGAGCGCTCCCCTTCGCGCAAGCCTTCCAGTCCGCTCTGGTCAAATCGACTGACCCAGCGCTGCACCGTCGTCGGATTCTCGCCGAACAGCAGACCGACCTGCCGACACGATTGACCGGCTGCGACCAAGAGCAGGCCGTGCAAACGATGATCGTAGCGGGACTCATCGTTGCGGTTGATCTCTTGCTGGATCGCCAAACGCATCACCCCAGTATCCTCAATTTGAAGTTTGCGCATCGTCATCCTCCGAAGGAAAGACGATGCAATGTTAGCATCATGATGCATTATTTATGTCGTCGTGTTTAAATAGACCGCGGCCAGACCTTGTTTTGGTAGATTATTCAACTACGCAGCTTCGGCCTAAAAGCGGTGGGGTGCAGACTATGCGGGAGATCCCAGTCAACCAGGCAAGAATGCTCATCGACCGGGAGGGTCTGCAGGCACTCATCGATGCGCTCGCGGGCCGTGGCTACCAAGTGCTCGGACCCGCGGTGCGGGACGGCGCCATTGTCTATGACAGCATTACGCGCGTTGCAGATTTGCCGGCCGGCTGGACCGACCGTCAGGAAGCGGGACGCTACCGGCTTGAACGGCGCGCAGACGGTGCACTATTCGGCTTTGCGGTCGGCCCGCAATCGTGGAAGCGATTCCTGCATCCGCCGATCGAATCCCTGTGGACGATGCGTCAGGGCGATGATGCCGTTACGATTTCAAGCGCTGCCACAACGACTCCCAAATTCGCGTTCCTGGGTGTGCGAGCCTGCGAGATCCACGCGATCGCGATCCAGGATCGGGTATTCCAACAGGGGCCCTATCCGGACACGTCCTACGCCATGCGACGGCATGATGCCTTCATCGTTGCCGTCAACTGCGGGGAGGCAGGAGGGACTTGCTTCTGCGTCTCAATGCAGACGGGACCGAAGGCGAGCTCGGGCTTCGATCTGGCGCTGACCGAACTGCTCAACGGCGACAGCCACCATTTCCTGGTCGAGGTCGGCAGCAAAGCCGGCGCCGAGCTTCTCGAGCAGCTGCCGCATCGTGCGGCAGCGGACGCACATCTGGAGGCCGCAGAAGCGGTCGTCGCACGCACAGCAAGCCAGATGGGGCGGAGCCTGGACACCGACGGCATCAAGGAACTTCTGCAGAGCAATCTGGATCATCCCAGATGGGATGAAGTCGCCGAGCGCTGCCTGACCTGCGGCAATTGCACCATGGTTTGCCCGACCTGCTTTTGCACGACGGTGGAGGATCACAGCGATTTGAGCGGAACGTCCGCCGAGCGGGTGCGCAAGTGGGACTCCTGCTTCACCCTGGACTTCTCATACCTTCATGGCGGCAGCGTGCGCTCGACGGCTCGCTCACGCTACCGACAATGGATGACCCATAAGCTCGCGAGCTGGTTCGATCAGTTCGGCACCTCCGGTTGTGTCGGCTGTGGCCGCTGCATCACGTGGTGCCCGGTAGGCATCGACATCACGCAGGAAGCGGCCGCTATCCGGTCAACCCCGAATGCGGGGAAGGGAGAACAGCATGGAAGGTCTTGAGCATATTCTCACGGAGCATCCTTTCTTTGCCGGCTTCTCTGCCGAACACAGCCAGCTCGTGGCGGGCTGTGCCCGCAATCATCGATTCAATGCGGGAGAGTATCTGTTTCGCGAAGGCGGGCCCGCCAATGAGTTCTTCCTGATCCGCCACGGCCGGGTGGCGCTGGAAATCGTGTCGCCGGGACAGACACCGATCGTGTTTGAGACGCTCGGCGAGGGACAAATCGTCGGTGCCTCCTGGCTGGTTCCGCCCTATCGCTGGATGTCCGACGCGCGCGCCGTCGCACTGACGCGGGCGATCGGTGTCGACGCTGCGTGCCTGCGCAACAAGTGCGAGACGGACCATCATCTGGGCTATGAGATGATGAAGCGCTTTCTGCCGATCCTGGTGCAGCGGCTTGACGCGACGCGGCTGCAGCTTCTCGACGTCTACGGTAAGCGTTGAGATGGCCGCAGCTCCGTACCCGGACCCCTTGGCCCCACAGCTCTACCGTGTCGGTCGTGTGCGCCGCGAGCTTGCCGATACCACGACCCTGGAGCTTGCACCCGTGACCGGTCCGCGCCCGACATTCGAGCCCGGACAGTTCAATATGCTGTATGCCTTCGGCGTCGGGGAAATCGCCATCAGCATCAGCGGCGCAGCAGATGCGGCTCACTTCGTTCACACCGTGCGCAATGTCGGCGCCGTCAGCGCGGCGATCGCGAAACTCGAAGCAGGAGCCACGATCGGGGTGCGCGGTCCATTCGGCACTAGCTGGCCGGTCGTCGCAGCGCAAGGGGCAGACGTGCTCTTTGTGGCGGGAGGCCTCGGCCTCGCACCGCTTCGTCCGGCGATCTACCATGTCCTGGCCAACCGGCCTCGCTATGGCCGTGTGGTTATTCTCTTCGGCAGCCGTAACCCCAAGGACATGCTGTATCGGCGCGAATTGGAGCAGTGGCGCCAGCGTCTCGACGTGGACATCGAGGTGACCGTCGATCACGCGGACGCCGACTGGCATGGTAATGTCGGTGTCGTGCCGGCGTTGATCCGCCGTGTGGCTTTCGACCCTCACGATAGCTTCGCGCTGGTCTGCGGACCGGAAGTCATGATGCGATTCACAGTGAGCGCGCTGCGCGCTGAGGGCGTTGTTTCTGACCGGATATATCTCTCGATGGAGCGCAACATGAAATGCGCCATCGGTCTGTGTGGTCACTGTCAGTTCGGACCCGTTTTCGTCTGCAAGGATGGGCCGGTGATGCGCTTCGACAAGATCGCCGAGATCTTCGCCATGCGGGAGATCTGACATGAGTGAACGCAAGCGCCCCCGGCTCGCGGTGTGGAAATTTGCCTCGTGCGACGGCTGCCAGCTGTCATTGCTCGATTGCGAGGATGAGCTGCTGACACTCGCGGCCGCGGTGCAGATCGCTAATTTTCCAGAAGCCTCGAGTGCCATCGAGGACGGCCCGTATGACCTGTCGCTGGTGGAGGGATCGATCACCACGGCGGATGACGCGGAACGCATTCTCAAGGTGCGGCGCCAATCAAAGCATCTGGTCACGATCGGCGCCTGTGCCACCGCCGGCGGCATTCAGGCGCTACGCAATTTCGCCGACGTGAACGACTTCATCGCTGCTGTTTATGCTTCACCCCAATATATCAAGACCCTTGCGACCTCGACCCCGATTTCGGCTCACGTGCCGGTGGATTTCGAATTGCACGGCTGCCCGATCAACAAGACGCAGCTCATCGAGGTCATTACCGCATTCCTGGCTGGGCGCAAGCCCGCGATTGCTGCCTACAGCGTTTGTATCGAATGCAAGCAAAGGGGCACCGTCTGCGTGATGGTGCAGGGCTCGCCGTGCCTGGGTCCGGTCACGCATGCGGGCTGCGGCGCAATCTGCCCCTCATTCCGGCGTGGCTGCTATGGCTGCTACGGTCCGATGGAGAGCCCGAACACCGCAGCGCTGGCGCGCGAGTGGCAGATGTTGGGTGCGGCACCACGCGACCTGCGCCGCGCCTTTCGCAGCTTCAACGCCGCCGCCCAGCCGTTTCTGACCGCGAGCGAGGCCCATGACGACTAAGTCGATTCGCGTCGACCTGCTCACGCGCGTTGAGGGTGAAGGCGCGCTCGATCTTCAGGTCACCGACGGCCGGGTAACCTCGGCGAGGCTCGACATTTTCGAACCGCCGCGCTTCTTCGAGGCGTTTCTGCGGGGACGCGGCTATGCAGAATTACCGGACATTGTGGCCCGCATCTGCGGCATCTGCCCGATCGCCTACCAGATGGGCGCGGTGCATGCGATCGAGAACGCGTTTGACGTCCAGGTCGAAGGCCAATTGCGCACGCTGCGCCGGCTGATTTATTGCGGTGAATGGATCGAGAGTCATGCGCTGCACGTGGTGATGCTGCACGCGCCGGACTTCCTCGGCTTCCCCGATGCCATCCAGATGGCGCGCGAGCACGGCGACGTGGTGCGCAGCGGATTGGCCTTGAAGAAGGCCGGCAATGAGCTGATGCGCTTGCTCGGCGGGCGCGAGATTCACCCCGTCAACGTCAAGCCCGGCGGCTTTTATCGGGCTCCGAGCCGTGCAGATCTGGCGCCCATTGCCGAGCACCTCGCACGCGCACACGAGCTCGCGGTGAGCCTCGTGCGCTGGGTCGCGGCCTTTCCATTCCCGAAATACGAGCAAGACTACGAGTTCGTCGCGCTGCGACATCCGGACGAGTACCCGATCAATGAGGGAAGGCTGGTGTCGAATCGCGATATCGATATCGACATCGCCGACTATGAGACGCAGTTCGAGGAGCGGCAGGTCGCGCACTCCACCGCACTGCATTCGGTCGTGAAGCGTCGTGGCGCCTACCTGGTCGGACCGCTCGCACGCTATGCCATCAATTTCGATCGCCTGCCAGCATCGGTTCAGGCTCTTGCGCGCGAATCCGGGCTCGGCCCGGTGTGCCGGAACCCGTTCCAGAGCATCATCGTACGAGCGCTCGAAATCGTCTATGCCTGCGAGGAGGCGCTGAGACTGATCGCGGCGTACGAGCCGCCGGCGCTCGCGGCGGTACCGCTCGGGCCGCGCACCGGCACTGGCTTCGGCTGCACTGAGGCTCCACGCGGCATCTGCTGGCACCGCTACGAATTCGATGCCGAGGGCACGATCCGCACGGCTCGCATTGTGCCACCGACTTCCCAGAACCAGCCGAGCATCGAGGCAGATCTGGCAGCGGTCGCCACATCGATACTGGATCATTCCGATGATTTCATCCGCGATCGCTGCGAGCAGACTATTCGCAATTACGATCCCTGCATTTCGTGTTCCGCGCATTTTCTCAAGCTGTCGGTGCACCGAACATGACCGGGACAGGCGATCCGGCTGCAATGCCCCGCAAGGTGCTGGTGATCGGCCTCGGCAACGCCGATCGAGGCGACGACGCGATCGGCGCGATCGTGGCACAGGGGCTGCGCGGCAGGCTGCCGGCCGACGTCCCGGTGGTCGCGCGTCGTGGCGACATGCTGTCCCTGATCGAGGATTGGGCCGGCTTCGATGCACTCGTGTGTGTCGACGCTGCGGCGCCGTTGGCGGACCCCGGCCGCATTCACCGGATCGATCTGCGCGGGGACTCATTGCCAAAGAACATCTCACTGACCTCGAGCCATGCCTGGGGTCTGGCCGAGGCGATCGAGCTCGCTCGCACGCTCGAGCTCGCGCCGCGAGAGATCATCGTCTACGCTGTCGAGGGCGGCTCGTTCGACGACGGCGCTGCGTTGACTCCTGCGGTCGCTGCCGCGGCGCGTGTCGTGGCAGACTGCATTGTCGCCGAGGTTGGCAGATTGCAGTGTGACTCGATCGAGGACCTGCCCGATGCATGAAACGGGGATCGTCCGAGATTTGGTTCATCGGCTCGAGAGGGCCGCACGGGACGCCGGCGCCGAACGGATCTGCGGCGTTGAAGTATGGCTTGGCGCGCTGAGCCAATTCTCGCCGGCACATTTTCGCGCGCATTTCGACGATGAGGCACGCGGCACGGCAGCACAGGGCGCTTCGCTGCGCATTGTGGTGTCCGAGGACATCGAGCATCCACGCGCCCAGAGCGTCGTGATCCAGAGCGTCGATCTCGAAGTCACGGACCGGGGAGCCTGAGCCCTCATGAGCGCAGACGCGTCTGTGACCGCACGAACTGCGCCGCGACTGCGGCTGCGGCTGGACGTGACCGGCGCCGTGCAGGGCGTGGGGTTCCGCCCCTTCGTCCATCGGCTCGCCGTGAGCGAGGGGCTCGGCGGCTTTGTCCGCAACACCAGCGAGGGCGCGTCGGTGGAAATCGAAGGCCATGAGCACGCGCTCGAGCGTTTTCTCGCCCGGCTCGATACCGAGATCGCCCCGCCAGCGCTCATCCAGGAGCGTCAGTCCCGCCGCCTTCCCGCTCAAGGAGACCAGGAGTTCGTGATTGCAGCGAGCGCCTGCATCGGAACGCGTTCAGCACTCGTGCTGCCCGATCTCGCAAGCTGCGCCGAATGTCTCAGGGAGTTCTCCGATCCCGACGATCGTCGTTACCGCTATCCGTTCACGACCTGCGTTCATTGCGGCCCACGTTACAGCATCATCGAGACCGTTCCCTACGACCGTGCCCACACGGCCATGAGCCAATTCATCATGTGCCCGCTCTGCCAGGCGGAATATGACGATCCAGGCTCGCGACGCTTTCATGCCGAAACCAACGCGTGCCCGGACTGCGGCCCGCAAATTGCGTTGTGGGACCGGGCAGGCAACATAGTGGCCACTCGGCACCAAGGCCTGACTGCGGCGGCCGACATGTTGCGCCGGGGTCGGATCCTGGCGCTCAAGGGCCTCGGGGGCTTCCAGCTGCTGGTCGATGCACGCAATGAAGAGTCCGTGCGTCATCTGCGCGAGCGCAAGCGACGCCCCGCCAAGCCGTTCGCTGTGATGGTTCCGAGCCTGGCTGACGCGTTGACAGTGGTGGAAACCTCGGCCGAAGAGGCGCGGTTGTTGTGCTCGGCGGCAGCACCGATTGTTCTGCTACGAACACGAGCGAATGCGACGCAGATCGCAGCAAGCGTCGCGCCGGCCAATCGGCGGTTGGGGCTGATGCTGCCCTATACACCGTTGCACCATCTGTTGATGGACGAGCTTAAGTTTCCGATCGTCGCGACCAGCGGCAACCAAGGCGACGAGCCGATCGTCGCCGGTGAAGACGAGGCGCTAACACGACTCGCCGGCCTCGCAGATGGCTTCCTCGTCCACGATCGCCCAATCCTGCGGCCGGTGGACGACTCGGTGGTACAGGTCGTGATGGGGCGTGAGACAGTACTGCGGTGTGCGCGGGGCTACGCGCCGCTGTCGCTGACCCATCCGGCCGCGACGACAGTGGCGCTCGCGCTCGGCGGCCATCAGAAGAGCAGCGTCGCGCTTGCCGTTCGCAAGCACATCATTCTCGGGCCGCATATCGGCAATCTCGGCGGCACCGAGGCGCGCGCGGCCTTCGCGCGGGCGGTCGAGGCAACGGCGAGGCTCTACGACGCATCTCCGCAACTCCTCGCCTGCGATAAGCACCCCGACTATCACAGCACGCACTTTGCCGAACGCCTCGCTCTGCCGCTACGGCGGGTGCGGCATCACCTGGCCCATACGCTGGCTGGGGTGGTTGACAACGGCCTGGAAGGCCCCGTGCTTGGGGTGGCTTGGGACGGGAGCGGCTATGGCGGCGACGGCAGTGTGTGGGGCGGTGAGTTTCTGGCAATCGATGCGACAAGCTACCGTCGCGTCGGCCACTTGCTGCCGTTCCGCCTGCCCGGTGGCGAAGTGGCCGCGCGCGAGCCGCGCCGCGCCGCACTCGGCGCCCTCTACGCCACGTTTGGAGAGTCGGCGCTCGCGATGACGGATCTGTGCCCGATTGCGGCGTTCACGCCGACCGAACGGCAGGTGCTCGCGAGCATGCTGAAGCGACATGTCAATTCGCCCTTGACCAGCAGCGCCGGGCGGCTATTCGACGCCATCGCGGCGATTCTCGGTCTGCGCCAGAGCGCGAGCTTCGAGGGCGAAGCGGCCATGGCGCTCGAGTCCGCCGCCGATCGAGCCGCTAACACCGCCGTGCTGGCGCCACCGATTGTGTCGGACGAAGCGGAGAAGTTCGTTGTCGACTGGCGGCCGATGCTGGAGAGCCTCATCATCGCGAGCCGTCTAGACACACCCACGGAGGACCTCGCGACGGCGTTCCATGAGGTGCTGGCCGAGGCTATCGTCGCAGTCGCGATGCGCGTGAAGATCGAGCAGGTGCTCCTGACCGGCGGCTGTTTCCAGAATGCACGGCTCACCGCGCGCTCGGTGCTGCAATTGCGCGAGGCAGGTTTTAGCCCGTACTGGCATCATCGCATCCCGCCGAACGATGGCGGCATCGCTGTCGGCCAAGCCGCCTTCGCCGTGCGACCGCTGATCGAGGAGAAGTGCTGATGTGTCTCGCCGTACCCGGACAGCTCCTGAGCATCGAGGGCGATGATCCCCTCGCCCGCCTGGGGCGGGTTGGGTTCGCCGGGATCGTCAAGCGGGCGAATCTCGCCTATGTCCCCGAAGCAAAATGCGGCGATTACGTGCTCGTCCACGCCGGCTTCGCCATCACCGTCATTGACGAGGCCGAGGCGCGCAAGACGCTCGCCTATCTGGCTGAATTCGAGCCGGAGGATCTTGCGTGAAATACGTCGATGAATTCCGCGACCCGGCCAGCGCGCGCCGTTACGCCGAGGCCATCGCCGGTATCACCACACGCCCCTGGACGATCATGGAGATCTGCGGCGGTCAGACCCATTCCATCGTGCGCCACGGCATCGACCGGATGCTGCCCAAAGGCGTAAACCTGCTGCACGGACCTGGCTGTCCGGTCTGCGTGACGCCGGCCGGTATCATCGACGCTGCAATCGCCTTAGCAGGCCGGCCCGGCGTGATCCTGTGCTCGTTCGGCGATATGCTGCGCGTGCCAGGCCAGGGCGGCAGCCTGCTGGCCGCCAGGGCGCGCGGCGCCGATGTGCGCATGGTGTATTCGCCGTTGGACGCACTGGCCATCGCTCGCGGGCAGCCGGATCGTGAGATTATATTTCTGGCGATCGGCTTCGAGACCACGGCACCAACCACCGCCATGGCGGTGCTTCAGGCCGAATGCGACGGAATTCCAAATTTTTCGCTGCTCGTCTCGCACGTGCTGGTGCCACCAGCGATCGAAGCTTTGCTCGCCGATCACGCTAACGGCATCCAGGGATTCCTGGCCGCCGGCCACGTCTGCACGGTGATGGGCTATTGGCAATATGAGCCGATCGCACGTCGCTACCACATCCCGATCGTCGTGACCGGCTTCGAGCCGCTCGACCTCCTGCAGGGCCTGTATCTGTGCATCCGGCAGCTGGAAGCGGGCCGCGCCGAGGTCGAAAACCAGTACAGCCGGTCGGTCCGGCGCGACGGCAACTGCACGGCCCAGAAAATTCTAGGCCAGGTGTTTGCCATCCAGCCACAGCACTGGCGCGGGATCGGAGAGATCGCCGACAGCGGCCTCGGACTCGCGCCCGAGTACGCGCGCTTCGACGCGCTGCGGCGGTTTGCCGAGATAGCGGTGCCGCCGGAACGATCGAGTGAATGTATCAGCGGCGAGATTCTCCGCGGGCTGCGCAAGCCCGGCGATTGCCCCGCGTTTGGCACGCATTGCACACCCGAGCATCCGCTCGGCGCGACCATGGTGTCATCCGAAGGTGCTTGCGCAGCCTATTACCGCTATCGCCGCCCGCGTGCCGCGAGCATGGCTATTGCGATGGCAGCCGGCGACAACTCGCCGTGAGCGAGAACTCTCTCTTCGCTCTGAACTGCCCGCTACCGGTGACGGCGGGCGATACCATCGAACTCGCTCACGGCGGGGGCGGTCTGCTGACCCGCCGCCTTATCGACGAGATCTTTCGTCCCGCCTTCGCCGAGTCGCCGGATGATCTCACGCACGATGGGGCCGTATTCGAGATCGCCGGCGCACGTCTCGCCTTCACCACCGATTCCTATGTGGTGCGGCCGCTCTTCTTCCCGGGTGGTGACATCGGCTCGCTGGCCGTCAACGGCACCGTGAACGACCTGGCGATGTGCGGCGCAGAACCCCTGTATCTGAGTGTCGGTCTTGTGCTCGAAGAAGGATTTTCGATCGACGATCTGCGCCGAGTCGTGGAAGCGATGCGCGGCGCCGCTCGATCGGCCGGGGTACGGTTGGTTACCGGCGATACCAAGGTCGTCGAACGGGGTAGAGGCGACGGCCTATACGTGAATACCTCGGGTGTCGGTCTGCTCGCAACGCCTTGGCCGATCTCGCCGCGACAGGTCCAACCAGGCGATGCGATAGTTCTGAGCGGTGATATCGGTCGCCACGGCATCGCCGTGATGGCTGCCCGGGAAGCGCTCGGGTTTGAAACGGTCGTCACTAGCGACTGCGCGCCGCTGGTCTCTCCGGTGCGCGCGCTGATCGATTCCGGATTCGAACTGCATTGCCTGCGCGATTTGACCCGGGGTGGCCTGGCTACCGCGTTGATCGAGATCGCCGAGACTCGGGGAGCGACCATCCGTATCGATGAATCAGCGGTTCCGGTGTCTGATCCGGTGCGGGGCGCGTGCGAAATCCTCGGGGTCGATCCGCTTTACGTCGCAAATGAGGGGCGGTTCATCGCTCTGGTACCTGCGGATGCCGCCGAGCAATGCCTCGCCATCCTTCAACGTTTCAACGAGGGTGCCGCAATCATTGGGCGGGCCGACGTTCTCGCAAGCCCAGGAATTGTGTGCCTCGACACCATTGGCGGTACCCGTGCATTGGATCTGTTGATCGGCGAGCAGTTGCCGCGCATCTGTTGATATCGGATGCCGCCTCCGGCTCGGGGGTGTCCCCAATTGCGCACAGACTGCGTGAGCCCCGCCGCAAACGCCGGCCGCGGATCACGCGATAGACGTGGGCCTTCGCCGTTGGATCGGTGGTGAGCGTCCGGCAAGCGGACGAGGCGTGTGCTCAAGATTCGGATCGTTACGTACGTTAGCGGCATTGCACTATCAAAGAAATCAGTTGATTGCAACACTGCTCGGCGGCACTCCTATGCAGGAATTGCGCAGGCCGCGACAGTAGGGAAATCAAATGTTTGTCTGTGCTTGGCGTACGTAAAAATCCGCCTATTGAGGTCGCCCCGTCTCGCACGCCGATGACTACTTTTCGTAAGGTATTCATTCGCAGTCAGCCCGTGAAATTCTAATTCAGTATCCTCTATTGTCTAGCCATTGATACGCTCGAGCGGCCTTGGGGAGTGGGTTACCCTTTACTACCTTTTGTCCGGGCTTGCGTACGACCAGTGTCTTGCCTTCGTCGATGTCCTCGGCCGTCTCGTCTGTTTCGTCGAGGCCGTAGAAGAAAACCGGCGTCGATGCACCGAGAGGTCGCCATACTTGCGGAAGTGTTCCGCATAGTCGGTGAAGACTTTGGGACACATGAGGTAGCTGATTTGGTTGCCGGCGGCTTTCTCCGCTCTGGCACGCTCGCCTTCCAGGTCCACCGCTGGTATAAAATGCTTTCAAGATGCGCGTCTGATCGGTTTGCGATGCGCGCGACCCAAGTATCCAATTGAGAGTGCAACAATGAACCGGTCAACGTTCATCTACACGTTCGCGCAGGGCGACGCCAGCGACAAGATGCGGCTGGGCGGCAAGGGGGCGAACCTCTGTGCGATGACGCAGATCGGCCTCAACGTCCCGCCGGGTTTTGTCATCACCACCGAGGCGTGCCTCAGCTACCTCGACGGCAATCAACTCCCCGGAGGTCTGATGACCGATGTCCGGGCGCATATCGCGGAGCTCGAGCACAAGACGGGCAAGGGCTTCGGCAACGAAGCGAACCCGCTGCTGGTCTCCGTGCGCTCGGGCTCGGCAATGTCGATGCCCGGGATGATGGACACCATCCTCAACCTTGGGCTCAACGCCGGGACCTTGGAGGGGCTGATCCGCGTTACAGGCAGCCCGCGATTTGCCTATGACGCGTGGCGACGCTTCATCCAGCTCTTCGGCAAGATTGCGATGGGCATTGGCGACGAGATCTTCGATGGCGCAATGGTCGCGACAAAGCACAAACACAGTGTGGCGCAGGACGTGGACCTCACTGCCGAGCAGCTAAAGGAGCTGGCCGATCAGTTCCTAGCGATCTACCGCGAACAGACCGGCCATGCGTTTCCCGCCGATCCGTACGAGCAGCTCCGACATTCGATCGAGGCGGTGTTTCGTTCATGGAACGGCAAGCGCGCGGTCGACTACCGACGACAGTTCCGGATCACCAAGGAGATGGCGAACGGCACCGCGGTGAACGTGGTAATGATGGTGTTCGGCAACATGGGTGAGGACTCGGCGACCGGCGTCGGCTTCACGCGCAATCCAGCTACCGGCGAGAATGCCATCTACGGCGAGTACCTCACGAATGCGCAGGGCGAGGATGTCGTCGCGGGCATCCGTACGCCCAAGCCCATCGCCGAGATGGTCCAGGAGATGCCCGAACTCTACCGCCAGCTCGTCGAACTGCGCAATCGCCTCGAGGCGCACTACAAGGAAGTGCAGGACTTCGAATTCACGATCGAAAAGGGCCGGCTTTACTGCTTGCAGACGCGCAACGGCAAGATGAATGCGCGCGCCATGGTGAGAACGTCGGTCGAGATGTTCATGGATGGGCTTATTTCGAAGGAGCGCGCTCTCATGCGTATCGCGCCGATGCTGCTTGAGCAGCTTCTGGTGCCCACGCTCAACCCGACCCACAAGGTCGAGCCACTGGCACGGGGGCTGCCGGCATCGCCTGGCGCGGCGTCCGGTCGGATCGTGTTCGACGCCGACACCGCCGAACAGCGCTGCAAGGTGGGCGAGAAGGTGATCCTCGTGCGCGAGGAGACGAAGCCCGAGGATATCCACGGGTTCTTCGCCGCGCAGGCTATCCTCACCTCCCGCGGTGGCAAGACCTCGCACGCGGCGGTCGTCGCGCGCGGCATGGGCAAGCCATGCGTGTCGGGGTGCGACGCGATTCGCATCGATGTGCGCGAGCGCCGCGCCGAAGTCGGCGGCACGGTCCTCCACGAAGGCGACGTCATCACCGTTGACGGCACGACGGGTTATGTTTATCCCGGGCAGATGTCGATGGTCGAGCCGGAGTTCTTCGCCGAGTTGGCGACACTGTTGTCCTGGGCTGACGAGGCGGCGCGGCTTAAAGTGCTTGCCAACGCCGACAGTCCCCGCGATGCTTCCCGCGCCCGGCAATACGGCGCGATGGGCATTGGGCTCTGCCGCACCGAACGCATGTTCAACGAGCCGCAGCGCCTGCCCATTGTGCAAGAGATGATCCTTGCCGACACCACGGAAGCACGTCGCGATGCGCTCGAGCGCCTGTTGCCCATCCAGCGCGAGGACTTCAAAGGCATCTTCAAGGCGATGACGGGACTACCGGTCACGGTGCGTCTGCTCGATCCGCCGATGCACGAGTTCCTGCCGACAGCGTCGCAGCTCGAATTCGAGATCAGCCATCTGCGCCATTTGCAGCGCGTCACCCGGTCCGTCGCCGAACTGCCAGACACGCTGAGGCTCCTCGATCCCGAGTTGCCGCGCGACTACGTCGAGAGTCTCGCAAAGTTGCAGGAAAACCTCCTGCGCTACCACGAAGCGCAGCGCGACGACAAACTGCTCACACGCCGTGAGGCGATGCTGAAGAAAGTGCACCTGTTGGGCGAAGTCAACCCGATGCTGGGTCACCGCGGCGTGCGGCTGGGAATCACGTTTCCAGAGATCTACGAAATGCAGATCCACGCGATCCTTGAAGCCGCCGCGGAATGTGTGAAGGAAGGTATCGACACGCATCCCGAAATCATGGTCCCGCAGGTGTGCGACGCCGAGGAACTCAGGCGCGTCAAGGCGCTGGTCGATGCAGCGAAGGCAAGCATTGAAGCGCGCTACGGCGTTGCGCTCCACTTCAAGTTCGGGAGCATGGTAGAAGTGGTGCGTGCATGCATGCGCGCGGCGAGCCTCGCGGAGGTGGCCGAGTTCTTCTCGTTTGGCACCAACGACCTTACGCAGGCGACGTTTTCCTTTTCTCGCGAGGACGCCGAGAACAAGTTCCTGCCGCAATATGTCGCAGCCGGTATCCTTCCCAACAATCCGTTCGAAGTGCTGGACGTCAAGGGTGTCGGACGCCTGATGAAGCTCGCCGTCGGATGGGGGCGCGACACGCGACCCGACCTTGTTGTCGGTATTTGCGGCGAGCACGGCGGGCAGCCGGACTCGATCCGCTTCTGTCACTACGCGGGGCTCGACTACGTTTCCTGCTCCGCGCCGCGCGTGCCGATCGCACGCCTCGCCGCGGCGCAGGCGAAACTCCGCGAAAGGGAGTACGACGAGGCCTGAGCAGTTCAGTCCGCGTATCGCATAGGGCCACCGGATCGCATTAACCACATGAACATAAGCTTCAGCTGCGATGATATGAGAAGTGACGGAGGTGATCGAGATCCTGCAGCTCGCGAGCTTGCTCATTCGGATCATTGATCGACGAGCCGCGGGGAGCTAATAGGGAGGCGCGTACTTTTCTTACCAAAACTGTCGTCCTGAGCGATGCGGTGCACCAACGGCGCGCGTAACTATCGGAACACCCAAGCTTTACATTCTTGATATTCCCTCGGGACAATCGAGCCGTAGCTGCATCAGTAAGCCCGTGATTTTTCGAAGCTCAATTGATTCAAACGACAGTATTGGTAAAGAAGGTACGCCAGCCCCGTATAAGGATATTTTCGCCATTACGGTGCTGAAGACCTCGCCCGTGTTCGTCGTAATTGCCGTGTATCACATCACCGGTATCGTCTGAGCGTTCGCCGTCTCCGAACGAGCCGGAAGGAGCCGTCATGCACCTGTTCAGTCACCCGGTGGTGGCGTCCTTGCGCGCCTCGGACACCGGCAAGATTATCTCCGCCCGCCAAGCGGTACGCCTGATTCGTGACGGAGACACCGTTGCAACCAGCGGTTTTGTCGGTATCGGTTTCCCGGAGAACATCGCCGTTGCGCTCGAGGAACTTTTCTTGGGAAGCGAGGGTAGCAACCTGCAAGGCTTGGGAATACCACGCAACTTGACGCTGGTGTATGCCGCCGGACAGGGCGACGGCAAGGATCGCGGCCTCAATCATTTGGGCCATGATGGATTGGTTGCTCGCGTTATCGGTGGTCATTGGGCTCTTGTGCCGAAGCTCCAGGAGCTTGCCGTCGGAAACCGGATTGAGGCCTACAACCTACCGCAGGGGGTGATCACGCATATGTTTCGCGATATCGCCGCTGGCAAACCGGGAACGCTGACTCGGGTGGGACTCGGGACCTTCGTCGATCCACGTTTTGGCGGCGGCAAGCTCAATGAGCGGACCAAAACGGAGCTCGTCCGCCTGATGGAGATCGACGGCGAGGAATTCCTCTTTTACAAGGCCTTCCCGATCCACGTTGGCATTATTCGCGGAACGACGGCCGACCCCGACGGCAATATCACGATGGAGAGGGAGGCGCTGACGCTAGAAGCGCAGGCCATCGCGATGGCCGCGCACAATTCCGGCGGTGTCGTTATTGCCCAGGTCGAACGCGTCGCGGAGCGCGGCACTCTGAACTCGCGTCAGGTGAAGATTCCCGGTCTATTGGTGAGCTGCGTGGTCGTCGCTGAGAAGCCCGAGTATCACATGCAGACCTTCATAGAGCAGTACAGTGCCGCCTTCTCAGGTGAACTGAGGGTGCCGATTTGGTCGATTGCGCCGATGCAAATGAGCGCACGGAAGGTCATCGCCCGCCGGGCAGCCCTGGAACTCAAGGCCAATGCGGTCGTGAATCTTGGCATCGGTATGCCGGAAGGCATCGCCTCGGTCGCGGCTGAAGAAAAGGTCATCGACCTGCTGACGATGACGGCAGAGCCGGGCGTGATCGGCGGCATACCGGCCGGTGGCCTCAACTTCGGTGCGGCGGTGAATGCCCAGGCGATCATCGACCAACCAAGCCAATTCGATTTTTACGACGGCGGGGGCCTTGATATTGCCTTTCTCGGGCTGGCGCAGGCCGACCGCGAAGGCAATCTCAACGTATCGAGGTTCGGCCCTCGCCTCGCAGGGGCTGGAGGGTTCATCAATATCAGCCAGAACGCCAAGAAGGTCGTCTTCGTTGGCACTTTCACCGCCGGCAACCTGGAAATCGAAATACGCAAAGGACGGCTGACAATCCTCAACGATGGTCGCGCGATCAAGTTTGTCGATCAGGTCGAACATCGTACCTTCAGTGGGTCCGAAGCCGTTCGCCGCGGCACAATTGTGCTCTATGTCACCGAACGTTGCGTCTTCCGACTCTCTCCCCTTGGGCTCGAATTGATCGAGATTGCTCCGGGCATTGACGTCGAGCGCGATATTCTTGCCCACATGGACTTTCGGCCGCTAATTAGTGCCGCGCCGGCATTGATGAACGAGCGGATCTTCGCGGACGGCCCAATGAATCTGCGTTCCGAACTGCTGGAGTTGCCCTTTGAAGATCGCCTTTCCTACGATCCGGGCGGAAACCTCTTCTTTGTCAATTTCGAGGGTCTCGGCGTGCGCAGCCAAGCCGATATCGATCGAATCCGTTCAGTCGTCGAGGAAAGACTGACTGCCGTCGGACACAAGGTCTACGCCGTCGTGAACTACGATCGCTTCACCATATCGCCAGAGCTCACCGACGATTACATCCGCATGGTCAAGGGGCTGATGGACCGGCACTACCTTGACGTAACCCGCTACACCTCCAGCACCTTTCTTCGGCTCAAACTTGGTGAAGCGCTGGCTCGAGGCCATGTCGCGCCGCATTTGTATTCGACCGCGGTGGAGGCGCAGGTAAGTCTAGAAACCGGCCGACATTCTGATCATTAGACGGTAAGGACGGACTTTGTTATAGGGCTGTTTACGACTTTTAACCATTAGTAACGGTTTGTCGTGAATAACTTTTTGAAACCGCCGCAGAATCAGATGCTTGTCAGAACTGCAAAATCGGCGCTCTGCGTCGATTTGTGGATCGCATAAAATCAAACACCTACCGATCGAAACCGTATCAATCGGCCGATAGTCGTCGACACCCCCTTGACGGCGAGCGTGCTGTGGTACGGTCAGCAGGAACAGGGCAAGCACGCACTCCCCTCCCCGTCTCAGTGCGCGGCACGCGCGCGGATTGAGGTCAGACATCGCGGAGCGGCTCGGCGGCGGAGCCACCCCGGACGGATGATTTGTCTGTGGAAGAGGATTTCGGGGCGATTTGGGGGATACCAAGGCAGCGGCCCCCCTCTCGAAAACCGCTCCACGGGCTTCTAATGCGGCCGATTTTTCCGCGCCACTCGAAAAAGGTGGCCTACGGCGACCCCACAGGCCGCGCTCACGCTTCGTCCGCCCAATAGTCCATGTCATGGTCCGCACGCGTCATATGGCGCAGACCGCCACCGAAAGCGCCGATTTTCTTAGAATCTGGGTATTCGCAAATCTCCGCCGGCAGCATGGTGCTGATCGATAGATACGTGAGCTCGGCATCCGAGTCATTGATGATCTGGTGCGCGGTTTCCGGGCCACCGGCCGGGCAGCAGATCACGTCGCCCGCGCGGATCCTCCGGGTTTCGTTGCCGTAACGGAGCGTGCCGTTGCCCTTTACAATAAAGAACATCTCCTCTTCCCCACGATGACTGTGGAAGGGACACGAACGCTTGCCGCGCGGAACGACATCGTACGAGTAGCCCAGGTCCTTTGCGCCTAGGAGAGGCCCGATGCGCGCGGCTTTGCACTCGAACTTGTCCCCCCTCGAGAGATGTCCGAGCTTCAATTCGTCGATGTTCACAACTCTCGAGTCAATTACGCTCATCGGTTTAATTCTCCACACACGACGACGGATCGGAATTGCAACCTACCAAGCGCCAGGCGCTGCAACAACGCCCCGCGATTCCTGGAGATACCACCTCCAGTTGAATTGTAGCATTCGGTCTGCAGGCCCCTGCTCACGGGCTGTGGCCTCCAATGTCGATCACCGGGCAATCGCCGTGCGGCATACTCCGATTCGGGTTGATAGATGACTGGCCGGCCACCCATGGAAAACAACCACGGTTTATCCACGATCCACGCGAGCGGCGCGGGTACGGCGATCTCGCGGCTATTTCCCGTAGTATCGCAACGGCACCCTGGACTTCTCGGCGGCTTCATAGGTCAGTGGCTGGGTGCCTGGCGGGTACCCGTTCTGCTGTAGGAGGTAAGCCATGATCAGTACGTCCTGATCGTGTGTCAGGCTACCCGGCGTGCCGGGAGGCATGAGCTTAGCGACGAAATTAAAGATTTCACTGACGTGGAAGTCGTAGCTCGGATCGGCGAAATCCAATCCTTTCAATGCCGGCCCAGAGTAGCCGCCGGACTGGCCATCCAGCAGCGGCCCGTGGCACATGGCGCAGTTCTGGCCGTAGGCGATGGCGCCCTTGGCCGCTTGATCCGCGGTGTACAGCGCCGGCACTTTGCTGCGCTTTCGTGTGGTTTTGTCCGTTGTCTCGACAACCCTGATCAATCGCTCCGCGTTTGCGTTCCAGGCGACCGCATGGTGCAGCCGCGCAGCCGGCCACCGCGCTGAGGTGGGCTCCGTACCGGTCGCGGCAGCGTGCTGATACGGCTTGATCATTCGCCCCAGCTGCCCCCTGCTCCGCAGCTCCTCAAGACCCTTATCGAATACATTGGCAGCGCTCTGGGACTGCGGCCCGTATAGCGCCACGATGTTCCAGAGCATGTGCTTGCCGGGCAGGATGCGAATGCTCAGCGACGGGTGCACAGGGTGCCTGTGCCAATAGAACTCGATGGACGGCTGCCAAGCCAAGCCGGCAGCGAGGTGATCCGCCTCTAAATCCGCTAGCATCAGCGAATCCTTGGGATAGACATGCATCACGATGTTGGGATGGCTGCTGTAGAGGAGTCCCGCATAGGTATCGAGCTGCGCGATGCCCACTTCGCTGCCGTTGGGCAACTCATCGAGCGATAGCGCCCTGGAGGGGCCGCGGTGCACCAGCACAAAGCCGGTGCTGGCGTAGGCCGATGTAGCCTCGACATCAGGCGGCAGATTCGGAGCGCTGACGTCGACCGGAAAGCCCATGACGAGCTGACACTCGGACTGCGCCATTTTGGCAAATCGACCAAGCGGAAGGCCGTCGCCGCCCCTGCCATAGCCGACAAATGCAACCAACTTTACGGTGTACCCCTGCGTCCTCGCGGCGGCACGGGCGACACGTGCATCCATCACTGAGGTAGGACTGGCTTGATCGATACACACGTTCAGGACGGGCGCAGCCCCGGCGCGGTGCACGAGCACCGCGCCGAGGATACACGCTGCAAACTGGGCGTTACGTGCGCCGTTACTCCAAGGCAAAGACATAGAGGTGTCCGCCTTTCGGAATCGCGGCAACGGCGGGATCCTTGGCCATCTGCCCGCCCCAGATCGGGCCGGCGCCACCCCAACCTGCCCAGATGGCGACATACTGCTTGCCATCGACCGTGTAGGTGGTGGGCACGCCGATGATCCCGGAGCTGAGCTGCTCGCTGCTCCACAACACCTTGCCCGTTTTGGCGTCGAAGGCCATGAAATGCCCGTCCGTGCTGCCGCTGAACATCAGGCCACCGGCGGTCGCCAGCGTCGCACCGGACCAGGGCAAATGGGTTTCGTGCTGCCACACCTGTTTTCCGGTATTGAGATCGACGCCCTGCACCGAACCCCAGTTGTCGGTGGTCGGATCGTGCTTGACCTCAAAGGATTCATCGAGGAACGCAAGTCCCGCTTTATAAGCGACCGGTTCCACGCCTTTGATGTCCATGCAGGCGTGCTGCGTCGGGATGTAGGCCATATTGGTCTGTGGATCGACCGACATCGGCCACCAGTTCTTGCCGCCGAGGAAGCTTGGGCAGGTGAACACCTGCTTGTCGATCGTCGGGCGCAGGGCCGGATCGGACTGTGAAATGCCATCGCGCATGCCGGTGATGGAGGTCGCATGGACGAACGGCTCGGCGTAGATCAGCTTGCCATTGGAACGATTGACCGCGTAGAACCAGCCGTTGCGGTCCGCGTGGACTAGCGCCTTGTAAGCCTGGCCGCCGTACGTGAGATCCGTCAGGACCACCTCGTTGGCACCGTCGTAGTCCCAGGTGTCATTCGGTGTCCACTGGTAGTACCACTTGATCTTGCCGGTGTTCGGATCCAGCGCCATCACCGAGTCCGTGTATAAATTATTGCCCGGACGCAACGTCGCGAGCCACGGGCCGGGATTGCCGATGCCCCAGAACAGTGTATTGGTCGCATGATCGTAACTACCCGTGATCCAAGGATTGCCGCCACCGGTCTTGTAGGCGCCCTTTGGCCAGGTGTCACCGCCGGGCGTTCCGGGCGCCGCCGTGGTATAGGTCTTCCACTCGACCTTGCCGGTCTCAGCGTTCAAGCCGACGATAAAACCGCGCGCTCCGTACTCGCCACCGCCATCGCCGATGATCACCTTGCCGTTGACCACCAGCGGGGCAGCAGTGATGAAGTAGCCGACGCCCGGAGGCGCCAGCGCCGTATCCCACTTGACCTTGCCGGTTTTGGCCTCGAGCGCGACGATGTGATTGCCTAATGTGCCCATGTAGACCAAATCACCCGACAGCGCCGCACCGCGATTGACGACGTCACAGCAGACCGTCTTCAAAGCTTTCGGATCGATCGGATAATCGTACTTCCACAGCACTTTGCCGCTGGTCGCATCCATCGCGATCAAGTGATCCATCGGCGTGGTTACGAACATGTACTTGCCGTTCACCAGCGGTGCCGCCTCGTGACCCTGAGAGAGATCGCTCTGGTAGTCGAAGGCGACCTTTAGCTTGCCGACGTTGCCGGTGTTGATCTGATCGAACGGCGCGTACCCGGTGCTCTCGTAGTTGCGTCGATACATCAGCCAGCCGCTGTCCCGCTGGGCGTTGACCAACCGCTCGTCAGTGACCGTCTGGTACCCAGGCGTGTCTGCATAAGTCAGCAGCGGCGTCAGCGCCGCCACGGTAAGTACGCCGTCGCCCAGCATGCGCCTGACAGCAGTCAACGCAGGATTGCTCTTTCTGCTCATCTCGATCTCCGTGCGCCGGTCAAGCCGGCAAGCTGTTATGAATGAAAATTTCAGACGGTGAAGGCCTAGCTCCACACAATCTTGCCGGTGGCGATATTGAGCGTCCCTCGGCGGTCGTTGACGCAAGCGTTTCGAGTCAATTCAGAATGCCGGGAACGCGCCGATGCTGAAGTCGGTGCAGGTGTTCTGATGGTCATCATGAGCCGTCGTCTGCACATAGCTCACTTCCCCGAGCCGCGTTAGATTCTTGGTCAGTGAGTAATATACGCCACCGGTCACAGATGTGGTCCGCGTTGACGTTGCCGTCGGCGGAAAATTTCCATGTGCCGTCCGGGCACGTAAAAGCGACCGCATACACTGGGGTCGCGCAGCAGGCGGCCACCGCCACACTCAGCGCCAACCGAGCGGTACTTTGGCAATGCATTACCATGTTCCCCTGATGAATCTATGAAAAAGACCGTACGCACTCGCCACGCGCGCTTTGGTGCATTCCCGCATTGGCCCTGAGATCCGGCGATTCATTACAGAGCAAGAGCCGTACCATCCGCGGCGAAGGGTGTTCGGGTAAAGAACACGATGCGCCGCCGCCTTGAGCACCCGCCGGTAAAACCGCGGCTATTACGCGCTCCTCAGCCCACGGGGCCCCGATCGCTGGCGCCCAATAGCCCGGATTAGCCGAGCGTCGATAGGTAGTTACCGCAATCCGCAGGAAGTTTGTTGACCTGAGTCAACTGTCTCATTAACGTGACAGGTGTAACGTATACAATGGTACATGCGCGGTACAGGGATGATCCCTGATTCAGGGAAAGGGGCGCGCGTCCATGACCACTGAAGACACAAGCCTGCGTCCGCATCGGCCGGAGCTTGCGCTATGAGCGATTCGCAAGAGCCGCACGCGGATCTGGTGTTTCGAGTCGCGGCGCATGATCCGGCCCGCAATACAACCGATCTGCTTCCGGCGATCGACACTTCGTGGCGCCGCTGCCTGAATGAATTCAAGCTCGATCCGGCGCAGAGCGATCAGCCCGTGGTGCTGGACCCAACGCGATTGAAGGAGCTGCACGCTGAACATGCAGACCTGGTCAATATCGCGCAGGCGGAAATGGATTCGCTGTACGAACAGATTTCCGGCTCGGGATACGCACTGCTGCTCGCCGACACATCCGGTGTCATCCTGTGCGAGCGGGTCGACCCGACCATCAAAAAGCTGTTCAACAGTGCCGGGCTCATCGTCGGCGCCGAATGGAGCGAAGAGCGCGAGGGCACAAACGGCATCGGTACCTGCGTGACGGAGTGCCAACCGATCACGATCCATCAGGCGGACCACTTTAGGGCCCGCCACATCGGTTTGTCGTGTTCGGCAGCCCCGATCCACGATCCGTGTGGAAACGTGATTGCGGTTCTCGATGCTTCGAGCGTGAATATGCGCGGGACGCGCGAGACGCAGATGCACACTGTCGCACTAGTCAATTCCTCGGCCCGACTGATTGAGAAATGCCTGTTTCTGCGTCGCCACCACGCGGATACGGTGCTGCGCTTCCACTATCGTCCGGAATTTGTCGACCTGTTGCACGATGGCGCGATCGCCGTGGCCTCCAATGGCACGATCGTGGCGGCCGACACGACTGGCCTGAGACTGCTCGGAGCAAAGAATCGAGCGGAGCTCGTGGGCCGAGCGTTTACCGACGTATTTGACGCAAACTGTGGGGAGCTGCAAAGCGCGGCGACATCTGGGCAGCGCGCCATCTGGGACCTGGAGGAGTTGGTCCACGGCAATCGTTACTACGCGAGCTTTGCGGCGGCTACGCAGCAACATGAGCGTAGGCACATTGAGCGTTCCGCAACGCCCAGAGCCATCGTTCGGGTGGCCCGCCACGACTCCTCTCCGGTCATGACCTTGGAGGATCTGGCGGGAGAGGATCCGCAGATGCTGCGCAATCTCTACAATGCGCGTCGCGTCGTCGATTGTGCCATTGCCGTGCTGATCAGTGGGCCGACGGGCTCGGGTAAGGAAGCCTTTGCCAAAGCGATGCATAGGGCCAGCCATCGCGCCAAGCAGCCTTTTGTGGCCGTCAATTGTGCCGCCATCCCGGAGTCGTTGATCGAGAGCGAATTGTTTGGCTACGGGCCCGGCGCCTTTACGGGCGCGCGCCGCGCAGGCATGCGCGGCCGCATCGTGCAATCCTCCGGCGGGACGCTGTTTCTGGATGAAATTGGCGATATGCCTTTGCCGTTGCAAACGCGGCTGCTGCGTGTGCTGGAGGAGCAAGAAGTAACGCCACTGGGTACCGAGTCGGAGATCAAGGTGAATCTGCGCGTCATTTCAGCGTCGCACCGTAATTTGCGCGATATGGTCGGGCACGACGAATTTCGCGAAGATCTGTTTTACCGCCTGAATGGCATCACGCTTGAAATGCCGCCATTGGCTAAACGTCGCGATAAAGAAGCTCTGGTGCGCAAATGCATTTCCCAGGAATCGGCAGTTGGTGAGTCAGCCGCTATTGAGCTGGGTGCCCTGGAGCAGCTGATCGCGTACAACTGGCCAGGCAACCTTCGCGAATTGCGCAACGCGATTCGCACCGCGCTGGCCGTGTGTGAGGATCGGGTCATTCGCGTAAACGACCTGCCGAGTGAAATAAGGCAGTTTGAGGTTGAACCGCCCGCGGAGATCGCTGCCAGCCCCGCGTCATCGGCCCGACCAGGTGGTGCGTCGACGTTGCTCGAACTTGCCGAGCGCCAGGCGCTGCTTGCTGTCATTGAGCGAAATCACTGGAACATGACGCAAACGGCTGTTCAGCTGCAACTGAGCCGGACCACGCTGTATCGAAAATTAAAGCGCCACGGCATTCCAGTTGGGGCCGGTCGCTTTCAACCGCATTGAGTCGGACCCAATGCGATGACGGCGTCACACTTGCCATACCTGACCCAGTTGGCCTGCGGTAGATATACGGCCGCATACATTACGCACGTTGGCCGAGGACAAACGGGAGACTTTTCAGACAAAGTGGTCGAAGCGCCCTTCATGGCGGGCAGTCTTTATGAAGCGGACCTCTGACGATGACCGCCGCATCATCCGCAATGGACCGATTCCCCTTATTCATCGTTTGTGAAGACGTTCGACCGGAGGTTGGAAACAAGCCCACTTTAATAGGTGTATTTTTTGGCTACTCCATTGTCGTTCCCAATAAGCCCCGCAAAGATGCACCGCCTGAAGGGATTCCCTTGCTGCAATCCCTATGTTTTGTGCTGACGATCTGGAGTGATGCGGGACAGTATGCCTGCAAGGCGCAAGTAACAGCGCCTGGAGGCAAGCAAATGCCCGAGCGCGATCTCGGGACGACAACCATTGCTTTTCCGCAGCCTCAAGTCCTTGTCGTGCGAGAGCAGCCATTTCCGATACTAGGCTGGGGCACTTATTCAGTGCGTTTCCAAATTGGCGAAGCGTCGTATGTCTTTGAGTTTGAGATTATCGACACGCCGATTACCGCGTAACGCATAACGTATTTGCCGGTTTGTGCGCTGCGGACTATTGAATGGACCGCCACGCCAGCGAGGGGCTACCGTCCGCCCACGGGCCGCCGATCCGTATCCGATCCATTGGAGATCGGTAAGGAGCCGCGCTGGTACGCTGTCCGCAATATGCGCGGCGCGCTATTGGAGGCTCTCCGGTTGGAATGCGTCATCTCCAAAGGGAAGCTGCCGACATTTGAGCCATGCGTCCGGCAGTGGAACCGCGCGGTGAGCCGCAAGTATATGCAAGCCTATTGCGACAAGCTGTACCCTTCAGGAATCCTCCCGGGCGAGAAGGATAAACTGCGCATGATGCTGCTGGCCTCCCTGCTCAACCGGCTCGTGGATGAATTGGGTCGCCAATTGCGGCTGCACTCCGACAACGTCCGCGCCCGCTGCAAGACACCATTCACCGGACCGACGAACAAATGCCGGTCCATGATTCTGACACACCTGAGATTACGGCTACTCGTGGAAGGAGCCCCGCCGGCGTTCTGGCCAGCATCTACGAATACATCCGGCATAATTGAGCTTCTGGCTCGGAAGTGGCAGAGAAGGGCCGAGCATGGCGAACGTGACGAATGATTTACCTGCAATAGCCAACGGGCTGCCCAATATTTGCGGTACGGAAAGCGTCATAGAGGACGCTATCAGGAGCGCAATCGACTGCCCAGTGGCTCTTGGCGCGAGCAGAGCGGATCTTTTGCGTATCCGGAGCTCGTTCGCGATCGCGCTGCACATGCACCAACCGCTTATCCCGGCTGGCGGGGCCGATCCTCACAACGCCGAGCTCATCAGTAATCTGAGACAGATGATGGAAAGTGCAAGTGACGAGCAACGCTACAACGCCGGTATCTTCCGCTGGTGCTACCAACGGATGGGGGAGTTTATCCCGCAGCTCGTCGGAGAGGGAAAACAGCCAGGGGTGATGTTGGACTACTCGGGCACGCTACTTTGGGGCCTTCAGCAGATGGGGCTCGATGAGGTGCTCGGTAACCTGCGCACCATTACTTGTGAGCCGCGCTACCGAGGCTGCGTCGAGTGGCTCGGTTCTGCCTGGGGCCATCCCGTGGCGCCGTCGACCCCGGTCCAAGATTACCGGTTGCACGTGCGTGCCTGGCAGCACCATTTCGCCGCGCTCTTCGGTCTTGTCGCACTCACGCGTGTGCGCGGCTTCTCTCCCGCCGAGATGGCGCTCCCGAACCATCCGGACGTGGCCTATGAGTTCGTTAGGACGCTGAAAGAATGCGGCTACCGTTGGGTGCTTGTGCAGGAACATACGGTCGAACGCCCGGATACCGGTGCCGGACCGGATCGGAAGTACCTACCACATCGGCTTTTGTGCCGTAACTCGCACGGGGAGACGGCCGAGATTATCGCGATCATCAAGACTCAAGGCAGCGACACCAAGCTAGTGGCGCAGATGCAGCCTTATAATGAGGCACGCGGACTTTCGCACTGGGATCTCGCGGGAAGACCAGTTCCACCCCTGGTGATGCAGATTGCCGACGGCGAGAATGGCGGTGTGATGATGAACGACTTTCCCGCGAAGTATATCGAAGTGGTCCGAGAATGTTCCGCTTCCGAGACGCCCTTGGTCAACGTCAGCGAGTACCTTGATCACCTCTTTGCGATGGGCGTTAGGATAGCGGATATGCCATTGCTGCAACCCGTCTTACAGTCGCGGATTTGGGAGCGTTTCAAGCCCGGAGATGGCGCCAAGAAGCTCGCCGAAGTGATCGAGCAATTGCAGAAGGAGGACTCGCGCTTCCAGGTGGAGGGGGCCAGTTGGACCAACAGCATTTCGTGGGTGAGAGGCTATGAAAGGCTGGTGGGGCCAATGGAGGAGCTGAGCTCGCTCTTCTACGAGAAGGTGCTCAAACCTGGCCTGCCTACTGGCGAACCTCGCTACCGCAGAGCTCTGCTCCATCTGCTGGTTTCCCAAACCAGCTGCTACCGCTATTGGGGTCAAGGCATTTTCGTCGATTACGGGCGCGAGATCTGCCGCCGCGGTAGGGAGACCTTAATTCGTGACTTCTGAACTCGCCGATGCGCTGATCTGGAAAGTCGAAATCGCACGAAAGCGGCACGCAGACTGCTGCGGATCGATTCGCGCTGGCGGAGCTCAAACGGCAACTGGCAGAAACTAGCCCCGCAAGGACAGTTTCCTAAGGCCGAAACGGGTCGCAGAAAGCCGGCGGCTCACAGGAATCGGCTTAACCGTCCGAGGAAATCGATATCCTCCTACGTGACGCGGCTCGCCCAATTGCGGGTCCGCTCACGATTCGGACATTTATGCCCGCTATTCTCCGCAAGACTACGCGGCGAGGGACATTCGGGCTGACATTTAGGAATTCGCCACCAACAGACGTCGAATTGGCTATTTCTGACCCGACTGATTCACGGAAATTACCGGCCAATTCTGGACTTGCTGCCAAGTCTGCTGTATCGCGGGCGGCAGCTTGTCCATGTGCTTGAGGAATAGCGCAAGCGTCCAGATTTGCTGATCGTTTAGGGAGTACCGGAACGAAGGCATCCCCGTCAGACGAATACCGTGCTTGATTTTCCAGAACGAAACACCTTCTGGGTCGTCCTCAACCCCATCGGTAGCCAATTGCGGTGGCTTTTGATAGAGGCCTTTCGCTATCGGTGATGGCGACGCATTACCCTTCGCGGAACCATGACAAACCGCGCAGTTCTGCGCGAACAAATGAACTCCGCTGAGGAGATTCTGCTCGGTTAGCTCCACCGGATTTTGGCCCATTGGGGCGTCGCGACGCAGTGTCGCATCCAGCGACGTCCTGGCCATCCAGGTTTCCAGCCAACCGGGTTTTGCATCGGCATTGGCTGGAATAAGGCCGCTTCGCACCAAAAAGTAAGCGCCGATTAGGGCCATGGCGAGCGTTAATGCGATTCCCGAAACCACACCTTTCAGCATTACGCCTCCTCCTGCAGAGTCAGGATCTAGTCTTGGTTCTTTTAATCAACTCTTCGTAACCCCGCTTCCGAAATCTCGGACTCGAAGGCCTTGGCAGGCCCCACGCCGGGATCATCGGGCTCAATCCGCGAGCGCCCGCGCGATGTCTGCGAAGGTCACTGCCACGTCGAACGGCTGTACCGCAACGCCCAGCTGGCGGCCGATT
>Ga0209517_10002056_pt1 | contig 29157 bp, 15 predicted proteins | sample PeaSoiMetSII2010_FD_187695 | JGI IMG/M metagenome (GOLD analysis project Ga0209517, IMG submission 187695) | Peat soil microbial communities from Weissenstadt, Germany - SII-2010 (SPAdes) (version 2) | ecosystem: Environmental > Terrestrial > Soil > Wetlands > Peat | place: Germany...
TCCGCCTGTTGTGGCTTGAAGATCCAGTTCCGCCCAACAACGCCGCCGCGCTGAAAGAGGTCAGTTCGAAAGTGCGGATCCCGATCGCCACCGGAGAGAATCTGTTTTTGTTCGAAGGCTTTCAAGAAATTATCGCGCAGCATGCGCTCAGCGTTGTGACTCCTGATCTTCAGAAAGTCGGAGGATTGTCCGTTGCTCAAGACATTGCGCAGTTCGCCGACGCGCATAGCATGCCGGTCGCTCCGCACAACATCAGCAGTCCGGTCGGCGCTTTGGCCGCAGCTCATTTCTGCGCCTCAATCCCCAACTTTCTTGCTCTGGAGTTTCACGCCTCGCAAGTTCCTTTCTGGAATGACCTGGTCGAGGGTTTGCCGAAACCGCTCATTCAAGGCGGTTTTATTAGAGTTCCCGAAAATCCGGGACTCGGAGTTAAGTTGAACGAAGAAGTGGCACGCCGTTACGCGCGCCCAGGGGAGCCGTTTTTCGAGTAAAGAATTTAGGTTCATTCGACCGCAGCGTGGGAGCGGCGATTTCGCATCGATCACTGAGCGTGCCCGGCAGTTCGGGGGAAAAATCAGACAGGCGTGTGGCCAATGAGCACGACAAAGTCCTGGGCGTCCGACGACGAACTTTTCACCCTCATTCAGCACGAGCTCTTCACCTGCGTTGTCGGCGATGTGATGGACAAAATGGATCTTCAGCGGCAGTTCCTCCCGCCGCAGATTCAGCCTCTCCGGCAGGACATGGTCGTGATCGGCCGCGCCATGCCCGTGCTTGCAGTGGACGTGTTTGCCGAAAAAATCGCCGGCAGCACCAACAATCTGATGGACAAGCCGTTTGGCTTGATGCTCGAAGCGCTGGACGATCTCCGCAAAAACGAAGTCTACGTGAACACCGGCTCTTCTCCCAGGAACGCCCTGTGGGGAGAACTTATGAGCACGCGTGCCCGCAAACTCGGCAGCCGGGGAGCGGTGTTGAACGGCTACGTGAGAGATACCAAGGCCATTCTGAATATGAGTTTCCCTACTTTCGGTTTTGGCTCTTACGGGCAGGACTCGGCACCGCGCTACAAGGTAGTTGATTTCCGCATTCCAGTTGAGATTGGAGCGGTGCGCGTCCGTCCAGGAGATATTCTTTTCGGCGACATTGACGGGGTTTTGCTGGTTCCTGCGGAAGCCGAAACCGAAGTTTTCACGCGGGCGCTCGAAAAGGCGCGCGGTGAAAAGCTGGTCAAGAAGGCCATCGAAGAAGGAAGCAGTGCGGTCAAAGCATTCGAGAAGTTTGGAATCATGTAAAGGAAATGGCGACCCTGATTGTGAATGCAAGCCCCGTTACTGCATCTCCGCCATCCCGCGCGCAGCGGATACGCAGCTTCCTCCAACGGCACAATTTGCGAGCCTGGATTGCACGGAGGCCCGACGAACTCGTCATGCTATCCGGGTATTTTCCGTTCTGGGGCGCTTCCAAACGTGGGGCGGGCGCGCACGCATCGAGGACAACGTGCTGGTCACCGAATCAGGGCACGAGGTCCTTTCCAGAATTGAAGGCCATGCAGAAGGGGCAGACGATTGGGGTAGAGGCTTATGATCAGCATTGACCTTTCCGGCAAGACCATTCTGATCACCGGAGCTTTGGGCGCGATTGCCGAGCACATGGTGCGAAGGCTGGCGGCAAGCGGCGCAACGCTGGTGCTCACTGACATCAAGCCAGAGGACGAAGCCCGGCAGACGCTCCACGATTGGCGGATCCCGCCATCGTCTTATCTTTATTTGGCGGCTGATATTACCGAGTCAAGCCAGGTAAAGGGCGTGGTGCACGCCGCTTTCGAAAAGTTCCCCGGCATGGATACTGTGATCGGCCATGCTGGCGGTTGCGGACTTCATCCGTTTGCCAGCACATCGGAACACGACTTTGAGCGCATCTTCCGCTTCAACTATTTTGCCCAAACCTATCTGGCACGGTCCTTGCTTGAGCAATGGACGCAGCGCAACATTGCCGGTCATCTGATCTTCACATCCTCGTATGTGGCTAGGATGCCGCACACGCAAATCTCTTCCTACGCGTCAGCCAAAGCGGCGCTGGAAAACTTTGCTCGCAGCCTGGCCCTCGAATACGCACTGACCGGCATTCGGGTGAATGTGGTTTCACCGGGAAACGTCGCGGCCGGAAGCGCGCTGAAGGTCTTCGAGGAAGACCCCGCCTACCGCGAATTTGTGCTGAGGGTTTCGCTGGGCAGAAGAAACAGCCCGGAGTCGATCGCCGACGCATTTGTTTTTCTGTGCTCGCCGCTGGCCAGCGAGATTAACGGACAGGTCCTCAGCCCCGATTACGGCGGAGGTATCGGGAATCGCCTATGAAGACTGGCCTCGGCACCATGCAGGCGCCAAAGGCTTCGCTCAAATCTCCCCGGAAGTTGTCTGGTGATCTCTCGGCCGTGAATCATGGAGACAAATAGCCTGAACGTCACATCCAGTTCCGCACATTCGCGTGTGCCACTCGTCGTCGCCGCCAGTGTCTCTACTCTGGGTGGCCTGTTGTTTGGATACGACAACATTGTGATCAGTGGCGCGATTGGATATTTGAGCCAGTTATTTCATTTGGACGCAGCGGGCGTGACAAGATGTATTGCGCAGGCCACGCAGGGGTGTTAGTCTAGGCGAAGGAAAGGCGAATACGATCGGAGTCCCTTATGTGCGCGTTCCATTCCTTAGCCCCGCGCCCGCCAGCCAGTCTTGAAACCGTTCACAACCTTCTGGGATCGCTGGTCTCGCGTTATCGCCAGGAGGAAGTGCTCACTGCCGTTCGGCAGATCCCCGCCCGAGAAGCTAAGTTTCGTCCTCTGCCTGCTTGGGTGACAAGTTCCTTGGCTGAGGCATATCGGGCCAAGGGAATCCGAGACCTGTACTTGCACCAGGCAGCAACCGCTGACTTGGTGCGTGATGGAAAGAACGTCGTTATCGTGACGCCGACGGCATCGGGCAAGACGCTTTGCTACAACATGCCGGTCTTGAACGCGGTACTGGAGAATCCCGACACTCGCGCACTCTACCTATTTCCGACCAAAGCGCTTGCCCAGGATCAGCTGGCTGAACTGCACGACCTTGCGAAAAGGCTCGACGACGGTTTCGGAGCTTTTACGTACGACGGAGATACTCCCAGCGACGCGCGAAAAGCGATTCGGGAACGCGGGCATATCGTTCTGACCAATCCGGACATGCTGCACACTGGCATCCTTCCCCACCACACAAAGTGGATGAGATTGTTCGAGAACCTGCGCTACATCGTCCTCGATGAATTGCACACCTACCGTGGGGTGTTCGGCAGCCATCTGGCGAATGTGCTCAGGCGACTCAAGCGAGTCGCGAGATTCTATGGCTCCGATCCGCAGTTCATCTGCTGTTCCGCCACGATTGCGAATCCCGGCGAGCTGGCTTCTCGACTGATCGAGAAGGACGTCGAAGTGGTTGAAGAGAACGGAGCGCCCGCAGGCGAAAAGCTTTTCGTGTTCTATAACCCGCCAATGGTCAATCGGAATCTGGGCATTCGCCGCAGCTACATCAATGAAGCAACGCGAGTGGCGAAAGAGATTCTTGCCCGGAAGCTGCAGACCATCGTCTTTGCTAACAGTCGACTGCATACGGAAGTATTGCTCACCTACTTACAGCAGGCGAATCCTCCCAAGCCCGGGCAACCGGAACCGATTCGCGGCTACCGTGGAGGCTACCTGCCAGGAGAACGACGAGAGATTGAACGCGGTTTGCGTGACGGCCGGATCTTGGGCGTCGTGGCCACGAATGCCCTAGAACTGGGAATTGATGTTGGTTCACTCGATGCCTGCGTGATGGCAGGGTATCCGGGATCGATTGCTTCCACATGGCAGAGGGCAGGCCGCGCAGGACGACGGAGTGGGAGCTCATGCGCCGTGTTCGTTGCGTCTTCGGCACCACTGGATCAATTTATCGTGCAACATCCCGACTACTTCTTCGATAACTCGCCCGAACACGCCCACATCCAGCCGGACAATCTCGAAATTCTCGTCAACCACTTGAAATGCGCGGCATTTGAGCTGCCCGTTTCTCCTGATGAAAAATTCGGCAACGTCGATCTCCCCGACCTGTGCGAGCAACTTGGGGAAGCAGGTTTCCTGCATCAGAGTGGCGGAGACTGGCACTGGATCGACGAAGCCTATCCAGCGGACACGATCAGCTTGCGATCGGTCACGTCAGACAACTTCGTCATCATCGATACGACCGGCGAAGACAACGGCAAGCCCGAAGTGATCGGCGAAGTCGATTTTTCCTCGGCGCTCACCACTGTCCATCCGAAAGCGATCTACATCCACCAGGGCCAGCAATACCACGTCGAGCATTTGGATTTCGACAAGCGCAAAGCCTATGTGAAACCCGTTAACGTGGATTACTTCACGGACGCGATCCGCTACACGCAGGTTCGCGTGCTCGAAGTTGCCGAAGAAGAGGGTATTGCTGGTCCCGCAGCCCGCGCCCATGGTGACGTGCTCGTGCGATCGCAAGTCGTGGGTTTCAAGAAGATCAAGTTCTTCACCAATGAGAACGTAGGCTCCGGAAAACTTGAATTACCGGAGAACGAGATGCACACGACCTCGTTCTGGCTAACGCTCGGCCATAGCCTTTTTGCCGAGTTGCCGTTCAGTCTTTCCGAGCGTCAGAGCGGGATTTTTGGCTTACTCTACGCGCTCGGGTCAATGGCAACCCTGCTGATGATGTGCGATCGCCGAGACCTTGGCACAGCTGTCGGTGAACGCCCGCCCAGTGCGGCAAGCGAGATCAACTGGGAAGATTTCGCTACAGCTTCTTCGAACGGTTCCGAGGCCAAAGAATTCTTCGAGCCCAATCTCTACATCTACGATGCTTACCCCGGCGGGATCGGATTCAGCGAGCCGCTGTACCGCATTTGCGGCACATTATTGAACCGTACCCTCGACCTGGTCAGCGCGTGCCCATGCCAGAACGGATGTCCTTCGTGCGTCGGGCCCATCGCTGATCGTAGCGAGCGAACGAAAGAAGTCGCACTTGAGGTTCTTGGACGACTGTCTCGAGACGCTCAGTTCATGGCTACGAGGACAGCAGAAATCGCATGAGCGTACGATACGTGAGCCTGGACCGAGTCCGCGGGCTAAAGGCCCTTCGGCGCTCGTCAACATCAGACGTGCGCGGCTGGCAAGCCTCTTTGCTGAACGAAAGCGGCGACGAGTCGCACCCCCGCACGAAGCCGATCCAGGATGACCCGGACCGGCTATCTCAGGTTCTGGGAGCCACTCCCAAGACGAATCAGTACGGAGACTATCTTTCAGTGCGCTGCTTGTGTGCTCAGCCTCCGCGATATTCGCCCGACCTCCGCGCCTTGAGATTACTCACCCCGGAAGCCGCGGATGAGATCGCCGATCCAGACCAGTGGCTCTTTCTGGACACGGAAACCACTGGCCTTGCCGGCGGCAGCGGCACGTATGCATTTCTCGTCGGTGTCGCGTGGTGGGAAAGCGGTGGGCTTGAGATCGAGCAGTTCTTCATGCGCGAGTACAGCGAGGAACGCTCGTTGCTATTCGCGTTGCGAGAGCGGATTGCGGAACACCCGGTCCTCGTTACCTTCAACGGCAAATCGTTCGATTGGCCGCTGCTGGAAACCCGCTATCGCATGAGCCGCAAGATTTCTGTACCGACTCCGCGAGCGCACCTCGATTTCCTTCATCCGGCACGGAATCTATGGCGGCTACGACTCGGGTCGGTGCGGCTCTCAGAACTCGAGCGTCACGTGTTGGGTTGGGACCGAGGAGCGGATGTTCTCTCCGGCCAAATACCGCAAGTCTATTTCGATTATCTGCGCGGCGGTCCACCGGAACGCCTGGTTCCTGTACTCAACCACAACCAGATGGACCTACGCGGTCTGGCAGCACTGTCGAGCCGGATTCTTTCGCTGCTCAGCGACGCTGAGAGCATCGGGGAGAACGGGCTGGAATTGTTCGGTGTGTCTCGCATCTGCGAAAAGCGAGGTGAACACAGCCGAGCCCGCGAGCTTTACCAGAAGTCGATTGCTACGTTTTTGCCGGCCGAAACAGATCGAGCAGCACGGCGCTCCCTTGCGCGGCTCGCTAAGCGGGAAGGCGATTTCGATCTGGCATGCGAGCTTTGGAGAGATGCAGCCGGAAATTCGCGGCACGGCTATGAGGCCTACGAGCAGCTGGCGATTTATTACGAACACAAGGCCCGCAACCCAGAGCAAGCTCGACAAATAGTCCTGCGCGCAATCGATGAGCTTCGCCGCGCAAATCAAGTGGGCGACATCGCACCGGGCGCGTATCGCGAGATCAAGGCGAGATTTGATCGTCGGATGGAGCGGCTAGGACGGAGAAACCGAAGGCCGCTGTTGGATGCCCTGGCAATGCAAGATGAGGCTTAATGGTGAACGAAATGGAGGAAGGCCGAAAACGGGTATTGGGAATCATGGCCAGCATTCTGGTCGCGCGTCATCTAAAAACGACTGAAGATCTGCACGACAGCCGGCCCAGTCCGCGAACCGAGTCGCTAGTCGCCTCAGCCGTTCAGTGGGCCGAACGAATCATGAGAAGGATTGATGGTACTTTCGCCAATTCAGCTGATGATAAGCGATGGCCGCGGGCTTAGACGTGCGCAACCGCGCTCTCAGTAATATTCTAGTCACACACTTGTGATTAGACCTGGGCCGCTCACCTTTTCACGACGCTTAACGTGATGCTCGAAGGATATTGCGCCGAGTGGTGGACTTGGTTGTGGGCGAGGATGCCTTGTGATTCGTTGTAGTTGTCGCCGCCGGTGTTGAGGTTGCGGTCGAATTGGGGGAAATTGCTGCTGCTGATTTCGATGCGCAACTGGTGTCCGGGCGCGAAGTAGATGCTGGTTTGCATGGGCTGGAACGTGACTTTGTAGACCTTGCCTTTTTCCATCCACACCGGCGGCTTGGTATAGCCTTCGCGATAGCGGACGCGCTGAATATTTTCTTCGATGTTGTAGGCCGTGCCGTCGGGCAGCACTTCGATGAGCTTCACGGTAAAGTCCGTGTCCTTGGCGTCGCTCGACACATAAAGCATAACGTCGATGGGGCCGCTGACCTCGATGCCTTCCTTGAGCGGACCGGTGCTGTAAACGAGGACATCGTCGCGCACTTCGAGACTGCGCTGATCGACCGCCCCGGGCTTGTACTCCGCGCCCAGACAGCAGAAGCCTCCCCCGTGGGTGGGAACGGGGTTCATGGGATCGTAGACAAATTTGTCGGGGCTATCTTTGGGCTCCGGCGCGGCGAGCAGAGATCCATCTCCGTAAAGGGAATTGGCGTGTCCTCCGCTGGCCAGGTAATACGTCACGGGCTTTGCGCCTTCGGGCGGCCAGGAGTCAGACGACTGCCACTGGTTGCTGCCCATGGTGTAGTAGCGGACCTTTGGGGTCTTGGCGAGGATGCCGTTGTCCTCGCCTTTGAGGAAGTGGTCAAACCATCCGTAGGTGAGGGCGTCATAGTCGAGGCGGGCGTCGCCCATGTCGCGCTCGCCGACGATGGTGTGCTCGGCGGCGCGTTTGTAACTGCAGTGGGCGACGGGCGCAATGACGGCGTACTGCTCGGCGCCGGCCGCAGGGCTGGCCGTGCTGCGGACGTAATTGTATGCGGCCAGGTTCGGCCCGATGCTGACGTCGTACCAGGTCATGAGCCAAAGTCCGGGAAGGTCAATCCGCATGCTGTCGTTCCAGAGCCCGCCCTGGTACCAGGAAGGGTCGTTGGGCGTGCGCGTGATCATTCCCGGCTTACCGAAAGGCGTAGTGTCAGCAAAGATGCCGTGCGGGGCGCCAATGGCGGCGTAGATGTCTTTTTCCGGCAAATGCTGAAGCGCCTTGGACCAGTCAATCGCGGGTGGGTGCGCGGAAAGATCGTAGGACCTGGCGGCCGTGACTAGCGCTTCGTGCGAAATGCCCGGCGGAAACATAGGACGGCCGTCGTTGGTGAGAAGGCCGCTGTCATAGAGCCACGACCCGAAAAGCATCTGCACCGCTCCGCCGCGGAACCAGTTGCCCTGTTCATAATAGGGGCCGACGCGGCCGACGCCGGCGCCGAAGCTCTCTGGGATGAATGTCGTGAGCGCCTTGTTGCCGCGCGAAGCCACGGCCAACTGCCACTCTGCCGTCGAGGAGCAGCCGATTAGGCCGACCTTGTGCAAAGACCAGGGCAGCCCGCCCATCCAGTCGAGCGCATCGTCGGAATCAGTGAGCGGCACGCCGAGAATGTCGTAGTCGCCTTCGGAGAAGTAGCGGCCACGCTCGTTCATCTCGATATACGCGTAGCCGTGCTTGACTGCTTCAAGTGGGGCGGACATATCGCGAGGCGCGCCCAACTCCACGTCCCAGTAGTTGAAGTTGTATGGAGTGCGGACAAAAATGATGGGATATTTCTTTGACTCGTCCTTGGGGCGGTAGATATCGGCCTGCATGCGTTTGCCGTCGCGCATGGGCACCATGACCTTGCGTTCTATGATGGCGATGGATTCGAGTTCGCTTTCGGTTGCGTTGCGCCGGGTGATCGCGGCAGCGTCCTGTTGCCGAGCTTGCGCAAGTGCGGACGGGACGACGCCCGCGAAGATCGTGTGACATAAAACCGCCAGATACGCCAACTTGGCAACTCGGTTCATTCCGGCCTCTTCCTTCTTCACGGGCTGTAGGGGGAACTAGAATCCCGTGGCAGACAATATAACTCAGACCGCTCGCCCTGCGGGCCTTCGACCGTGGCGCCAACGGGGGCTCGTAGATGTGCTAGCTGCGGTTCAGGTTGGATAGTCGGCTAACCTTCCGTTACCGGATTACGGAAGGGTTGCCCGTCATCCGCCCGGAATCGGCGGCAAACGCAATAGACTTTCTCCGGAAATTTGGGCAACACGAAGACCTAGAGTGGTGTATATTGCCCGGAACCAAAGGCACGCGTGTCAGTTTCCCTTGAACAATGAAACGAGCAGGCCACGAAGAAAACAAAGCGGCATCAGGAACGCAGCGCGTCAAGGTGGCTGTCGTCCAAGCAGCTCCCGTTGTTTTCAATCGTAAGCGAACCCTGGAGAAAGTGCACGCACTTGCGCGCGAGGCAGCCCGTCAGGGTGCCCAGTTGGTGCTCTTCCCCGAGGCGTTTATCTCTGCCTATCCCCGGGGACTGGACTTCGGCGCGGTGGTTGGTTCGCGGTCGGAGAAAGGCCGCGAAGACTTCCGCAGATACTGGGAGAGCAGCGTAGACGTACCCGGCCCAGCAGTTGAGGAGCTTGGCCGGACCGCGCGAAGCAACAGCATCTTCCTTGTCATCGGCGTTGTCGAACGGGACGGCGGCACTCTTTATTGCTCCGTGTTGTTCTTTGCTCCAAACGGCAATTTTCTGGGCAAGCACCGGAAGATCATGCCAACTGGATCTGAACGTCTGGTATGGGGGTTCGGCGACGGGTCCACGATTCCGGTGTTCGACACTCCCCTGGGAAAGGTAGGTGCAGTGATCTGCTGGGAGAACTACCTACCTTTGATGAGAGCGGCGATGTACGCGAAGGGAGTCGAGATTTATTGTGCGCCCACCGCCGATAGCCGAGACTCCTGGTCCGCATCGATGCGACACATAGCAGTGGAGGGACGATGCTTCGTGCTTTCCTGCAACCAGTTCAACCGGCGGCGTGATTTTCCGGGCGATTACGATTCGGTTTATGGCACCGATCCCGAAGCGGTGGTTACGCGTGGTGGCAGCTGCATCGTTGATCCGTTTGGGAATTTTCTCGCCGGCCCAAACATGGAAGACGAGGTGATTCTGACCGCCGAGATTGATCGCGGACAAATCATCCGCGGCAAGTATGATCTCGATGTGGTAGGCCATTACGCGCGACCGGACATCTTCCAATTGCACGTGGATGAGCGGCCCAAGCGTCCTGTAACTACGCACTCCGGCGTCACGATCGGCGAAGAAGAACCGGTAATTCGAACCAGCCGTCGCGCCGTTCCAAGGGAGGACAAATGACCTTGGCGATTGCGATCTGGCCGCAGCCACTTGACCCGCTGCACTCGTCGGTGTTCTCCGCACTGGTGGCTGCACTTCCTCTGATCCTCATACTCGTTTTGATGGGAGGGCTTCGGAAAAGCGGCTTGTTCGCCTCGGCGTGTGGTCTGGCCGCTGCTGGACTGCTCGCGATGTTCATCTGACAGATGCCATTCGCACTTCTGCTGTGGAGCACTGCCTATGGATTCGTCTATGCGCTCTGGCCGGTTTTGTGGATTGTCTTCGGTGGTCTCTGGCTCTACAACCTCACGCAAGACACAGGCAAATTTGAATTGCTTCGCCGCTGGATGGAAGAGAATGCCTCGGGAGACGCGTGCATTCAGGCAATATTGGTGGCTTTCTGCCTCGGAGCGCTCCTAGAGGGCAGCGCGGGTTTCGGAGCTCCGGTCGCAGTAACCGCCTGTCTGCTAGTCGGTCTCGGCTTTGAACCACGCCGAGCGGTCATCGTCGCGCTGATTGCCAACACCGCGCCGGTAGCTTTCGGCGGGCTGGGCATTCCCATCGTTGCGCTTGCTGGAGTTACGGGACTCGACCTGTCACGGCTCTCTGCCATGGTGGGGAGACAGGTTCCCTTTCTCTCCTTCATCCTTCCGGCTTACCTCGCGTTGGTGGTCGCAGGGGGCAAGGGACTGAGACGAACTTGGCCGGCAGCACTTGTCGGCGGCGGCACCTTCGCCCTCGCTCAATTCACGGTTTCGAACCTGTGGGGGCCGTATGCAGCGGACGTGGTTGCCGCGTCGACCGCGATCGCTGCCTTGGCCGCTTTTCTTCGCTTCTGGTCCCCAAGTCAAGAAACATCGGGCGATGCGTCTCCGGTCTCGCGTGCTGATTCGAGGCCTGCCAAACTTTCCTCTAAAGAGACTTTCGCGGCTTGGCTGCCGTGGGCCATGCTGTCTGCGGTGATGATTTTGTGGTCCTACCTCAAGCTCTTACCGAAGGGCCAGATCGCAATTCCAATTCTCAACCTGCACAACGGCATTCTCATTACGCTCTACCAAAAACCCTACGCGGCTGTTTATACCTTTCAGCCACTTGGGGCGGGGACTGCGGTCTTTGTCGCGGCTGTTCTCACCGCGCTGTGCTTTGGAGTACGTGCTCAGGTCTTCCTGAAGTCAGGATGGAAGACAGTCCATCAGTTGAGGCTTCCCGGCCTAACCGTCATGGTGATTGTCGGCCTCGCTTATCTCTACAACTACTCGGGAATGGCGTACACGCTGGGAGCAGCTGTGGCTCGGATTGGCCCAGCATTTCCCTTGGTGAGCAGCTACCTGGGATGGGTTGCTTGTTTCCTAAGCGGTAGCGATACTGCCAGTAACGTTCCGTTCGGCAATCTGCAAGTGGCGGCGGCTCACCAGCTCCATCTCAGCCCGGTGCTGCTGGCGGCTACCAATTCTTCGGGAGCGGTCGCCGGAAAAATGATCTCACCTCAAAACATTGCGATCGGAGTCACGACCGTCGGTCTGATCGGCCAGGAAGGCAAAATCCTGCGTGCCACTTTCTGGCATAGCATTCTGCTTGCTGCAATGATCGGCCTCTTAGCTCTCGGACAAGCTTACTTGGTGCCGGGGATGGTCCCCTAACACGATCGCAAACAGCCGCATATTGGGCTAACGCCAACAGCTTGCCACGCTGCAGAGTGACCAGGCACTAAGACCTGGGAAATCTGTACCCTTCCGGGCGGTTTGTCGGTAAACCTTCCCTTACAGGATTAGGGAAGGGTTGCCCGTGATTCGGACGCAATGCGCGCCCCAAAATCGAAAAGTCGTAACCCACACCGAATTATCGACCAAAGGGAACGATGACTTGACTGGGGAGGCGGTTACCTGTTCTGTCATTCCGCAAGCAGGGTGGACGCTTGCGACTGCGCTCCAACCGGCAGATTGATCATCTTCGCGATCTTCGGCCAGCGGTGGCTCCCTCGCAGCCCTTTCGAGACCACAAAGCGGAGGTAGATCATCATAGAGCTGTCACGCTCCTCGATCGCCTTTTCGGCCCAATCGGCTCCCTCGTCTATCTCGCCACAGAGGAGGTGAAAAAGAGCGTGAGCACGGGCATCGCCAATCGCCTCGCCGGAACCAAGCGCCTTCGCAAGAGATGATTCGACTTCTTCCCCATTGCGCCGCGTGAGCCCGGCGAGCGCGCCAATGGTGTCGGGAGACCAAGGCCCAATCGCATAGGCGCGCCGCGCAATCTGCAACGCCTGCTGTAGATCGCCTTTGTCGGCATAGATCATCGCCATTGACACCAGAGCCACCACCTGGTTCGGGTCCAGTTCCACCACCTTCTTCAACTGCTCCAGGGCTTCATTGACCCGGCCCGCTCCCTGCAGATAGGCATGCAGATTCATCCGTGTCCATACTTCGAGCGGGTCTTCTTCAATCGCGCGCTGGGCCAGTGCGATGGCCCGCTCCGCATTCCCCCGCCAAAACTCAAACCACCCGTAGATAGGACGGATGATCCCAAAACCGGCGTCTTTGGCCATTGGAAAATCAAAATGCTTCTCGGCCGCAGTCCAATCCATGTCATACATTGCTGCGACGTATCCCAGAACCGCATGTGCCTCGGGAAGCGATGGATCAATCTCCAGGGCGCGCTTGATCTCGGCACGCGTCGAGCTTGTGCATTCATGTGCAGAGTGCCGTCCGAAATGCGCCAGGCAATGCCAATAAAACGCCAGCCCGACATGAGGCATGGCGAAGGCGGGATCAAGCTGGCTCGCCTGTTCATAGCATTGCCGGGCCAGTTCGAGTGACTCCGGCGTAACCTTGGCCTGATGATGCCTGCCCTTCAGATAAGCCTCATAAGCCTCGAGCTTCGGCACATAGCGCTGTGGAGCGGCCTCGCGTGAAAGCTTGACTCGCAAAGCCTTGGCGATCGCCGCCGAAATCCCATCTTGCACGGCAAAGATGTCGCTCAGCTCCCGGTCATATCGCTCGGACCACAAATGCGATCCGTCCGCGGCGTTGATCAACTGGGCCGTGACGCGAATGCGGCTTCCTGAGCGGCGCACGCTGCCTTCAAGAACTGTTTTGACACCGAGTGTTTCTGCAATGCCCCGAATGTCCTGTTCTTTGCCGCGAAAGGCGAAGGCCGACGTACGTGCAATCACCTTCAGTCCTGAAATCTGCGCCAGCAGGTTGATGATTTCTTCGGCAAGACCGTCGCTGAAGTAATCCTGCTCCTTGTCATCGCTCATGTTGGCGAAAGGCAGAACGGCGATGGACTGAGCCGCGGGAATCGGGCCGCTGTGAGCCGACTTCTGCTTCTCCGGAAACTCCAGCCCCGCCTTGCGCAGGCCGTCGATCACATGCCCGACGAATTCGGCATCGAGCCATTTCCCGATTTCCTCGCCAGCCGTCGCAGCAAAGTCAGGTCGAAGCGCCAGCAGTTCTTTCAGCGCCTTCTGCGCTGCCTCTCGCATGCCGAGCTGCCCATAGGCTGCCGCGGTCACGGCGTGGGTATACAAATATCCCGGCATGTTGATCTTGAGCGAGAAACCGAGTGCGCCGCGATAGTCCCCTTTGCGGTACGAGTTGTAGAAGTTGGCGAACCAGTACCATCCGGGATGACGGGGATTGAGCCTCATGGCTGATTCCACCAGCGCGCAGCCATGTTCCCAGTCGCCTGAATAGGCGATGAAAATACCCATCAGCGCCGTCGTGGAGGCATCCATGGGATTCAGGTCGATCGCACGCTCCGCTGCGGGACGAAATGCCAGAAAATCCTTTTGGAAAAATAACGTGCAAGCGAGATGCTGGTGAGCGAGGTTGTTGGAGGGCGCCGCGTCCACGGCGCGCCGTGCGGCCATCAGCGCCCGCCCCAGCGGATCGGGCTGAGGGTTGAATGCCTGTCCATGCTCGTGCCAGTAGATATACGACAACATGGCCCAGGCATTGCTTTGATCAGGGGTCTGGCGGACGGCGCGTTCCAAAATTTCTCGCACTTGCGCATGCTCGGCTGGAGTGATTCGTTCGAGGTAACTGAAGGCGCGGATTACGGCTTCTTGCGGGCTCAACTGGTCATCCGGCTTGCCGCGCAGCGCTTCGGCCATGCTGTGCGCGAGAATGCCGTACTGGTCGGCGACGGTGGAGACGATGCGGGGAACAAGATCGTCCTGCAGATCGAATATGGTTTCCGGAGTGAAATTGCGCTCGAAGGTTTCTGCCCAAAGGTGCGATCCGGTTGTCGCCTCGACCAACTGGACGGCAAGGCGCAACTTGCCTCCGGCCTGCCGCAGAGTGCCTTCCATTACATAACGGGCACCGAGTTCCTTGCCGATGACGCGGACATCGCCCTCGCTGGAATACTTCGCGGTTGAGCCGCGCGCAATCACCTTCAGGTAGGAGAACCGCGACAGTCCGGTCACGACTTCCTCGGACAATCCGTCCGCCAGCGCTCTGAGATCGGCGCTGCTGCCCGCGTACTTGAACGGCAGCACTGCGACCCAGAATCCCTCTTCTTCTCGTAGCGCAATGCGAACCGCGCCGGAGTCAGGGGCCTTCATCGCCACAGAGGTTCCGGCTTTGTCGGCGATCTCCAGCCCCGCTTTGCGCAGTCCTTCCATCAGGCGTGCGCCATGTTCGGCGTCGAACCACTTCGCGGCCTCGCGCTGGATCGTCTTGCCAACGTCCGGCCGCAGCCGGCGCAGTTCCTGCAGCGCCTTGCTGGCTGCTTCGCGCTCGCCGAGTTGCCCGTAGGCGGCGGCCATTAACGCGTGCCGGCCCCAGTTCTCGGTCATGTTGCTTTTGAGGATGAGACTTAGCGCACCCCTGTAATCACCCTGGCGGTAGGCATGGTTGAAGTTGACGTGCCAGTACCATCCGGGATGATTGGGATTGAGTTGCTTGGCGCGATCGGCGAGCGCGAGACCGCGCTCGGGGTCGCCGGAATACGTGTAGAACTCTGCCAGTAAGCCCAGGGAGTTGCCGTCCAACGGATTCAGTTCAACCGCACGCGCCGCTGCATTCCGGAAGCTCTGGAATTCTTTCTGAAAGAAAAGCGCCTGGGCCAGACTGAAGTGCGCGAGATGATTCGATGGCGCTGCGGCCACGGCTTGCCGTGCCGCGGTGGCTCCGCTGGTCAGGGCATCAGCCTGAACACTGAATCCTTGCGCATAATCCTGGACGTGCAAGAGAGCCAGCATGGCCCAGGCATCGGCGTAAGTGGGCGCTTTGCGGACCGCCGCTTCCAATCCAGACTGTGCGGCTGCCAGATCCTCCGGGGTCACTCGTTCAAAGTAGCCAAAACTGCGCAGCACCGCCTCGTAGGGGTTCAATTGCTCGGGATCGCGGCTGCGTACCGCCTCGCTCATGCTCCGCGCGAGCATGCCATTCATATCTGCGACCGTCGAGACGATCCTCGGCACTAGCTCGTCCTGTAGCTCGAAAATTGCTTCCGGGCTGAATGTACGCTCGTAAGTCTCCGCCCAGAGATGAGAACCTGAGACGGCGTCCACGAGTTGTACAGCGACGCGAAGCTTTGGGCCAGCCTGACGCAGGTTGCCCTCCATCAGGTAGCGCGCGCCGAGTTCTTTGCCGATGGCACGGATGTCCCTTGCTTCGCTGGAATATTTTGCGGTCGACCCGCGGGCGATCACGCGGAGGTAGGAGAAGCGCGATAGGCCGGTGACGATCTCGTCGGAGAGGCCGTCGGCCAGGGCTTTCAATTCCGAGCTCGCGCCCGCGTATTTGAACGGCAGAACCGCGACCCAGAATCCCTCGTCCGCGAGGGACGCGCCGGATGTGTCTTTCGCGGAATAATGAGACCCGAGTACGGGCGCAGGCGTTCCTTGCTCCGGCGCAATCTCCACTCCGGCCTTGCGTAGACCATCGATCAGTTGCTCAACCAATTCTGGTTGCCACCACTTCGCGAGTTCCTCACGGGCAATTTTGGAGAAATTCGGCCGAATCGCCAGCAACTCCCGCGCCGCGTTCACCGCCAGTTCCCTCTCTCCGAGTTGCCCGTATGTCACGGCCAGCGCAAATTCGTTGCGCCAGAAACCCGGCATGTTGACCTTCAGCGCCAACTCCAGCGCTTCCCGGTACTCACCCGTGCGGTAGGCATTGAAGAACGGCGGGAACCAGTACCATCCGGGATGATTGGGATTTAGGTTCCGGGCCTTTTCCATCAGCGCGCAGCCGCGCTCCCACTCCCCGGAATACGAAAGCAGGAAGCCCATGTACGCCAGAGTGAACCCATCCATGGGATTGAGTTCCATGGCGCGCTGGGCCGCGCTGCGAAACGCTTGCTTTTCGCGCCGGAAAAACAACACCGACGCCAGAGCGTGATGCGCTAAGTGATTGGACGGCGCAAGATCCACCGCGCGGCGTGCTGCGGACAAACCGCGTCCCACCGGGTCTGGTCGCACGTTGTACCCGTGGTTGTTCTCTTCCCGGTACAGCATCGCGAGCATGGCCCAGCAATCGGCGTTGCCGGGCGCTTGTTCGACCGCACGCTCCAGAGCGGCGCGGGCACCCATGTGCTCTTCGGCGCTGACATGCTTGAAGTAGGCGAAGGCGCGAAGCACTGCCTCGTAAGGGGTGAGTTGGTTGGGATCCCGGTTGCGCAGGGTCTCGCTCATGCTGTAGGGAAGAACGCCGTGCGTCTCCCCGACGGTGGAGACAATCCTGGGGACAAGCTCGTCCTGCAACTCGAACAGCTGCTCCGATTGAAAAGGACGGTCGTAGGTCTCGGCCCACAGATGGGCGCCCGAAGTGGAATCGACCAACTGCACCGCGAGGCGCAGGCGGGACCCCGCCTGGCGCAGACTGCCTTCCATTACATAGCGCGCGCCCAGTTGTTTGCCGGCGCTGCGGACGTCGGCGATTTCGTTTGCGTAACGCAAGGTCGAGCTGCGCGCGATCACGCGGAGATAGGAGAAGCGCGACAGTCCGGTGACGATTTCTTCCGACAGGCCATCGGCCAGGGCTTTCAATTCCGCGCTCGTACCCGCGTATTTGAACGGCAGCACCGCGACCCAGAAGCCTTCATCGGCGCGGGCACTACCCGAGTCAATCACAGCCGCAGCACGCGCAGTCGAGCTCCTTGCCGCAGCCACCTTCTGCGACGTTTGCCGCGACAGATCGCGGAATTCGTTGCTTACATCGCGGGCCGTCTGCACCCGGTGCCGCGGATCCTTCTCTAGGCAGCGCCGCACGATGCGGGCCAGGTCGCTGGGCAGATCGGGGCGCACGTCGGTAATCGATGGTGGCGTATCCCGCAGAATCGCGGAGACCAACTCGGCAGAAGAACTTCCCTCGAACGGCCGTCGTCCCGTCGCCATCTCGTGCAGCAGGACGCCCATCGAGAAAATGTCCGTGCGATGGTCGAGCGGTCGGCCGGAAGTCTGTTCCGGAGACATGTAGGCTGGCGTGCCCATCACTACGCCCACCTGCGTTCGACTGTCTGAGGTCATCGTGGCGTCGCTGAGATTAGCCCCGCGGACATCTTTTGCCAATCCGAAGTCCAGCACCTTAACGCGGCCATCATTCGAGACCATGACGTTGGCCGGCTTCAAGTCGCGATGCACGATACCCTTTTCATGAGCTGCCGCGAGTGCGTCGCCCAGGGCACTGGCGATGTCGATGATCTGCTCGATCTGCAATCCGCCTTGAGGAATCAGGCGGTCCAGGGGCAAACCTTCGACGAGCTGCATGGTCAGGAAGTGGACGCCGTCGCACTCCTCCACCGAGTGAATAGTGACGATATTCGGATGATCCAGTTGCGCCAGGACCTTGGCTTCGCGACGAAAGCGCCCCAGCCGCTCCGGATCCTGGGCCATCTCGGCGGGCAAGACTTTCAGCGCGACGTCGCGGCCGAGTTTCGTATCGGTAGCCCGATACACCTCGCCCATGCCGCCAGCACCGAGCGGCGCAAGAACTTCATATGGACCAAGTTTGGTGCCAGAGGCGAGGGGCATGCGTGCGTGTGATTATAGCCTGCGCGCACGTGCAATACATGCAACATTCTGGCTGTGTTGTCGGCAACTCTTACCTGATCCTGCGATGCCCGGCCTGTTTGGTATTCTCCGGTGCGCACAACGGTCATGGCACAATAACAGTCATTGTGCCGCTGGCTGCGTCGCTAGCCAGTGGTCGAAAGCCCGTTCAGACGACCTGCCTCTCTGACCTTGATCCGGTTGCCAACACAGCACAGTTCCTCGAAGAACTATTTCCTGCGATAGGATAGACCCTTGCCGCGCGATCTGCCGCAGACTTCACGAAACTCACAGATGCCAGAGTTAGGCTTCAGATTTGAAGCTGTCCCGAAGGGCGACAAACAGCCAGCCGGTACAGTTCCGCGAGCGATCGCTTCCGAAGATTACGTGCTTAGCTCCGTCGCTCCGTCGAAGAATCATTCACCCACGCGATGATGGTGACCGCCAGATTGGTTCGATAGGCGGGATTGCGATGGGCCGGCTCGGCCGCGAAGTGGTCCGGACTGAGCTGCGGGACGCCCGCAGAAAAGTCGAGGACAAGTCCGCTGTTTCGATTCACGATCCGGTAGCTCTTCGCGGTTGTGTCGAGCGTGGTCGACCCAGTTTGTGGCAGCCCTGTGCTGCCCGCCAGCGAGATGGCGGGAAGATCACTCGCTATTGGTTCAAAGTACCATTCGTCGCTTCCGCCGGGGCTTTTGTCGTTGCCCAGGGCTGCTGGATTGCCATTGTCGGGCGGATTGCCCTGGGTGCCCACCTTGGCTCCCACTGAGCGGAGCGCGACGACGTCGGTCGCGCCCGCAGCCGACGAGAGGACACGCAGCGCTGTACCGGAGGCGGCCTCGACGATGCGATAGAACCCGCTTGGCATCGAGGAATCAAAGGGGTCAGGAATAGGCTGAATTCTCCACTGCTTCGCTTGTCCGCCCAGGTCAACTGGCGCACCAAGCTTCCCGCCCGCTGCGGGCGGCTTTGTCTGAGAGAGGATGTAACTCTTGCTGGCCGAGATAGGGGTTCCCCGGCTATCAAGCAAGGGCAACGGCTGGCCAAAGTACGTGACTCCGGCAGTGGGTGCAGGGAAGCTAATATCCCAGAACTTATTCACATCCAGGTCGTAGCGACGGAAGGAACTGCCTGTCGTCATGTTGGTAGTCAGGCTGCCCACGTCCATGATCCAGTTGTAGTAGCCGTAGTCGGTGCCCGGCGGCAGTTCGCCGATCAGCCTCCATCCATTTTGATTGCCCAGGTCCGTGTTAGACCAAGCATAAAGGCCGGAGCGGAAGCCGGTGCCGCTGTCATTGGAGATGTCGGAGAGCACGGAGACGTCATCCACGCTTAGATACTGGTTGAGATACGTGTTGAACGTAACTACCGCTCCGTTAGCCTGCACGGCTCCGTAGAGGCCGTTTGTTGCTGTAACACGGTAGGAAAGAGAATTGATGTCAGGATTCTGAACCAGGATGGCGCCGGTGCGCTGGTCCACGAACCTCACCTGGGGAGTATCGTCAATGATCTGCACAATCACCTGCTGACCAATCGTGTCATCGACATAGTTCACAAAAGGCACGGAAGCACCGGTCGCCGCATTGATGATTCTTGGCGAGAGGAGGCCCAGCCAGCGCACCAGCCTGCGGAGGCGGCTTCTGCGCGGCTGCTCCAAATTGATGTAGTAGTTGGTATGCGTGGTCGGATCGGCAAACTCGTAGCGACCGCTGGTCGGAACCAGATAACTCTGGATCGTAATCGACGTGCCGTTGGCCGCCTTGCCGCTGAATATCACCGTGTCGGTTGCCGGTGTATAGGTCATGGCCAGATCGGTGCCCACGGGAGCCTCGCGGCCACCGATGCCGGGCTCCGTCCAGCCGCCGCCATACCACTTATTCCATGTTCCCCTGGCCATCTTTCCGCTGATGGGAGCGCGGGCGACATTCGGATAACTCGCAATCCGAGGACCGCTCTTCAAAAAGATACGGCTGTAGTAATACAGGTAGAAATAGCCGGTGGAATAATCGACGTAGAGCCGCGGATCGCCGTCGCCGAAGTACCAGGTTTTGCCGGGAAAGGCGGCGTTGGTCGCCTTGTCACCGAAGGGCGAGGTGATGATCTCGTCCTGCAACTCCCAACTCACTCCATGATTCGTTGAGGTCGCATACATCAGACGATCGAAATGAATCGCGCTCAGTACATCACCCTTATCGTCGGGTGACCACGGATTGAAAAAATACTCGTCGTGGACGATGCCATACCACGTGCCGGTGTCATGATCGATCCATGTTCCGATCACATCGCAATGGTCATCCTCGTAGGGCGTCTCGATGGGGTTCTTGGCCCGCTTGTCGATCTTGTAACAGAGAGAGCCGGGGTTTTTGAGGAAGGTATCGTCGGTTACGATCTTGTTGGCGCCGGGATGGCGGTTCATCTCTCCGAAGTCGGTGTTGGTATAGGTCTTGATGAAGGCGTCTCCCTGGTCGGTGTTGTCGTACTGGCTCAGCGTAGCGAAGTAATGAAATGTGCCGTCATTGTCGGTGAGGAACGAGCCGGGCGCATCGGAGGACAGACTGTCATCGAGATCAGTGCTGGCCCGAACTGTGAAGGTCGCGAATCGGGCAGAAATATTGGGTGCCGGAGGAGGCGGTGCAAACAGATGGAGGCGCGTATGCTGCCAATGTGCCGCAAAGGCCAACGCCACTAAGGCGACACAGAACGAAACGGAGAGGATAGTCCACTTGACGATTCTCTGACGTATGTTAGACATCGAAACCTCCTTCCATATTGAACCGTCTAATAAACACTTGTTTCACCTTGCTGCTGATGGAAGTTCATTGCCATCCGCACCTTGATCAATCACCAACAGCCAACCTTTACCGGAGCGACGGGAATGGGTTGCTTCCATGGCTTCATTTGTTTTTCTGGTTCTCCTCGGTCGACTGATCTCGGATCGCACAGGCAATCCGGGAATCTAAAATTGCTTGACTCTCTGCCCTTCATCTTCCTAGACTGCCAAGGATAGTAATCGTACGCAGTAAAAAGAAATATTGCTGCGAAATAAAACGAAAGCGCAGTGGTCGCTGTAATCCCCCAATTAAAGTGAACAACTGGGGCTGATTGCAAAGTCGCCCACGCATGAGGTGTCCCATGCTGAAACGACAATTATTTCTGGTTTTCATCGGCTTCATATCAGTCTTCCTTTCCGCTTTGGTCTGGGGCCAGGAATACCGGGCCACGATCACCGGGACGGTCACCGATGCGTCCAAAGCAGTCGTCCCCAACGCCACGGTGACCGTCCGCAACCTGGATACGAATGAAGTGATCCAGGTGAAGACCAACGCTGCCGGTGTCTATACCGTGCCGTTTCTGCATCCGGGACATCGGCTGGAGGTTTCCGTCGAGGCGCCCGGGTTCGAGAAAGCGAATTACCCGCCAGTCGTGCTCAGTGTGTCGCAGGTCCAGACGGCTGACTTTGTGCTGAAAGTAGGTTCCGTTAGGGAGACGATGACGGTCACGAGCGAGTCCTATCAGGTGGGTTTGGATTCCGCCAAAGCCGACCGCGGAGTCGTCATTGACAACAAGATGATCACGGAATTGCCCCTGGATGGCCGCAATCCGCTCTCGATACTCGACGTCGTGGCCGGCGTGACGAATGAAAACGGGCCCGGATTTCAGGGCGTCCCCACCGACATGTACCAAGCTTCCTGGTACACGATCAATGGCGGGTTGGCCCAGAACACCGAGTACACCATTGACGGAGACCCGAACAATTCGATTCCGTGGTATTCCAGCGGTCCCTCCGCCATCCCCTCGGTAGATGCGATTCAGGAGTTCAAGGTCATTACCAACCCCTACGACGCGCAGTTTGGGCGCACGGCGGGCGGGGTGGTCAGCATGGAGCTTAAGTCGGGAACCAATGATCTTCACGGTACCGTTTACGAGTTCGCCAAGCGAACCTTCATGGACGCCAATAGTTGGGCGAATAACTACTACGGTCTGCCGCGACAGGATCACACGGAAGACCAATATGGTGTGGAGATCGGGGGACCTGTGTACATTCCCCATCTCTATGATGGGCGGAACAAGACTTTCTTCATGTTCAACTGGGAACGGTACAAGGAAAAAATCCCCACTTTCCAAACTTTCGAACTGCCCAATCCGCAGTGGCTGCAGGGCGATTTTTCCAACTTTACGGATGCCAACGGATTGCTCATCCCGGTCTTCGACCCGTACACGGCGACCACCTCCAATCCAACCCGGCAAATCATCCAAAATTCAGCCGGGCAGTACAACCACGTGGATCCCACCCGGTTTAATCCCATTGCCGTGAACGTTCTGAACCTGATCATGGCCAGTACGCACCCGACAACGCAAACGTTTGCTAACGAACTGCCCTGGGAATCCATCTGGCTGGATACGCAGCCTACCACGCCGCACTTCAACAACTTCATCGTGAAAGGCGACCAGATCATCGGCAGCAAGGACCACCTGTCGGTGAACTACATCCATGACTACAACGCGACTTGGTATCTGGCCACGCCGCCGGGCGTCTGGCAAAACGGGTCCGACTTCACCGAATACCATCTGAATGCTGGCGTGGACTGGGTCCATACCTTCCGCAACAACCTGCTCCTCGACTTTCATACCAGCTACCAGCGGTATTGGAGAACGGATGGTTATCCGAACTCGACCTATAACCCCACGACGCTGGGTTTCCCCGCTTCCCTGATCAATCAGCTCCCGTTGAAGGTCGGCTTCCCTCAAATCTCGTTCAACATGCAACAGCAGGTAGTCGCTACCGGAAATGGCTACGGCAGCTGGGTGGGCACTTCGCGTGACTGGTACTACTTCCCAGACGATACCTTCAGCGCGGCTCCGACCCTCACCTGGATCAAGAGCAAGCACACCCTCCGCTTCGGACTGGATTTCCGCGACACGCACGCGGTCCAAAACGTTACTTGGACCAACTCATTGCAGTTCACTACCAACGGACAGGCAACTTCGGAATACTGGTACGCAAACAACACCAACGATATTCCCACCATTCCCAACCCGAGCGGCGGCACTACGCCGCTTTCACAGATAAGCAGCGGCAATGCAATTCTGGACTGGCTGCTCGGCCAGCCCAACTACGCCGATGCGACCAATGCCGTCGCTCCCTTCTACACCTGGCACTACTTTGCGCCGTGGATCCAGGACGACTGGAAAATTGCGAAAAAGCTGACCCTGGACCTCGGTCTGCGCTATGACCTGAACGGCCCGCCGACTGCCCGGCACAATTGGCTTAACACAGGATTCGACTTCAACGCGGTAAATCCCGTGAGCGCCGAAATTGACCGCACGGCTTACCCGAATTACCCCACCGTGACCGGCGGCGTTATTTTCCCCAGCAACTCCGGCAGAAGCACGCCATGGGCGCGGGATTACAGCAAGCTTCAGCCCCGAGTTGGCTTCGCGTATCAGGTCAATGCCAACACGGTGCTTCGCGGCGGCTATGGGCGGCTGGTGATGAGTCCGATGGGCAACGAACCCACCGCAACCGGTTTCCAGAACGATCCTATTTTCTTGAATTCCTCCGACGGCGGCCGCACGTACTTCAACAACCCCGATAACTTGACGAACCCTTTCCAGGCCGGCATCCCCGCCATCCCGGGTTCATCTCTGGGCCTGCAGACGAATCTTGGCGGCGGCATCTATTTTCTGAATCCCACCTACAGGCTGCCCTATGTGGATCAGATGTCGCTAGGCATACAGCGGGCAATGCCGGAAAACGGCAAGCTAGAAGTAAGTTATGTGGGCAGCCGCAGCCACGAGCAGGACACCATCTACAATTCGTTGAATGAAAACTTTCCGCTTGCCCAACAATGCAATCAGACTCTTGATGTGGTGGGGCAGTTCGACGCCCTAACCCTTTGCAACAGCCTCACCAACAACCCGTTCTATGGACTCCCGAATGTGCTGGGCGGCCTGGGCGCAAACCAGCAAATATCGATATACCAGTTGACCCGCCCGCATCCTGAGTTTGGAGGCATTACGGAATGGCAGAACAACTGGGGCAAGAGTTGGTACAACTCTCTGCAAACGACCTACACGCAGCGCGTGTCTTGGGTGCAGGTCAATGCTTCCTGGACGTGGTCGAAGACCATGCAGAACTTTTCCAGCGCGTCCGGCAGCCCCGACGTTTACGTTGACGAAATTCATGGCATTCGCGCCCGCTCAATCGCCGGGACAGATCGCGCCCATCGGTTCACGCTCACCAGCGTTCTCAATGTGCCCGTCGGCCGCGGCCGAAAGTATTTCTCCGGAATGAACCGCCCGCTGGACGCGGCCGTCGGCGGCTGGGAACTGGGCAGCAGCTTCTTCTACGAGACCGGTCAGCCCCTCAGTATGCCGGGGGGCTTCAACCTGATCGGCAACATTCGCGCACCAAAGCAACCGCCGCAGGCAGGAGTTCTGGATCTGGGAATGAACCCCTGTTACGAAACCTGGGTCGCCCCCGTTCTTGATAACAATAACGTCGTACAGCAGGCTGGTTATTACCAGGTGGGCACGAGCGTATCCGGAGCTACGTGTACTTCGTCTAACGTAGCTTGGCAACAGATCGCTCCGGGCGCGGCCAGCTTTGAGCAGCAATACACCGATGCGGTTCGGAATCCGGGCACGCAACAGATTGATTTGAATCTTTCGAAAACGTTTAAGTTTACCGAGCGCGTTAGCATGCAGCTCCGGCTGGAGACGTTCAACGTCATGAACCACCCGACCTGGTTCTGGGGCGTGGATAGCTACCCGTTGGACAGCACGTTCGGGACGGTCACCAAACCGTTGTCAGGACAGAGCAACAACCCGCGGCTGGGCCAGCTCGGCATAAAGATCCTTTGGTAGCCACACCGTAACGCGAACATTACCGGTGGAGGGACCGCATAAGCGACTCCTTGCCGGCTGCCGATGCCACCGACCTGATCTGTCTGACCGTCCAGGCAAAGCTGAAACGGTGCGGCGGCGAAGTTCGGCTATTCCAGCTTCGCGTACTCGGCTTTGGCTTGCTTCAGGATCGGGATGTCGGGGTCGGCGTCTTTCCAGAGGGTGAGGAAATCCTGGTAGGCGGCTCTTGCCTTGGCGGTGTCGCCCTGCAAGGCATAGGCGCGGCCGAGGTTGAGGTGCGCCAGTACACCGATGGGATCCCCGACCATTATCCCGCGGTGATCCAGAATTTTCTGAAATTCCCTGGCAGCTTCAGCTCCTTGGCGCGCAACTAAATACGCCTGGCCACGCGCATAGACGGGATAGAGGGCCCCGAAGAACCCCGTTTGATAGCTGCGCGGCTGGCCCAGTTCATACGGAACGGCAACTTGAAGAAGTTCGATGGCCTTTGCGGGATCGCCATGGTTCAGGGCAAGAAACGCACGCACGGACGGCAGGTAATTGAACTTGACTGACGTATCTTCGGGGAAGCTCTTTTCCAGATCGTTGGTCAGGGTTTGAGCCCGCGAAGAATCCCCTGCGATAGCCAGGGCGAGGGCCGCGCCATACTGCACCTCCCGGTTCCTGGCAAGCGCAAGAGCTGCCATTGCCGCCGCCTTTGCGGTTGGAGCGTTCCCATAAAAAGCTTCCCACAGCGCCACCCGGGCTTCGAATGAAGCAGCCCTTTCTCGATGGGCCGCCTGCTGCGCCAAATCGCTTGCCCGCCGTGACATCTTCCTGGCCTCTTGCATCTGACCCGTATATGCCAGGGCAAAGGCCTGATGGTCGGAAATCAATTCTTCCGCTGAGGATTTCCCCCGGGCCGCGGCCACCTCCCGCTGCATGCCCCCGCTGTCGCCTTTCAAAAAGGCAATTTCGTATCGCAGGAGGGCCAACGCAGGGATTTCGACTTTTCGCTCCGAGGCTCTCCGAGCAGCGTTTTCGGCTTCTGCCAGACGGTTAAGGCTAAGAGAGCTGTAACCAACATGAAGATAGCCAACGCCAAAGTCCGGAACGAGTTCAATCGTCTTTTTGGCCTCTTCGGCTGCCTTTTCATATTCGCCGAGCACAGGATAAATAAAACCTGACATAAAGGAGTGGGGTGTGAACTCACGAGGATAAGCTTGCGCCCACGCCTCGCAGGTCTGCAGTGCTTTTTCCTGGTTTCCCGTCGCCCGTCCATCGTAATAAGCGGTGATAAAGAACTTCTCGTTGTCGCTGGCCCGGTCCCGCAGTTCGTAGGCTTTTCTCGTGTTTTCCGTACCAAGTTCGGTTTCGCCACCGGAACCGTACATGAGCCCGAGCGAGGCGTATGCGGCCGCAAATCGGGGGTCGATCTCGACAGCATGTTTGAAAAAAGGAACAGCGGCGTCCCCACCCTGGGAGGCGACAACTTTCCAGCCCATGCTATAAGCCTCTAAGGCTTCCAGTGACGGGGTCGTAGCCTCGGCGAGCGGAGTGTCGTGCTCTTTAACGGTTGTAAGTGATTCTCCGACTCGCGTTCTGAACTTACTTGCAATTTGAGTCAGAGCATTCAGTACGTCTTCTTTCCTTGCCACTTCTACCTGCTCTTCATCGAGGATGTCCCCTGTGCGACAGTTCTTTGCGCGCAGCCCCAATACGTACTGGCTTCCGAGATTTGCAATCGAGCCGTCCAGGACGGCGGCGCTTGCGGTGCGCTCGCAAACCTCATGGGCGAGTTCTGGAGTAAGCCGCGCATCGGATGACTGACCCATCAGGGACAGCGTGTGCAGGATACGCTCCTCTGAGATGAGGCTCAGGAAAGGCGACTGTTCCAACTGCACGGCCATACCTTGCCGCAGCGTCCCGTCAAACACGGGATCGCCCGTCGTATTCTTGAAGTCCGCGAGGATAATCGTGTCCTTGTTGGTTAGCTTGGGGGTACGGTGGAAATAGAAGTAAGCACCTACTGACAACGCCAGCGCCGCCATAGCAGCGGGAGCAATCAGTTTCCAGTGTTTCCCAATGCCACTTTCAACTCCTGCCTTTGAACTTGCGGTCACTCGCCCCGAATCCGTATCTCGCTTCAGCCGTAACAGGTCGGTGCGCACATCGGAAGCGTGCCGATATCGAAGGTTGCGGTCCTTCTCCAGACATTTGGCGATGATAAGTTCCAGCCCTGGAGCCACCTCGGGATTCAGTTGCACGGGAGGAAGCGGCGCCCGGTTCAGAATGGCCTCGAAAATCACTCCTGTGCTTTCACCTTGGAACGGCAACACGCCCGTTGCCATCTCGTAGAGCACTACTCCAAAAGAAAACAGGTCGGTTCGAGCGTCCAGTTCCTTGGCGCGGACTTGTTCCGGCGACATGTAAGCGATCGTCCCCACGGCAGCGCCGGTGCTGGTGAGAGACTCCTCCAAGGTCGTGGCGTTCATGTCAAGGTTTTCGGGCTTGAGTAATATCTTGGCCAGCCCGAAGTCGAGAACCTTTGCATGTCCGCGTTTGGTCACGAAAATGTTCGCAGGCTTGATGTCGCGGTGCACGATGCCAGCAGTGTGCGCGGCATCCAGTGCGTCGGCGATGTCGACACCCAGCGACAGAACCAACTCGGTTTCCAGGGGACGTCCGGCAATGCGATGTTTCAGCGTCATGCCATCGAGAAACTCCATGGCGATGAACACTTCACCGTGCTGGTCGTCGATTTCGTAGATGGTACAAATGTTCGGGTGGTTCAGTGCAGAGGCGGCCTTGGCTTCGCGCTCGAAGCGGCCGAGCGCCTGCGGGTCTTTGGCTACGTCGTCCGGGAGGAATTTGAGCGCGACAAAGCGATCGAGTTTGACGTCCTCAGCCTTGTAAACCACGCCCATGCCACCGCCGCCAAGCTTGTCAATGACGCGGTAATGGGATACTTTCCGCCCGATCGTGGAATCACCGGTTTTCTGCGCCCCTTTGTCTTTGTTCTCCTGGCGGGCAAGGGCGCGCGCGGCCGCTTCTATAGCGGGGCTCTCCAGAAAGCTTCCTGCCTGTTGTTGTGCCGCCAGCAGAGAGCGGATCTCGCGCTCCAGCGCTTCGTCGGCTGCGCATGCGTGCCGCAGAAACGCGTCGCGCTCCCCGGGCGGATGCTCCAGCACTGACTGCAGGAGGCTATCGACTTGTTTCCAACGATCAGAGTCCATTGGTCATGCCGCCGGTCAGTTCCCGGTAGAGCCAAGCCTTGGCCGTGCTCCAGTCCCTCATGACGGTGACGGACGATACCTTGAGCACCTCGGCTGTCTCCTCTACGCTGAGTCCGCCAAAGAAGCGCATTTCGACGACCCGCACTTTGCGGGGATCGAACCTCGCCAGCGCAACCATCGCCTCATCGAGCGCCATCAAGTCTGCAGACTGGTCGCCGCCCACGATGGCCGTCTCGTCCAGCGAAACATGCTGCACGCCGCCTCCTCGCTTCAGGTTATGACGCCGCGCATGTTCAACCAGAATGCGCCTCATCAACTGGGCAGAAACCGCGAAAAAATGGGCGCGATTCTGCCACTGCATGCGCTTGTAATCCACTAGGCGCACGTAAGCCTCATTGACCAGAGCCGTGGTTTGGAGGCTGTGGCCGGGGCGCTCGCGTCGCATATAGCGCTGCGCGAGGCGGTGGAGTTCGTCATAAACGATGGGAGTCAGCCGGTCCAGCGCGGCTCGGTCTCCGTCACCCCAGGCTCGGAGCAACCCGCTCACCTCCCCACAAGGTGGCGTTCTAGACTCCTCGTCGTGCGGTCGTGCTGGCTTCCCCATTACCCTACACCTCGGGAATCTTAGCCCCTTACCGCTGTCTCTTCAAGAAAAGTGATCGCTGTGTGATAGTTCCGACCCGCCGTTTGCGCCTATCTAGATGAGCGAAGGAATCGTTCCTTCAACACATCTGAATGGGGCGAACATCCCAACAAAGGAGCTACCATGAAATGCACACTACTGATTTCAATATTCACCCTCAGCTTGCTCGTTGCCCTGGCGCCACCCGTTCGATTGATAGCGCAAGAACGGCAACCCGAGCCTGCCCGCTACACCATCACCGACCTCGGCACGTTGCATGGCGGAGCGTTTAGCCAACCATTCTTTATTAACAGGTATGGTCTCGTGAGTGGCTCGTCGAGCCTCCCGGACGGCAATCAGCACGCAGTCCTTTGGCTGGAGGAACTGAAGCTCGACATCGGCGCGCCCGGACTCGGGGGACCAAACAGCATTGCGTTTGGCGA
>Ga0209517_10002057_pt1 | contig 29151 bp, 21 predicted proteins | sample PeaSoiMetSII2010_FD_187695 | JGI IMG/M metagenome (GOLD analysis project Ga0209517, IMG submission 187695) | Peat soil microbial communities from Weissenstadt, Germany - SII-2010 (SPAdes) (version 2) | ecosystem: Environmental > Terrestrial > Soil > Wetlands > Peat | place: Germany...
GCGTCCCCATCGGCTTTTCGCCGCGCGGCGTGCTCATTGCGCGGACCACGTTCAACCGGCGCCGATATCCTTCCAGCGATGCACGCCGCGAGGCCGAACGGCAGATCACCCAGCGACTGGCCGCGCTGCCGGGCATTACCGCGGCCAGCCTCACCACCCACATCCCGCTGGCCGACGACCGGCAGATCGGCTATCGGTTCGAAGGCGAGGATGTCCACGCGGTGCGCTGGGCCGACAACGCCCTCATCGACGGCGACTACTTCGCGGCCATGGGCATTCCGCTGCTTCAGGGGCGCACCTTCGGCCCCTGGGACACGCCGCAGGCCGCGGACGCCTGGACGGCTCCGGCGTCCGCCATCGTCAACGAATCCATGGCCCGCCGCATCGGGCCGCGCGGCGACGCGCTGGGCAAGCGCCTTATCTGGGGCGGACGCCTCCTGACCATCGTCGGCATCGCCGGAGACGTGCACATCAAGGCACTCGACGCGGCGGTCAATCCCACCATCTATACGTCCGTCTACCAGGTGGAAAGCGCCGCTACCACCAGTGCGGTGTTCATCGTGCGGACGCGCACAGGGGATCCGGCTTCGCTCGCCCGCGCGGTTCGCGACGCCATTCGGTCGGTCGACCGCGACGTTCCGGTGTTCGACACGCGCACCCTGGACCAGGTGGTTGCGCGATCCCTGGAAACGAGACGCTTCGCCATGGCCCTGCTGTCTTCGTTCGCAGTCCTGGCCGTGGCGCTGGCGCTGATCGGACTCTACAGCGTGCTCTCGTACGCGGTCGCGCGGCGCACTTCGGAATTGGGCGTGCGGTTCGCGCTGGGAGCGACGCGCAGCCAGGTGGTCCGGCTGGTGGTGGGGGACGGGCTTCGCCTCACGGCGGTGGGGATCGGCGCCGGCGCGCTTCTCGGCGCGGCCGCGGCTCGCGCCATGTCGCGACTTCTGTTTGGCATCGCGGCGTTCGATCTCGCGACATTTGGAATTACGGCCGCACTGCTGCTGTTGGCCGCGCTGATTGCCAGCCTGGTGCCTGCCTGGCGGGCCTCACGCGTCGATCCGATGGCCGCTTTGCGGTGTGAGTAGATCAGAGCCACCGTCTAACTTCCATTCAGACGTTGGAATTAGAACGCCCCTACTGGCTCACCTGTTGGATCGCGGATTCCAGCGCCTGCAGCCGCTCGGCCGACCCCACAAACAGGTTCCGCGGCGGTCTGCGGTAGTTCAGGATGTCGTTATAAATCGCCCCTTCCATGCTGTTATTCAAGGCCAGCCCCGCCAGGTACTGCAAGCGCAGGTTGCCGTCGCGATTGATCTCCGCGCCCGCCAGGTACGGCCGCAAATCCGACTCCTGACCGGCGTAATTGGCCAGCAGGCCGGTCAGCGATGTGAATCCTACATCGTTCAGCGATTTTTTCACCGCGGCGTGGTCGGGTTGGTCCGCGCGCCGCTCGACCGCGTCCAGGTCAATCCTGGTCGCGTCGGCCTGCCCCATCACGACGGTATCGTAGCCTCCGCCGTTCGAGTTCCCCCACACCGTGCCATTGGGAAACACCTCGAAGAAGGTGGCCAGCTCGCTCTTCACGGTGGTTGCGTCGCTTTCGTACAGGGGCACCCACTGGGTCACCAGGCCGCCCGGGTTCAAGTGCTCCTTCACCAGCTCGAAATACTCCTTCGAGTACAGCGTGGCGCTGCCCTTCACCCACGGGTGAATGGGGTCGGAAGTGATGATGTCGAACTTCTCGTGCGTGGTCAGGACGAAATGCCGCGCATCGTCGTAGACGATCTCGACGCGAGGATCGTGCATCACGTTGTAATTCTCCTTGCCGAAATACTCGGTGGCGGTGGGCGGGATCAGCGGCTCCATCTCGCAGATGGCGATGCGCTGGATCTCGGGGTACAGCACGAATGTGCCCGCCGTGACGCCGGCGCCGAACCCCACCACCAGCACCGATCGCGGATTAGGGTGGAGCAGCCCAGGCAAGTGGCCCAGCATCCTTTGCATCCGCATGTCGTAAGGCTCGGTGGACGCCTCCACCTTGCCGCTGACGTGGAACTGTACGGCGCCGTCATCCCACTTGGAGATGGCGATGGACGAGTTCATGCCCTCACCCGCATACAGAATCGTCGAGCGGTTCATCGAGGTCATGATGCGGCGGCCGTAGGCGATCAACATTGGCGGCGCCCCGGAAACGTTGGACGCGAGCAACCCGGCCACGACCAGCGCGGCAGCCAGGCCCAGCGAACCGAGCACGGTCCTGGACGACATCACCAGCGGCGCCAGCACAAACAGCGCGCTCACCGCGGCCAGCACGATCAGCACGCGCTCACATCCCTGCGTGCCGATCCACGGCACCAGCACCAGGCTGAAACTCAGGGCCCCCAGGATGGCGCCGGCGGTGTTGGCGGCGTAGATGCCACCCACCAGCCTCGCCGAATCCTCCTCGCGCGATGCAGCGGAGGCCAGGGCCAGAGGAAAGCTGGCCCCCCACAGCAGTGTCGCCGGCAGAATCGCCCAGATCGAGCGAACCAGGTCCACTTGAAACGTGTACCAGAAGCTGGTGGAAAGCAGCGGGTTGATGGGCCAATAGGGCAGCGACTTACTCAGCATCACGGCGGTCCACGCGATGGCGCCCACCAGCGCCAGTTGGCTCAGGCCGAGCGCCAGCCGCGGCTTCACCATCCGCGAGAGGAGGGACCCGTTGAAGCTGCCCAGCCCCAGCCCCACCAGAAACACCGCCAGAATGATGGAGAACGTGTAGACCGTCGCGCCCAACATGAGGCCCAGCAGGCGCGTCCAGATCACTTCCGCGCCCAGCGCCGTGGCGCCCGAGAGCCCGATGGTCACATACACCGGCCAGTAGCCGGGCTCCCCCGTGGCACGGTCGGTAACCGGCTCGTCTCCCGCGGCGGGCTCCTTTCTGGAAAAGCGTTGCGGCGTGCGGCGCGCCAGCGAAAAGCTCGCCAGCGCGACCGCCACATTGATGGCCGCGGCGGCGAAGGTGGCGGTCCCCATATCGAATTCGCGCAGCAGGTAGAAACCCGCCAGCACGCAGCCCAGAACCGCGCCGCCGATGTTTGCTCCGTAGAGCAGCCCCATCCACGATACGCCTTCCGGATTGGTCTCGAGCCAGCGTGCCGCGGCCGGCAGCGACGCTCCCATGAGGAACGTGGGAGGCAGCAGGCACAGCGCGCAAACCAGCGCGCGCAGCAGAATCGCCGGCAATCCGTGACCCACGGCCGCGGTGTAGACGCCATCGAGAAGCGGCATGGCGAGCAGCACCAGCACCCCGCATATGGCGATTCCCACTTCCACCTTGGCGTAGACCCGCAGCGGGTGCTCTTTCCGCGCGGAGAGGATCCGCGGCAGCGCCAGGCTCCCCAGGCACAGCCCTCCCATGAACGTGGCAAGCAGCACACCCAGCGAAATGGCGGTCGACCCGATCACCAGTTGCAGCAACTGGTACCAGACGATTTCATAAATGAGCGCGGAGCAGCCGCTGCCTGCGAATAAGAGCAGCAGCAGCCAGCGGTACCGGCCTCCTGGCCTGTCCGATTTTACCTGGACAGTTGTTCCGGCAGACTCCGCCGCCCTGGGTTTCACATCTTGTTTGGGCATCTGATGTTACATCGTTGCGATGGCCGGAACCCGAAATTCTGACTCCTGGCTCCTGACTTCTGTCTTCTGCCTTATCATACGTTACCGGGGGTCGGGCACGCGCGGCACCGTGTAGACCTTCTTGAGGGCCTCCTGGTATTCGCCGAACAGGGCCTTGATGCCGTCGAATTCGCGCTTCACGGCGGCGCGATAGTCGGGGTGCGTGGCGAAATCGAACAACAGGGCCGCCATGGCCTCGGCATCCACCACGAAGCCCTGATGCCCCACTTCGGCCAGAGCGTCGGACTCCATCTCATAGGTGTGATTGGCGGCCGTCGAAGTGCGCGCGCTGAAACCCATTCCAGGGATCGCGCTCGATACGGTGCCGGTCTCCTCGTAGCCCTGCGGCTTGCCCGGCGCATCGGCAATCTGGGTGGCGCCGAAGCGCTTCATGTGGGCGAAGCCCACCTCGTCCAGCGTGGCCACCGAGATGCCGTCGCGGGCCTGCCCGTAGTTGTCGATCTTCACCTTGGTGCCGGTGGCCAGCGCGGCGGCGCGTGCCGCGTTGTCCACGGCCTCGCGAACCTGCGCCAGGTAGATCGCATCCGGATAGCGGATGTAGAAGTCGGCGGCAGTGCGGTCGGGCACCACGTTGGGCGCGGCTCCGCCCTCGGTGATCACGCCCTGGATGCGCGCTTCCGGCCGCATGGTGGTGCGCGCCGCATCGATGTTGTTGAACAGGTGGATGACGGCTTCGAGCGCATTGCGCCCCGCCCAGGGCGTCATCTGGTGCGCCGGCGCGCCGGAGAACGTGTACTTGACGCCATCGATGTTCAGGCAGCAGGTGCCGAATCCCGGCGCGGGCCGGCTGGTCGCACTCGTCGAATGGCTGCGCACGATGACGTCGGCGCCGTTGAAGACCCCCGCCTTGAACATATCGGTCTTGGCGTTGGGCGGCATCATCTCCTCGCCTGGAGTGCCGTACACCACCACGCTGCCGGGAGCGTGGCTGCGTTCCAGATACTCGGCTATGGCGATGGCGGCAGCCATGCCGATGGGGCCCTGGGTACTGTGCTGATCGCCGTGGAAGGCGCCCTGGGTGCCGCGCAGGGCATCGTATTCCAGGATCACCCCCAGCACCGGCGCCCCGTTGTTGCCCTTGTAGCGGCCGACGAACGCCGTCGGCAGGTTCGCCACTCCCATCGTGACTTCGAAGCCGTGGCGCTTCAGATAATCGGTCAGCACCTGGATGGAGCGCTTCTCTTCGAAGCCGATTTCGGGATGCCTGGTGATGTCGTCACCCATGGCGAGCAGCTCGGTATCCATGAGCTGCCTGGCGCGCGCCGTCACTTGGTCGCGCGCCGGATTGGCTGCGCTGAGCCGGGCCACCCAGCCGGAAACGTCCACCGACTTCTCGAGTTCCCCCATTTTCTTGAGAACGTCGCGGGCGGCATCCCGCTCCGTGGGAGTTTCCTGGGCGAAGAGCCCGGTCGTAATCAGCGCCGCTAGAAGGCACAATCGCATGGAACACCTCCTGGCGAATGTAACACAGACATGGTGGGGGCAGGCGCTTCCGCCAGGCGCTTCCGCCTGCCAACAATTCCAGGCCGCACTGCCCTTCCCGCGCTTGCTGCTACCATGCCATCGATGGCCTTCGAAGAGCGGACTCTCGGACGCACCGGCCTGCGCGTCGCGCGCCTGGGCGTGGCTGCCTCTTACGGCGTGCCAGCCGCGGCCATCGAACGGGCATTTGAACAGGGCGTCAATTACCTGTATTGGGGCAGCCTCCGCCGCGCAGCGTTTGCCCAAGCGCTTCGCAACCTCGCCTCGCACCGCGATCGATTCGTGCTGGTGGTCGAGTCGTACTCGCGCTTCCCTTCCCTGCTCCGCCTGAGCCTCGAGCGAGCCTTGCGGAAGCTGCGCATGGAGCATGCCGACATCCTGCTGCTCGGCTTGTGGAACAAGGAGATCTCCGGCCGTATTCTGGACGCCTCGCGGGAGCTTCGGGACCGTGGCCTGGTGCGCTTCCTGGCGGTCTCGACGCACCGGCGTCCCCTCGTGCCGCAACTTGCCGCGAACCCCGATATCGACGTTCTGCACTTTCGCTACAACGCCGCCCATCCCGGCGCGGAGGTCGATATCTTCCCGCGCCTGCCCGCCACCGCCCGCCCCGGGATGGTCTCATTCACCGCGACCAGTTGGGGCCAACTGCTCAAGCCGTCCAGGATCCCCCGCGCCGAACGCGTTCCCACGGCTTCCGACTGTTACCGATTCGTCCTCGCCCGCCCCGAGGTGGATGTCTGCCTCACCGGACCGGCCAATTCCGCCCAACTGGACGAAGCGCTCCGCGCTCTCCAACTCGGCCCGATGAACCCCGAAGAGCTGGCGTGGATGCGCCGCGCCGGCGCCCGTCATTCGTAACGTAGCGCCGAGGCTGGGCCGATTCGCAACGCTCGCCGCACTGGCGCGATAGAGGCCACCAACGCCACCGCCGCCAACAACAGCAGCCCCGCGCCGAAGCTCACCAGGTCGAAGGGGAGGAAGCCGTAGAGAATGTTGCGCAAAACCTTGGCAGCCGCGGCAGCCAGGGCAACCCCCAAGCCCGCGCCGATCCCGAACGGCGCGGTGTACTGTCCTACCACACATTGCAGAACATGGAACCGCGGCGCTCCCAGCGCCATTCGCACGCCGATCTCCCGCGTCCTCTGCGCCACCGTGAATGCCAGCAGCCCGAAGATGCCGAGCAGCGCCAGCAGACTGGCGATCGTTCCCAGGGAGGCGACAACCGCCACGGTCTTCCTCATCGTGTCCATCTGCCTGTCGATCTCGTTCTGAAGAGTGAAGCTGCGGTGGCCTGTTCATACTCCGCAATCTCGCGCTTGAGCTGTTTCGCCCCTTCGCGCGTCAGCGTGTAGAAACGGACTCGCCGCCCGGTCTCGGAAATGCCGCCTTCGGCTTTAACCCAGCCTTCCAGGGACTCTGTCAACTGCCGACGACTACGGCCCGGCGATTCGCCGTGCGGCTGGAGTTTTCGCGCCACGAACCACAGGACGGCGCTACAGTGAAAACATGAATCGTCGCCGGTTTGTCTCGAATATGGCTGGTGCTGCTGGATGCGTTGCATTCGGGGGCAGCAGGTCCTACGCCGCGCAAGCGCCCGACCTCGGCATCCAGCGGGTTCTCGTAATGTTCAAGTGTCATCTGGACGTAGGCTTTATCGATACGCAAGCGGCCGTGATCAAGAAGTACTTCGAGCAATATTTCCCCCAGGCCATCCGGATTGCCAACACATTGCGGCAGGCGGGTGAGGATCGTTACGTCTGGACCACCGGGTCCTGGTTGCTCTATGAATATCTCGAGCAGGCGGGCGCGGCCGAGCGTAAGCGAATGGAGCAAGCCATTGTGGAGGGAGACATCGCCTGGCACGCTCTTCCCTTTACCTGGCAGACGGAGCTATTGAACCGTTCCGCGATAACCGGCGCGATCGGCTTCTCGAAGTCGCTCGACCGGCGTTTCGGGCGCAAAACCACGGGCGCGAAGATGACTGACGTTCCGGGTCATTCACGGGGACTCATCGGCCCGCTTGCCGAGAACGGTGTGACGTTCCTGGATATTGGCGTCAACTCGGCCAGCACTCCGCCCGATGTGCCTGCAGTCTTTGTCTGGAAGGACCCGAGCGGGGCTTCCGTCACGATGATGTATCACCGCCTGGCGTACGGCGGCGTCGTCCGCCTGCCCGCATCGGACCTGGCCGTGGCGGTTGAGGTTCGCGACGACAATGCGGGCCCGCACACCGCGGAAGAAATCCGAAAGATCTATGCGGACCTGCGACAACAATTTCCGAAAGCCTCTGTTCGACCGTCGAGCCTGACCGGGATCGCCAATGCCGTAGAGCCGCATAAGAGCGCCCTGCCGGTTCTGACGCAGGAAATCGGTGACACCTGGATTTACGGCGTGTCGAGCGATCCCGTGAAACTCGCGCGATATGGCGAGGTGCTTCGGTTGCGAACCGAATGGATTCGCCAGGGCAAGTTGGCGGCGGGGGATAAGGTCGATCTCGCCTTTCTCGCGAAGTTTGCCCTGGCCGCCGAACACACTTGGGGAACCGACACCAAGACCTGGCTGGATTTCGATCACTACACACCGGATGCTTTGGCGCAGATGCTGGACCAACCGCGGTACAAGACGGTTACGGGCAGTTGGATTGAGAAGCGCGCCGACATCGACCAGGGAATCGCAACGCTTCCACCTGCGCTCCGGGCCGAGGCCAACCAGCGACTGACGCGGTTAAAACCAATCGCACCCGAGACCTCTCACCTGAAAGTGCACGACGCTTCGACGCCCATTGAAACAGCTCACTTCACGATAGGGCTCGATCCAGTGACGGGAGGAGTAATACGATTGCGCAGCAAAGCCGGCAACCGGGAATGGTCTTCGGCCGAACATCCGCTGGCGTCGTTCAGCTACCAGACGCTCTCAAAAGGCGACTACGATCGATTCCTCGCCAGCTATATAACGGTTCAGACCGATTGGGCGCCCAAGGACTTCGGCAAGCCGAACATCGAAAAGTCTGGGGCCGCGAGCCGGACCTGGACGACCAGGCTGACGAAGTGCCTGTCCGCCGAGGACCAACACGAACATCGAATCGTGGCTCGTTTGCAAATCGAGGACGCGGGCGGCCCAGCGCCTGCCGTCACCGCCTGGCCGGCGGAGTTGCACCTGGATCTCGTCCTTCCTAAGTCGGAGCCGTTGATCCATTGCAACCTGACGTGGTTTGGCAAGCGCGCGAACCGCCTGCCCGAAGCTATGTGGCTGACCTTCAATCCCATTGCGCCGCGGACGGAGAAGTGGGTGCTTTCCAAGGTGGAGGGACTGGTGTCGCCCACCGATGTGGTGAGCGGCGGAAATCGGCACATGCACGCTCTATCCAGTGGACTCGGCTACCAGGACGAACACGGCTCATTTACGATTGAGAGCCTGGATGCTCCATTGGCGGTGCTGGGAGAGAAGTCGCCCATCTATTTCTCGAACTCGCAGCCGGATCTTTCCAAGGGCATTCACTTCAGCCTTTTCAACAACGGTTGGGGAACTAATTACGTACAGTGGTTCGGCGAGGATATGCGGTTCAGGTTCACGATTAAAGCATAGTGAGCTTCCGGCCAGCCCGCTCTCAACCGGCTACGCCAGCGCCAGATTCAAATTCTCGATCGCCTCGTCGATCTCCGCTGTGCTCTTGTAACCAAGCGTCACGGAATCGACGCCCGCATTGTTGAACGCGAACTTCATCGCCGCCTGCCGGTCCTCACGGGTCGTGAACGTACCTTCTCCCACCAGCTTCATGCTGATCACGCCCATACCCTCCATGTGGACCTGCTTTACGTGTGTGACCACCTCGCTCACGTTCCCCGCCCCGTTCGTGTTGAAATCTTCCGCGTCCATCTTGGCGCCGTTGTGGTTCATGCGGATCATGGCGATATCGAGCCATTTGTTTCCCGGAAACTGCCGCAGCGCCGGCAGCCCGTGTACCGATGCGCCGTGCCCCACTACAATCTTTTTCGACTGGGCCTCCAGAATCCCGTCCTGCCACCGCACAGTGTCTGTCGGCCACGTAGCCACGTGCTGGTAGTGCATCAGCATCACGTCGAAGTAATCGGTATTCGCCAGCTTGCGCAGCTCATCGATTTTCTCCTGCGGATTCACGCCCTGGCGCGTGGTCAGCTTGGACATCAGCCGGTAGGTATCGCGCGGAATGCCCTGCAGCGCCACGCCCAGCATCCTGTGCATGTCGCCGTAAGTCTCGGCGGTCTCGAAGAAACGAATCCCCCGGTCGTACGCGTGGCGCACCAGCTTGGTGAACTGGTCCTGCCCCAGCTCGCGCTGAACTCGTCCGCTAAACGTCCCGGTGCCGAACGCGAGCCGCGTTACCTTGACGCCCGACTTCCCCAGCGCCACCCAATCCGTAGCCGACCCGCGCGCCGCCCGCAAGGGCAGGCGTCCGGTTCCCGCCAGTACACCCGCGGCCAGTCCGGCCTTCAAGAAATTACGTCGGGAGCAGTAAGCCATCCTCTCGCCCTCCAATGGCTCATATCCTATCACGAGTCACGGTCCGGACGCTGACGGTCCCCGCGGGACAGACGCTTTCGTCTGTCAACCGCTTGACGCACGGCCAGCGAGAAAAATGATGGGCGTTGCGATGTGGGAGTGAAAGCAGGCTGGCGGCCCCAACTAAAACAGCGTATTATCATACCCTAATATCTGGTTTACCCGGCGACCGCGGTTCCCATTTCGTGGCCGGCTTCAAACGGTCGTTTTCGAGAGCACAATAAAGGTATGAGCGACCAACCTTTCGACGCCCCCCGCATGGCCATCAACCGCGTCTATACACGCCGCGGCGACCACGGCGAAACCAGCCTGGTGGGTGGCCAGCGAGTGGCCAAAGACGGCGCCCGCATCGAGGCCTATGGCGTGGTCGACGAACTGAACGCCTTCGTCGGATCGGCCCGCGCCCTCGCCGAAGAGATCACCGATCGCAACGGCAGGGTGTGGCCCCTGGTGCCCATCCTGTTGCGCGTCCAGCACGAGTTGTTCAACCTCGGCTCCATCCTCGCCACTCTGCCCGAGGATGTGCATCCCAGCCAGGCCCGCGTCACCCTGGCCGACGTCACCCGCCTCGAAAACGAAATGGACCGCATGAACCATGACCTGCCCGCGCTCCGTTCCTTCGTGTTGCCGGGCAGCGGCCGTCTTAACGCGGTGCTGCACCAATGCCGCGCGATCTGCCGCCGCGCCGAGCGCGTCACCGTTGCCCTGGCCCGCCAGGAACCCGTTCCGCCCGAAGCCATTCAATACCTCAACCGCCTGAGCGACGCCCTCTTCGTATGGAGCCGCTGGACCAGCCACGTCTGCAGCCAAGGCGAGACCCTGTGGGACCCCAATCACCCGGCCTCCAGCCAGGACCGATGAATTAACGGCGCAGCCTTCACGGCAACTTAATGTCATAATTATGAGGGTGATTCTGCCGGCCATCGGCCGTCTGGCGCTCCTGCCGGCACGAACCGGAATGGAGGTTCCTCGATGAAAGACAATCGCGATCCACTCAGCCGCCGCGGCTTCGTCAAAGCTGCCGCGGTGGCGGCGGGCGCGCTGGGCGCGGCGGATCCCGCCCGCGCAGCCGCATCGGCGGCCGATGTGAAAATCGGCCTCTACAGCATCACGTACGGAGGCGTCTGGTATCGCGGCGACGCCCTCACCGTCGAGCAGGTGATCGGGCGCGCCAAGAAGTTCGGATATCAAGGCGTGGAAATCGACGGAAAGCGCCCCCATGGCAACCCGCTCGACATGCCCAAGGCCCGTTGCCGGCAACTGCGCGACCTGGCTCGCGACCAGGGCATCGAGATCTACGCCGTGTCCGGCAACAACGATTTCAGCAGCCCCATCCCGGAGCACCGCGAATCCCAATTGCTCTATGCCCGCGAGTTGATGCGCATGACGGCCGATCTCGGCGCGAAGGTGATGCGCGTGTTCCTCGGCTGGCCGGGTGTAACCCTGCTGCCGGGGGGTGGCGGCCGGTACGACTTCGCTCAGGACGTCTGGAAGGCCGAGCACAAAGACTTCTCCGAGGAACAGACCTGGGCGTGGTGCCGCCAGACCCTGTCGGAGGCAGCCGGATTCGCCGGCGATTTCGGAATCACCCTGGCCTTGCAGAACCACCCGCCAGTGATAGCCCGCGGCTACCTCGACACGATCCGGATGGTCCGCGATGTGGCATCCCCGCACCTGAAGATCTGCTTCGACGCGAGGCTCGAGCACAGCCTCGATGAAGCGGCCGTTCGTAAGGCGGTCAACGAGGTCGGGGCGCTTCAGACCCTGTGGCATTTCGGCGGCGAGTTCGATCGCGGCTCGGATGGGATCGTGCTGAAGGGCGACGAGAAGGCGATGGGGGAGATGCTCGGTCTCCTGGACATCGGATACAAGGGCTACGCGGGTTTTGAGCTCTGCCATCCGCTGCCCGTGGTGAACGGCCAGACGGTGGGTCTGGATTTCGTCGATAAGAACGCGCAATTGGCTGCCGAGTACATGCGCGGCATTCTAGCCGAGGCCCAGCGGCGGCACACGCAAGCCTGAATCTCACCGCTGTTCGGCCCACTCGAGGGCAAAGCGGGCGAAGGTGATGCGCTCGTAGGGATTGGACTCGCCGCATTCGTAGAGCACGGCAACCGAGCCGTCGTGAAGCGGCGCCACGGTGGAGTAAGCCGCTGGTCCGGGGTGAAGGGCACGGCCGGGTGTCCATGTGTTGCCGCCGTCCGCACTGAGTTTCACCGTAAGGTTCTCCCGCCTGGCGCTGGCGGCATTCGTGAAGATCAGCAGGTCGCGCCCGCGTTTATGGTAGCGGGCGATCCCCGCATTGCAGGTGGGATCGATCAGCGCCGCATCGTGGGTGACCGGCGAAAACGTGACCCCTCCATCCGTGGATCGCGCGATGGCTCGCGTTTTTCCATTGCGCATGTTCTGGAGAATGACACCGCCCGCCAGTTCCACGTTGTGGCTCTCGTCCGTGCCGGCGCCGATCGCCGCTCCGATCTTCCACGAGCGGCCGCTGTCGTCGCTGTAGGCATTGCGCGAGGACACCACGCCATCGGCATGCCGCACCACCATGGGAACCAGGTAACGGCCGTGACTCGTCTGAATCTGCGTGCCGGAAGTGGCGAACATCGCCTGCCATTCCGGTTCCTTCACCTGAGGGGTGAGATCCACGGGCTCCGACCACGTGACGCCGTCGTCGTCGCTGTGCAGGGCATGCCACTGAAAGGTGTCTGAGCCGGTGCGCGCGCCCGGCTGCGCGGTGCCAAATCCGATCCCTGGGCCGCCGCAGGCGTGAAAGCACCAGATGCGCCCGCTATTTCGGTCCACCAACAGCGAAGGATCGCCCACACCTCCTTGCTCCACCTTCCTGACTGTGACTGCCGGCGACCAGGTCTTTCCCAGGTCGCGGCTGCGGCGCGCCACCAGCGAGATGCGGGCCGGCAGGTCGGATGCACTGTCGTGCCGCGCATCGACCACCGCCAGCAGGGTGCCCTTACGCGTTTCCACCAGCGACGGAATGCGGTAGGTATGCACGCCGTCGTCACCGTGATGAAACAGATCCACCTGCTCGAAGAGTGGTGGTTTTCGGGCTCGCAGCGCTGGTGCGGCGGCCAACAAAAGCGCGGTTCGGCGGGTGATCGGGTTCATGGAATCTGTTTCCGGAAGAGAACCGCCTCGGTCCCGAGCAATTCCTCCAGCCAGCCGCTCTGTGGGTACGGATGACCCCGATACTTGCGAAATCCCTCGCCGTACGGCAAACCGGCGAGATGGCCCCGCTCCCGTGTCCAGCGTTCCATCTGCTCCAAATAGTCGTCGGTCCCGTGATGTTGCCGCAACCAGTTCCGCTGGCTCGCGTGTTGAGCCAGCATCTCGCGTTTGCGGGCGAACGTCACGGCGACATTGACAATGAAATCCGGCGCGACGAGGTTGCCTTCACGATCGCGCCCTTCCAGCGGGTCCATAAAGTACAGATGCGGAATGCGGTCGAGGACGGGTGCCGGAGGCTCCGCGCGCGTCTGGTAGTTGGGCGCAGGTGCGCCAAAACAGGCGTCGCGGACCAGCGCACTGGCGGCCTCGTGGTCGCAAAGGTAGTCGACTGGCGCGGCGGTCAACACCAACTCCGGCCTGGTCCTCCGCAAAACCTCCGTAACGCGTCGGCGCGACGGGTCGTCGTTGAAAATCGACAGGTCTCGCATTTCAACGCAGATGTAGTGCGCGCCAATCAGCGCCGCCGCATTCGCCGCCTCACGCCGGCGCACGGCGGATATTTCCTCCGGACCCAACTCCCGCGAGCCGCAGTCCCCGGGTGTCATGGTGGCGATGGTAATTTCGTGACCCCGGCTCGCCAGAAGTGCCAGCGTGCCACCCGCCAGGATCTCCGCGTCGTCGGGGTGCGCGTGGATTGCCAGGACTCTTGCCATAAGAGGTCGAGGTTATCGCAATTCGAGGGCGCGCGCATCAAGTACCAATGAAACTGCGGTCACGCTGAAAGAGCTGCTCGAAGCTCTCGCCGTATCGAAATCCGAGCTTACTGTAAGACGGAACTCAAGGCTGAACTCGGGGCTGAATTTCGGGCTGAGCTTCGCGAGGAACTCGCTGCGACCGAGGCCAGACTTGAGACCAGACTGAACGAGTCCATGCGGGAAGCCGTGCGAGATGCACGGACCGAGGTTCTGAAAGCGTTCCTATCCTACCAGGAGGCTGCTAGTGTTCGCATGCGCGCCCTGGAAGCCAAGCTTTCGAATGTGGATACCGGCCTCTCAGAGCGAATGGCCTGACCGCCGTGCCATCCCCTATTGCATTCCCATAGGACTTGTGCCACCCTAATACGCCGTGTACCAAGAGCTTGATGACGCCCTAAAAACCGTGCGGGGCGACAACCTAACAAAACTCCAGGAGGATTTGAATCTGTATGCAGAATTCGACGGCTGTTCGACGGGATCACAGAAACCTTGCGCGACATGAACGCGCTGAGCCCGGACCAACACGAGGGCTCCGGGTTCGAGGAGTTGATCCGGCGCATCCGGGCCCAAGTCGGCGCATGAGGCCGGGAGTGGGCCGGCGGCGGGGCGCCCTCTGGGTCCACCGGCGCTACTGCACCACCATCGCCGTCCGCGGGAACGCGAACTTGCGCCCTACTTCGTCCACCACGTTGATCTGGCAGGTATAACGTCCGGGCGCGAGGTCTTTCAACGGGACCTGCAGTTGCACCGGCACCGCATTTGGACGCGTGCCGGCCAACTCAGTCGCATGCAGCGGGCCGGCTTCGAACGCCTTGGCGCCTTTCTGGTTGAACAGGCTCATGCTCACCGCCACGCGGCGCGCGCGCGTGTCGGCGGGGTCGGGCGCCGCATCGTAGACGTCGAACGAGATGTACATGTTCTGGCTGCGGCGGAAGACCTTGGTGATATTGGGGACCACTTTTTCCTGGCCCACAATCAGCGGATTCGACTGCACCACCTTGCGATTGATCCTCTCGGCTTCGCCGACCGCGGCCTTCAGCGGCTCGCGCTGGCTGCTCCAGACTACGGAGCTGGTCTTGAGCGTCATCGAGTCGGCGGCCAGGTCGGGCACCACGAAGCGCGTGTCGAACGTGCCCATCTTGCCGGATTGTGCTTCGCGCACCAGGAACTTCATGCGGTAGCGGCCCGGGGCCAGCGTGAATCCGGCGTCATAGTGGATGTTGCGCCGCGACAGCCTCTCCGCATCTCCAGCGCCAAGCTTGACCTTGATGTAGTCCGATACGTTGCCCACTACGGCCTTGCGCTCATCCTGGATCTGACCGACGAAGTCGAACTCGGTTTCTCCGGCGCCCGCCTTCTTCTGCGCCAGTGCCAGCACCGAGCCCGGCACCCTCACCGACACCGGCACGAAATACGCACTCGGCGAAACGCGGAACCAGTCCACCTCGATGGCCAGCGGCAGATCGGTAATCGGGTCGGCGGCCGCGAGGGCCTCCTTCAACTGTTGTTCCTTCTCAGCTCCGTTGAATTTTCCCCAGACTTTCTGCGCGTAGTATCCGTCGCGGAAATCCAGCTTCGCCGAAAGACCGTTGTTCAGCTTGACCACGATCTTGCGGTACTTGCCGTCTTCCTTCATGTTGGTGGTGTAGTAGCCCAGAATGTAATAGCTGCGAAATTCCTGCTGCACCTGCTGCAAGCCCAGCGTGAGATCGTTGCTGTCGAGGAAGACCTTCCCGCCGGTATCGGCCGCCAAAGTGGCCAGCGTCTCCTGCGAATCGTTGATGGACGCGCGCTGGGCGTTCAGCAGGCTGCCGTTGAAAATGCCGGCTCCCCGGGAAGCGCCCTTGCTGGCGCCGCCACCGGGAGGGTCTCCCATCAGGCCGCGGGCGTCGATCGGGTAGATCGCCACGTTGGCCTTGACGGCGGCGTTGATCGAAGCTTCCAGTTGCGCCTGGTTGTCCATCCCCGTCTTGCTGATGCCCCCGGTGATATAGACCAGCGCCTTCTTCTCCGGAAGGGCTGCCAGTTTGCGCACGGCGTCCTCAATGGCCGCCAGCTTGCGGTCCGTATTGTAAATGTTGAACTCGGTCTCGTCGGCCACGAACGCCGCACCGGTGTCTTCTTCGTTGTCGTCGCCGGTGTCGGCGGCGTCCGCCATGTCGGTCGATTCGCCGATGGGCAGACTCTTGATGATGTCGCTCAGGATGGTGCGGTCCGCGGTGAAATCGGTCTTCACCTGGATGGCCGTCGTGAACAGCAGGATGGCCACCATGTCCGACGACGTGATCTGGGTGTCGAGAAACTTCTGGGCGGCGTCCTGGGCGCGGAGTTGCTCCGGAATGCCCATGTTGGAGAAGTCGAAGAAGAGCACCATCAGGCGCTTGTCGTGGTACTGAATCTGGCCGGGATGTTCCGCGGTGATGATGGTTTTGGGGGCCTCCGGCAGGGCATTCCGGTCGTCCAGCGAGGGCGGCGGCTCGGGCGGCTCGGGTTCCACACTGAGCTGCTGGTGTTCGAAGATCTGGACCTTCTGGGGCTTGCCGTCTTCGAGCACGACGAAGTCTTCCGCCTTGAGGTTGTCGATGGCTTTGCCGGACTTGTCCTTCACCGTGACATCCACGATTACCAGGTTGGAGCTGGCGCTGAAAGTGGGTTTGACCGGCGGCTGCTGTCCTGCCGCGGTGAGCGCGAGAATCACGACGATCCAGAAGGTTCGCATATCAGAAGTTAAACCGGAGCAACAGTGTTACTTTTCGTGTCCCGGAAGCCGCGGTGGGCAGCCCGAACGTCGCCGAATTGACCGTGGTGCCGAAACTGGTAATCTGCACGTGGTTCATGACGTTGGATGCCGAGATCCGCAGTTGCAGTTGCCGCCGCGTGTCGCCGAAACGCCAGGCGCGGTTCAGTGCGCCCGAAAGAGAGATCAGCGCCGGGCCCGGGATGGTATCGCGGCCCGCATTGCCGTACTGGCCGGCCGGCGGCGCCACAAACGCGTTCTCGTTGAAGAACGGGAAGTCGCCGCCGTAGATGCTCTCTCCGGTGGCCTCCGCGCGGAAATTGCCGGAGATCGCGTTTCCCTTGCTGGTCCCCGCGAGGTTCCCCGCAATGTAAGCCGTGAGCGGCGTGCCGGAGTTGGCGGTGAAGGTGCCGTTCAATGTCCAGCCGGTAAACAGCCGCGTCTTCATGCCTCCGTTGCGCCACAAGCCGTGGACGCCCACTGGTGACGAGAGCAGGTAGGTCAGGGTAAAGCGGTGCCGCTGGTCACTGGTGGAGAGGGCGCGCTCCGCGGAAAGGTCCAGCGGATTCTGCACCAGCGTGCCGCCACCACCGCCGGTGAAGCTGGAGGCGTCGTCGATGGATTTCGAGAATGTATAGAGCGCTACCGCCGACATCCCGCGAGTGAAGCGGCGCGTCACCCGCACCTGCCCCGCATGGAAGATCGAATTGGCGTGGTCGGTCTCATAGGTGAACGCGTTGGCATTGGCCACCTGCTGCGTGGTCGACGCCACGGAGCCCGGAGGCGTCTGATTGGGATTCTCCACTACGTCCAGGCCGGTGCCCTTGGTTCCTACGTATTCGAGCTCCATTACCACGTTGTGCGGCAAAGTTTGCGCCATCGCGATGGTCCAGGTTTGAGCGTAGGCCAGCTTGTAGTTCTTGTCGATCGCGTAGGTGTTGGTGACCGTGCCCGAAGGCTGTAGCGGGAAGCCATCCTGCAACGTCAGCGGGTCGGCCAGGCTGGTGGCCAGCGTCCCGGTTTGGGCAAATGGCGGCTGCGCCGCCATTCGAGTGGCCATCTGCGGATACGACGAGCCGCTGTAGAAAATGCTGTAGCCGCCGCGAATGGTGCGGCTGTGTTTCTGCGACGGCCGCCAGGCGAAACCGAGCCGCGGCGAGAAATTGTTGGGGTCACCGTTCACCAGGCTGGCGGGAAACTTGCCGGTATATGGTCCGCTCTCGCCCGGGGTGACCACCGAAACCGCGGTAAAGCCTGGAGCGATATCCAGGTTCGCCAGGTGCCCGTACAACTCGGTATACGGCGCGAAATACTCGTAGCGCAATCCCAAGTTCAAGGTGAGCCCGCGGTTCACGCGGAAATCGTCCTGCACGTAAGCGCTGGTGGCCCAACCGCGGAAATAGTTGTTGGAGTTGCCGATGCGCAGAGAGCTGGTCTGCGGATAGCCGAGCAGGAAATCGGCGAAATCGAACCCCGTGTTGGGAAGCGCCTGGCCGTCGGCATTGAATCCGCTGGTCAGCAACCCGCCGAACGTGAACGATCCGCGCGAATTGGCGTAAGACAGCGCGTTCTGCTGCATCCTCCTGTAACCGAACCCGAACGTGAGGTTGTGTTTCCGCCGGATCACGTAAGTCACGTTGTCAGTGAAGTTAGTAGTCTGGTTGCGGTTCAACGAGGCGGAGCCGTCGGTGAGACTTCCAAAATTGGTGAACGAAAGATTGGGAGGGCCGTAATCGATGGGGGTCTGGTCCGGGCCCACTATGCCGAGCTGGGCGGCGATGTTCTCCTTGTTTGCGAAGAAGGGAGTCGCTTGACTGACACTGCGGCTGAAAGCGAGGCTGGCGTTGTTGTTGAAGCGCGGCTTGAAACTGTGGCTCCAGGCAGCCGTGGAGCTCAGTCCGTATCCGCTGGAGGTGTCCTGAAAACCGAAGAGCTGCACGCTCTTGGAATCGTTGCCGCTGTATTGTTCGTTGAAACTGAGCCGGTCCTTGGTGGTGACCGCGCCGCTCAAGCGGAGAGAGATCGAGTGACGGTCGCTCGGGGTGGACGGATCGATGTCATAGTTCTGGATAATGCCGCTGAATATGGGCTGAGGGAAGTATTGCAGCAGGGCGACCGACGCCGGATTGAAGCGGGCGGCCGGGATCGCATTGCCGGGGAACGGAGTGCTATTCAGTGGATCGTAAATGGTGACTGGAGTGTTCCGCACCGTCGCAGCGGAGAAATCGCCGGCGCGTTCGGCCAGGGTCGGAACGGTAGACACCTGGCTGACCGCGTTACGGTTGTGCGCCAGGGTGAAGTTCAGGTAGACCTGCCACTTGTCGTTGGTGACCAGTTTGGGAATGCGCACCGGCCCACCGATGTTGCCGGCCACCTGCTCGCTGGCGGACGAGGGCTTGGGCTGGGCTTGGCCATTGAGCGAAAAAGGCGCGGCGTTGAGGGCCGAGTTGGTCAAAGTGATGGCGATCGAACCGGTGTAAGCCGGCTGAGTCCTGCGGCGGTTGCCGAAGGAGGCAAACTGGCCATTGTACGGACCGCGGCGTTGATTGGGATTGCCACGTCCTCCACGGCCTCCGCCACCGCCTCGGCCGCCGCCACCACCACCGCCGGGACCGCCGCCTCCGCGCCCGCCGCCGGGGCCACCACCGGGTCCGCCACGCCCGCCCCCAGGGCCGCCCAGACCGAATCCGCCGCCGTTATCGGCCCCGAAACCGTTATTGGCGCCCGCCGCGCCGAAGCCGTTCATGCCCAGGGGGTCGGCGCCCGGACCGCCGCCAAACGCTCCGGCGTCGCCCACGCCCATCAGTCCCAAACCGCCGCCGGGACCTCCTGGTCCGCCGGGACCTCCCGGACCGCGCCCGCCCATCATCAAGCGGTCGCGCCGGGCCTGCTCGTCGGCCGCCGCCGCCAATCCTCCACTCATGCTGCCGTTGACCAGAAACGAGTCGTTGGCATCGCCGCCGGTGCTCAAATCCGGTGGCGGCTCGGTAGCGGCCGAGGCCAAGTCCTGAGCGCCCTCTTCGGTCGCGGTGACCGACATGTTCTGGAAGCCGGGTCCCTGCTGTTGGGGATTGCGGCCTCCGCGGCCACCCCCGGCCTGGGCATTGTACGCGCCTCCACCGCGGCCCTGACCATACCGTCCGCCGGGAGTCGCTCGCCGGCCGCCGTTGGGTGCAGCCGCCGCGGTTGCGGGGGCCTGCGCTGGCTGTGCCGCCGCGGTGGGGGCGGGTTTGGCTGGTTCGGCCTTGGCGGCTGCGGGCGCTGGAGCCGACTGCCCCAGACGCGGCATTTCCAGCGTCCAATCGTGATTCTCGGGCTGAACTCCCACGTCGATCCGGGCACGCAGGGGAGCGAACCCGAACATGTCGATTTGGATCTCCCACACGCCAGGCAACAAGTCGAGGACGTAATGCCCGGTCTCGTCGGTGTAGGCGACCACCTTGGCGCCTCCGTTGCGCGCGGTAACAGTGGCGCCGGGAATAAACTGGTCCGCGGCCCGTACCGAACCGGTCTGCTGGGCTGCGGTGAGCAGACCCGGACCCAACAGAAGTAAGGCTGCGAATGGACGCATCACAAGGCTATCTATGTTTCTCCGCCGCCGGGACTTAGTTCGCTTTTCTTGCCCCGGATGCCGCATGGCCGACTGCCAGAAATGGCGGTCTCCGGCAAGACCCTTATGCCAGAAGAAGATGGTTTCCGCAGGGGGTGATGTTACACCCGGGGGCCAGGGTTGTGGAACGCCCGGGGTCAAACTGCTACGGCCGCGCCGCCCATTCCGTGCCGCGCGTCAACGTGGTCGTGAAGACGACGCTCTTCATGGCATCCGGATCGTGGCCCAGCGCGGTCACGAACACTCGCCCCTTTCCGTAATTCACGGTCCACAGCATGGGTTCGTTTAACCCCGGCCCCGCGACCGCCTGCTTCTCGTTCGGCCGGTATAGCGAATGGTCGTCCCACGCCGTTGCCAGCACGTGGTACGTGCCCTCCGGCTGCCATTTCAGGTTGGCGTACAACTCGTCGTTCGCCTGCGGATAGGAAGCCTGCAATCCGCGAGTGATGGGGTGGTCCGTGTCCTTGATCTGCACCGTGAAATCGTGCCGCGCGGAGTGGTGGCCATTGTTCGGCCTCCAGTTGCCGCCGCACATTTTTTCGAACTCCGTCCAGCCGTCGAAGGCCGCCATCGAGAAATGATACACCACCAGCCCCTTGCCATCGCGGACGTAATTCACCAGGGCGGTTTCGGCGCGCTCGCCCCAGCGCAGCTCCGGCTTCCGGCTCTCGTAGTAGTTGAGGACCACGACGTCGTAAGGCGCCAGCGTCTCCGGGCCGGCCCCGCGGAATTCCTCGGTCACGCGCACTTCGAACTTCCCGGCCGCCTCCAGCACGCTGCGGAGCACCGGCGTGGTGGCCCGCCAGTCGTGACCGTTTTGGCCGGTGATGATCAGGGCCTGAATCTTGGCTGCCGGCGCCTGAGCGGGCGCCAGCGGCGTGGCTCCCAACAGGAGCGCGCACAGGATAATCGGTTTCAAATGTCCTCCTCGGTGAAGCACGATTGTAGCGCGTCTCACCGGGGCGATTATGCCGCCGCCCGGCCCTGCCCCCTCACCGCCAGCACCAAATCCGAAACCACCCGCGTCAGGCCGTTTCGGTCCTCCGGCCGGACCAGCGCGCCCTTCGCATCGAATGACTCGAATGCACGCGGAATCGTGAGCTGCGCCGGAATCACCCTGACGCCGATCATCTCGAGAAGCTCGCGTAAGTGCCGCAGTCCCCGCTGCCCGCCTCCCGGTCCCGGTGAAGTGCTCAGGATTGCCGCCGTCTTGCCGCGAAATGCGGCCAGCGGCTTCTCGCCCGGTTCGGGCCGGGAAGTCCAGTCGATGACGTTCTTCAGCAGCGCCGGAAACGATCCGTTGTATTCCGGCGAGGCGATCACGAAAGCATCGTGGCTCAAAAGCAGCTCCTTGAAGGCCTTGGCCGCTTCGGGCACGCCTTGCGCGGCCTCGACATCCCCGTCGTAAAGCGGCATCGGATAGTCCTTGAGATCGGCGTACGTGGTCGCGACTCCGTTGCACGGAGCGACTTCCGCGCTCCCCAGCGCAGCGGCGGCCGCCTTCGCCAGTTTCCTGTGGTACGAATCCGCCCGAATGCTGCCGGCGAACACCAGGACCCTCGGTTTCGAATCGCTAATTCCCATGTCGTCCTCCATTTATCTCCATGTCAAGATATTTGATGTAGAGGGATGGCGCCGGGATTCAGCCATCTGAGCTCGCCCGCTCTCGATCCAGGACTTGAGCGATATTAGAAGGTAGTGAGCCTTGCCATTCGCATGTGCGCTCTCTCCATGTTTGCTGTATTTCGGATGGGCGCGCAGGATCCCCCGCCGGAAAAGTGGAACCTGTTTTTCCAGGCGACCTCGATTGGCCAGTATCACGGCAGCTTCCCTTCGCCGTATTCCGACGTCTTCAGTCTGCAGGGACATCCCGAAGCCGAGGCCTCCATTACCTCCACGCTTTTCTTCGGGTGGCGGCCCGCCGCCAATACCCTGTTCTACTTCGACCCCGAGCTGGCCGGCGGCCGCGGCTTCAGCGGCACCAACGGAGTCGCCAACTTCCCCAATGGCGAGATGCCGCGCGTGAGCACGGCAACCCCCAAGCCGTACATCGCGCGATTGTACGTAACCCAGGATTTCGGCTTCGGAGACCAACGCGAGACCTTCGAGAGCGACGAGAACCAACTCGCCGGCACCCGGCCCATGACCCGCTATTCGGTGACCGTCGGGCGCTTCACCGTCACCGATTTCTTCGATAACAACCGCTACACGCACGACCCGCGAACCCAGTTCATGGGCTGGGCCATCATGTACAACGGCGCGTGGGACTATCCGGCCGACACGCGCGGCTACACTTGGGGCTGGGTGCACGAGTTCCATACGCGGCGATGGTCCGTGCGCTATGCCAGCGCGGCCATGCCGAAAACCGCCAACGGCTTGCGGTTCGACCGGAGGCTGTTTCGCGACCGCGCCGACATGGTCGAAGGCGAAGTGCGGGTGCATCCCCACAGCAAGGACGGCGCCATTCGCGTCCTGGGTTACGGGAACCACGCCAACGCCGGCACATACGCCGATGCGCTCAAGCTGGCCGCCGAAACCGGCGCCCGGCCGGACGTGACCGCCACCCGCCGCATCGGTACTTCGAAATACGGGCTCGGGCTCAACGTGGAGCAGGAGGTGGCCAAAGACGTTGGCGTGTTCGGACGTCTCGGGTGGAACGACGGCAAGACCGAGAGCTTTGCCTTCACCGCCATCGACCGGCTGGCAACGGCGGGCGTATCGCTGGCGGGCACGCGCTGGAAACGTCCCCACGATACCGTGGCCACGGAGCTGACTGAAAGCGGCCTCTCCGCGGTGCACGCGGAATACCTGGCGCGCGGCGGCCTGGATTTCCTGATTGGAGACGGCGCCCTGCGCTACGGGCACGAGGACATCTGGGAGAGTTACTACTGTGCGCGAGTCTTCTCCGGCCTGTTCGCCACCATCGATCTGCAGCACATCACCAATCCCGCGTACAACCGCGATCGCGGGCCGGTGTGGGTTGGCACCTTGCGGCTGCACGTGGAAGTGGGCAAGAAATGAAGCTCGCGGTATCCCTCTGGCTTGCGGTCGTCGCGCAACTGCACACGGGCGCGCGACTCGACGCCGCCCAACTCCCGCACAATTACGGCGTGGAGCAGTACGAGGTCGCCATCACGCCGGATCTCGCTGCCAAGCGCATCTTGGGCGAGGTGACCATCCATTTTCAAAGCCGCATCGACCGCCTGGATGCCCTGGAGCTGGATGCCGGCGATCTCGAGATCGCGAGCGTCCTGGACGGAGCCGTGCGCCAGTGGTTCGAGCGGAAAGGCAGGCTGCTGATCGTGGTCCTGGCCACACCCGCCCGCCCGTCCGAGCACCGCAGCATCACCATCCGTTATCAGGCTGGTCCGGCAAAGGGCCTGGTGTTCTTCCCCGATCAGGTCTACACCTCGTCCTTCGCCAGTGACTGGATGGTCTGCAGCGACCGTCCCGATGAGCGCGCCATTTTACGGCTGGCGATCGCCGCACCGGGCAATCTCAAGGTCGCGGCCACCGAACGCATCGACTCGCCGGCGCCTCCCTACTTGTACGGATTCGCCGTGGGCGCGTTCGACGAGTCCACGTCGGAAGTCAACGGAGTGAAGCTGCGGGTGCTGGGACGGGCATCCATCTCCGAGCTCACCGGCGCGGCCATGCGCTTCCTCTCCGAGCGAACCGGCAAGCCATACCCGGGCAGCACCTACACCCAGGTGTTCGTTCACGGCGAGGCGGTCGGGGACGCCGCCGGTCTCACCTTCCTGCCGGAATCGTACGGCGAGAAGCTCTCCAAGACCCCGGATGACCTCTGGCTCCTGGCGCGCGAGCTCGCGCGCCAGTGGTACGGCGTCGCGATAACCTCCAGGGACTGGTCCGATTTCTGGCTCAGCGAGGGCCTGTCAACCTTTTTGGCCGACGCCTTTCTGGAACAGCGTTTCGGAAAGCAGCGCTACGAACGCGAGATCGAGCGCTCGCGCCAGATCTACGAGACCTTGAAGGCCGATGGCAAGGATCGCACGCTCTCCTACGGCGATCCGGAGACTCGGCAGCAGGCCGGCGGTGAGATTCCGTCTCACAAAGGAGCGTGGGTCTTGTACCAGCTTCGGCGCCAGCTCACCGACGAAGTGTTCTGGCGCGGTCTGCGCCTGTATACCGACAAGTACTGGGGTCGCCCCGTTACCACCGAGGATTTCGAGAAGTCCATGGCGACGGCCGCGCGGAAGGATTTGACAAAGTTCTTCGACCGCTGGGTGACCGGTTGCTGCACGAAGTGAAGCGTTGCCGGGGCATTTTGCCTTCGGTGGCGCGGCACCAGTCGTATTGCGCCAGGATTGATGGGACGCACTTTTGAAGCATGCCGATCCCACGATTGACGGACCTTCCCACGCTGTTTCAAAACTTGCCCATTGTGAAAAAGACGGATGGTTTCCGGTAACCCCACATATCATTCCCAACCCATTCTTGAGCCTCGCTCCGGCCAATCCACGAGTAGGGCGTGACACGGCAACTCGGCACGCGGGGTCGGGGACACAAGCCGACTTCACAGGACTGATGACTACGCGAGCAGTGGTTCTTTTCGACTGGACAGAACAAAGACTGCGACCAGGGCGGCGGCGAAACCCGCTCCAGCGCCAATACCGAGCGCCCAGCGAGGGCCGAAGTGGTTGGCAACCCAACCGACGATCGGCGCGCCAATCGGTGTTCCCCCGAGTGCAATGCCAACCCGCAGGGCCATGACCCTGCCCCGCATCGCTGGTTCTGTCGAGAGCTGCATGATGCTGTTCGTGCCGTTGATGAAGGTCAGGGCAGCCGCGCCGATGACTACGAGGGTGGCCGCGAACCACCCGTATCCAGGTGCCAGTGCGGCCAGGGTACAGCCGAGGCCGAAGACACCGGCTCCCACCAAAAGAGACGCTAAGCCTGGTTTCTCCCGACCGGCAGCAGACAAGGCTCCTGCGAGAGTGCCCACGGCCATGATGGAGGAGAGCAGGCCGAAACCGCGGGGGTCAGAGTGGAAGACGTTCACGGCCATGGTGGAGATGAAGATGGGAAAGTTCAGGCCAAAGGTGCCGATCAGAAACAACATGATCAGGATCGCCCTAAGGTCTGGTCTTCTCCATACGTAGCGAAACCCTTCCAGAAATCCAGACGTTGTGCGATGCGCTCTGGCGCGTGCGCGCAGCTCGGAGAGACGGAAGAAAGACATCGAGATCAGGACCGCCGCGAATGAGAGCCCGTTCAGAAGAAAGGCCCAGCCGATGCCAACCTTTGCAATGAGCAAACCGGCAACGGCAGGACCAATCATCTGGGCCGCAGTGAACGAGGTTGAGTTCAATGCCACGGCATTCGGGAGATCCCCATCGCCAACCATCTCTGCCACGAAGGTCTGTCTCACAGGAGCATCCAGCGCCGCGGCGGAGCCGGACAGGAACGCGAACACATACACGTGCCGGAGCTGGATGACTCCCGCGATCGTGAGAACTCCCAGGATGAACGCAAGCACGCCCATGGTTGCCTGGGTCACCATCAGGAGCCTGCGCTGGTTAAGGCGGTCCGCAGCCGATCCCGTCCAGGGCAGGAGCAGAAGTTGTGGGGCAAACTGGAGGCCCATGACGATACCCAGCGCTGACGCATCATGATGGGTCAGTTGCGTAAGCACGAGCCAGTCCTGAGCGACGCGCTGCATCCAGGTACCGACGTTGGAAACCAGAGAGCCAGCACTCCACAAGCGGAAGTTGAAGGTCCTCAGGGAGCGAAAGGTGCCGGCCACCGCGTTCTTCATCTGCGCAACGGCGTGTTGCCCCCATGAAACTGGCCGAAGCGACGCGCCGAGTTGATGCTGATGAGCAGTACGCCCAGACCGAACGCGAGGATGTGGCTTGTCGCCCGCGGATGAAAAACTCCGACGTGCGCGATGAGCAGATATCCAACAACCGCGTTAAAGAAGCCCCAAAGAACGTTGACCGTTGAAGAGGAGAGCCCTTTGCCGGGCGGTTTTGCGAAGGGACTCTGGAAGGGACGTCCCATCGTGCCGGCTACAAAATGAGGAATGGCGTTTGTCAAAAAAATGCCTCCAAAGAAGTACGACACAAGAGAAAGCCAGTTCATGATGCAACGCCCTTTCTTCCAACAATCTTTCTTCCAACAATCTTTCTTCCAACAATCTTTCCAGCAGCGAGATGACTTCCTTCGTCGACCCTGTCTCACCGACACGAGGAAAAACGTTCCTGATGCTGTACTCGTGCGCCTCCTCGCGGACATCGGTCATTGCATCGAGTGCGAGGCTCACGTTGAATCGCTGCTCGTAGGCCTGGCGCGCCGTCGCCTCGACGCCACCGGAGGTCACCACTCCGGTCACAACCACCTGGGTAACGCCTCGCGCCTTGAGCTGACCTTCAAGATCCGTTGTTGCGAATGCGCCCCAACTTCGCTTGGTGACGACGATATCGCTCGGCTGCTGATCCAGCTCCGGCAGGAAGTCGGTCCAGCCCTCGGCAAACGATGTGCCGCTGCGTGGACCCTGTTCCGTCCGGCCTGGCGGCCGTCCCGCCACATTGACCAGCACGACTGGGAGTTTCTTCGCACGAAAAACATCGATCAACGCCCGCGTCCGGTCGATGATCTCGCCGATGGGATGGATGAAATGCCCATTGACTATGCCTTTCTGCAGGCCGATCACAATCAACGCGCTGCGGGGATCAAGAGCGGTAAGCGGCATCGGGTTCTTCTCCTCGAATACAAAGTGGACGTCGGTAAGAAGCAGGGGAGAGCAGGTCTAATCCTCAACAAGCCGGGTCAGCAGTTCGACCGCTGCCTGAAGCTTCTCCTGCTCGTGAGCAGAAAGCTTCTGCGCGATGGTCGCTGTGAGCCAGTCCTGCCTCGCGGCCCTGCCCTCATGAAGCCGCTTCAGGCATTTGGGCGTGAGAGACATCAGAGTTTGCCGTCGGTCGCCTGGGTCAGGAGCACCACTCACCAGGCCGACTTCCTGCAGGGGCATAACGATCGCGCTCATGGACTGCGGACGCACGCCTTCCGCTCGCGCCAGACTTGAAACCGTAGCCGAACCATCCTTCTCCAGTCGAAGAAGAACAGAAACCTGTGACGGCGTCAGATCGCTGCGTCCCCCATGCTCGCGTAAACGCTGCTTGAGCTTGCGGCCTACCGTACGGATCTCGGCAGCAAGCATCGAAGCGAGCCCGATCTGAGTAGACGACTCTCGACTGCTCACCAGATCAATATATCATATCTACAGGAACACTGTAAAGCTTTGCTGCATATTTCCGTGAGCTGCTGCTCTATCTGTGGGTTTCACGACGCGATAGGTAGCCTGAGAAGCTAGTCCTCGGCAACGCGCCAGGGTCGGGTAGGTTCATTTGGACGAAGTCCCCGTTGCTGAGAAGTGGGCAGTTCCGCTTGGAAGGATGGCCATCGCGGTCGTAAAACGGCGATATCGGAAAAGTGGCGCGCGATCTCCGTCCGGCGACCGTTACACAAAGAGATGCTCTGCGCCACGGCCGCCTCGACGAAATCGATTTGGAACACATTGCGGAGGAGATCGAGGACTTGGGAAAGAGCGAGCGTTCCGCAGCTCGATCGCAATTGCACCGCATCCTGATGCACCCGATCAAGCGGAGGATCCAGCCCGAAAAGAGTGGATCCAGTTGGCGCCGTTCGATTGCCGAAGGACGCGCCGAGGTGGAGTTCAGGTTGGAGGACTCCCCGAGCCTTCGCCGGTATGGGGAACAGAATCTCGAATCGATCTGGCGCAAGGCGGTGAAGAACGCTCTCTTTGAGACCGGCCAGGCCGAACGAGAAGACCTGGACATCCCCGAGCTCACCGCCGCGGCCCTGTGCTACCTCTCCGAGCGAACCGGCAAGCCATACGCGGGCAGCGCCTACACCCAGGTGTTTGTTCACGGCGACGAGATCGGGGAGGCCGCCAGCCTCACCTTCCCGCCGGAATCGTCGGCGAGAAGCTCTCCAAGACCCCGGACGACCTCTGGCTCCTGGCGCGCGAGCTCGCGCGCTAGTGGTACGGCGTCGCGATAACGTCCAGAGACTGGTCGATTTCTGGCTCAGCGAGGGGCTGGCAACCTTCCTGGCCGACGCCTTTCTGGAACAGCGCTTCGGAAAGCAGCGGTACGAGCGCGAGATCGAGCGCTCGCGGCAGATCGTTCTTCGAACGCTGGGTGACCGGTTGCTGCACGAAGTGAAGCGTTGCCCGGGCATTTTGCCTTGGGTGGCGCGGCGCAGGTCGTAGTGCGCCAGGATTGATGGGACGCACTTTTGAAGCATGGCCGATCCCACGATTGACGGACCTTCCCACGCTGTTTCAGAACTTACCCATTGTGAAAAAGACGGATGGCTTCCCGTAACCCCACATATCATTCCCAACCCCTTCTTGAGCCTCGCTCCGGCCAATCCACGAGTAAGGCGTTACACGTCCAAGTGACCGCGTGCTCGAATCACCCGCTACCAGCCGACATAACGGACATTCCTGCCCAGGCAATGAGCACCCGGAAGGCGCCGTAAGTTACCGATTCTCGCAGCCGACCTCCGAAGGAAGGCATAAGGATGACATAAAGGCGCGATCCAAAATATTTATAGAGGCCATAGCCAGAACCCGATGGCCGCGATGAGAGCAGGGAAGGGTAACGCGGGTTGCCCTGTCCGGGTAATCGAAAGACCGATCCCCAAAAGCGAAATTTGTGAGTTGCGAATGAAGTTTTCATGCCTTTTTCATCCAGCTTGTTGTATTCTCTCCCTTAGTTCAGCCCGACCTCCGAGTCGAGACTTCTGGGTACAACTAAAAATAAAATCACTCAGGCCACTCAGGAAGCCGTCTGTCCATGTGGTCCAAGAAAGGTACTCGCATGCAATTACAAACCGTTATTCCTATATCCGGCGTGAAAGGCCATACCGAATGTGAGTCGCACGCTGAGTTGATAGGGCTTTCGTTGCGATTATGCGAGGTGACTTTAACATCACTGTCGGTTAGGTTAAAGTCAGCATACACAGATCGCCGAGAGATGTCGAAACCGCCTTTGTCCATGTGGGTCTGACGCACCACGGCGGCCTGCTGTTTTTCACCTGAGCTATGCACGGCCATGAGGTCGCGCCTGCGGGCACTATCGAAGTGAACCATTTGGGGACCCCCGAAACAT
>Ga0209517_10002059_pt1 | contig 29138 bp, 25 predicted proteins | sample PeaSoiMetSII2010_FD_187695 | JGI IMG/M metagenome (GOLD analysis project Ga0209517, IMG submission 187695) | Peat soil microbial communities from Weissenstadt, Germany - SII-2010 (SPAdes) (version 2) | ecosystem: Environmental > Terrestrial > Soil > Wetlands > Peat | place: Germany...
CACCCTCAGGAATGTACCCCGAAGCCGTGGTTCCAATATTTCCGTTGTACGTGCCCCAATACGACTGCGAGCCCGTGTCATTGAACTCGGTCCCACCCACGCAGGTGGCATAACTCGACGAGCAAATATAGCTCGGACTGTTCGCCGCGGGGCTCGCCGGCGGGGTGGTAAATGCGAGATCGCACCCCGAGGCTCCCGAATCGCCGGAAGAAACAAGGGATGAAATCCCTTCTGCCGCAGCCTGTTTGAAGACCGCGTCCCAAAAACTTACACCTGGGGGGCCGGCAGCTGATTCACACGCGCCAAAACTGATCGCCATCACCTGCGCCGGCACCGGAGTGGTGTTCACCAGGTACTGCGCATCCGTCTCAATTCCACCGCTGGCCTGGGTCGTCACAACGAGGAGCAGATGAGCTCCTTGCGCAACCGTTCCTGCGCGCAGCACGTCCAGCGTGGCTTCGCTCTGGTCGCCCAGCGATACGCCCGACCCCGGAGGCGCCGTATACGCCGGACCCGGGTCGACTCCCCCGAACGTTGTCGGAACGACCTCCGTGGGATCTGTGAAACTGGATCCCAGCAGCAACTTGAAATTGTCAAAGTCGGCGGCGTTTGTGCGCGAGCGCCCCACGATTCCGATGGTTGTGCCCGCACCCGTGATTCCGTTCGGCAGGTTGTAAATGTTGTAGAAGTCACCCGGCCCAATAAAATGCGTTCCGTTCGAAGCGGTGATCTCCGGCGAATCCCACAACATTGGTATCGCGACATGCTGCGGTTCGTCGTCAATCGTGTACAACCCGTGAATCGCTTTGATCGCCGGGGCGAGCGCCGCAGGAACCATTGGGCCAGAAGAAACTGACTCGAGGTCTTTCCCATTCACTCTGTAGTGCCGTAGTTCCGTCTGGAAGGCGCGCGAAACATCTGCTGCCGTGCCGGAAAATCCTATGAAGATCTTGCTGGGCCCTACCCAAGTCACCTGCAGGCCCTGCGATTGTAGCCACGCGGTGATGGCGCTGAGATCTGCGTCCGATAAACCGAAGCGGTCACCCACCTCTGCGGGAGTCAGCCAGTGATGGTATTCGGGAGACGCGGGGTTTTGTTGGTCGGTAAGGAATTGTTCGAATGCCTGCTCTTGCTCAGCCGGCCGGCTGAGTACCAGCGTCAGGCCATCCATCGCCTGGCTCGCCGCAACCGGCCCCACATCGTTCGCGCTATTTGCCCATTGTGGATGATGATTCGCGATCGCCCGCACGAGCGATACATCAACTTGCGCTGTAATCAGGCTTCTTGCTTGTGCCCCCAATGCTGAGCCGGCGCAAACAAACGATAACGCGGCCAGCCAGGCAAGTGCCCCGCACGGCCTCAACCAGAGTTTGCTCCGCGGCACACTGCATCGTGACTTTCTGGAGTGAGAAGGAGATGAACCAAGCAACATCAGGCTCACAAAGCCGCCTTTCCCTCGACACTGGCCCTCAAGGGCACGGGGCTGATCGCCACAACCGTATGGGCGACTTCACCAATGCCCGGTGCTCGCAGGGAAGGTGCAAGAGGGCCCGGCGACTTCGCTTTTGCTGGAGGTTTGGAATAACACGATGCCTATTTCAAACCCAGCTCAGGCTGCAGCTTCATCTAATTGATTTAACTTGAAAGCCATTATCCCTCCCAATCTTCGCGTTTGCAAATTCCACGACTGGGGTACCGAGCCAGGTGCGGCTTGACGCTTGGGTGTTTTGCCTGCGAACGCATTTGCACTTGTTTCCGGTGCGAAAACGCGTCAAAACGAGGCGCAAATCCGCGTTTTAGAGGCCGAATAATTGCATTTAATTGCAAATAATTGCTCTTTCGGGTAATTATCTGGTGCGCTTTGCTCTATTTCGCAACCTGCGGAGGTTACATTTGCATGCAAAATGGCACCTGGAGAGGTCAATGCGTCGTAAAATCGCAACCTCGTGTGGTTACATTTTGGCCCCAAATGTAACCATTTCATTGAACATTTGAGGGGGTCAACGCACCACTTGATCGAACATTTGCGATGATTCGAGGCGCTTTATTGCCCCTGTGCCGAAAATTGCACTGAAAACAATTCGCAGATTCAGTCCAGCTTCGGGTGCTGCTGGTTGAAGTTGGTCGCGTCCTGGTACGCCTTGGCGAAGGAGGCGAGCTTTGCGTCCTGGTAGAGCCCGCCCAGGAACGTGAGCGAGACCGGCGTGCCGGGACCGCCGATATCGTCGTGATCGCCATCGTCGACAGCCGGCGGCGCAGGCGCGTCGGAGCCGCGAAAGCCATTGGGCAAAATCACCGCCGGGTTGCCGGTCAGATTCGTCGCGATAAGCTGCGCATCGGTCGACGGCGTCACGATAACATCAACCTTTTCAAAGAGCGCCGCAAACTGCCGAACCGCCAGCGTGCGCGCGCGGTTGGCCTGAATGTACTCAACGGCAGGATAGAAGCGCGCGACGCGAAAGTCGTTGGGCCAGTCTTCAGCCCCCTGCTCAGTAAGCAGGCGGTCGCGTCCGTTCATGGTCAAAGAATCAAAGGACGCGGCAGCTTCAGCAGTGAGCAGCGGAACCATCGAATCCCACGGCAGCTTCGGCAGCTCCACCGGAACAAGATTGACGCCCATCGAAGCGAGTTTGCTGAGCGCCGCCTGCTCATACTGGCGGTCGTAGTCACGGCGTGCGCGCCCAGCAATCATCGCAGCATTTGCGTCTTCGCGCTTCTTCGCCTCCTCATCTGTTTCATTCGGCGTGGCTTCTTTGGTCTCAAGCGGCGGCAGCGGGTCGAACTCGCTTTTGAAATAGCCAATGCGCAGTGCACGCCAATCAAAGTTCGGATCCCAATTGAAATCTGCAGTTACAGCCGCGGAAAGATCTTTGCCATCAGGACCGAAGATGACATCGAGCACCAATGCGCAGTCCTCAACAGAGCGGCAGATGGGGCCGAGCTTATCCATCGTCCAACTGAGGGCCATGGCGCCGGTGCGCGGCACCATGCCGAAGCTTGGGCGCAGGCCGCTGCAGCCGCAGCGCGTAGAGGGAGAAGAGATGGAGCCGAGCGTTTCAGAACCGATTGCGAATCCAACGCAGCCGGCTGCCACGGCTGCGGCGGAACCTGCCGACGATCCACTTGAACCCTGAGCGGGATTCCAAGGATTGCGCGTGCGGCCGCCAAACCACTTGTCACCCATCGCCAGCGCGCCCAGCGTGAGCTTGGCGATGAGCACAGCTCCAGCCGCATCAAGCCGCTGCACGACTGTCGCGTCTTCGCGAAAGGTTTGGTGTTCGAAGCCGCCAGCACCCCAGGTCGTCGGGTAGTCTTTCACGGCCAACAAATCCTTTGCTCCCCAGGGGATGCCGTGCAACGGCCCGCGGTAGAGACCGGCGGCCAGGTCGTCGTCAGCGGCTTTGGCCTGGGCGAGCGCGCGATCCTCAGTGAGCGTGATAACGAAATGCAATTTCGGATCATAGCGCTTGAGGCGCGCAAGATACATCTGTGTGAGAGCGACGGAAGTGATCTTGCGATGGAAGATGAGGTTGGCAAGGTCAATCACATTGGCGAAAGCAAGATCTTCGATATTGGCCGGGGCTTCCGGCTCTTCATTGTCATTGAAGCGCAGCAGCGGTGCGGCGGAGGGAAAGGCGATATGGCTCTCCGCCGGCTTGGGCGCGGGCTGAGGGTGAAATGTATAGGCCGGTGGAATCGAGTTTTCGAGGTTGAGGGCGCGGATTTTGGCGCAGGCATCGCGCTGGTCGTTGAGCCCGTCGAGCATCATCTTCTTTTGGTCCGCAGTGAACGGACCGACTCCGGCGAGGCGGCCGGCCTCGTCGATCATCTCAGGTGTAATTTTGGGCAGCGCATTGGACGTCGCGGCAGGAGCGGCCTCCTGCGCTTGCACGGCGAGCGTGTAGAGGATGCCGGGTATCAGCGGAGATGCAATGCCCGCGGCGGAGCAGGCGTTCAGGAAGGCACGGCGGTCGAGAGTCATGCGCGAATCGTCCTTTCGCAACGAGGAAGCCCTTGCGCAAAACTATAGCCGATTCATGCGGTTCGTGCGTTTTCAGTTTTGTAAGGGAATTTTCGCTTGACATATGCCTATATGGGAATGTATTGTTTGATGCATGGCACGGGCTGCGACTACTTCCGACGCGTTCAATGCTGTCGCTGAGCCGCGACGGAGGCAGATTTTGAGTTACCTTATGCAGCAGGAGCGCCAGGTAGGTGAGATTGTTTTGGCGGTCGGGCTGGACCAGCCTTCCGTATCGAAGCACCTGGGTGTGTTGCGCCGCGTGAACCTGGTGCGTGTGCGGCGAAACGGACGGCACCGGTTGTACCGGACGAACGCCGTCGCCATCCGGCCGCTGCACGAATGGACCGAGACATTCGAGCGCTACTGGCAGCACCAGTTGAATCGCGTGAAAGATCGCGCCGAAGCGGAGATGAAACGCGAGCAGGAATCGGAGTAAGGGCCGCGGATGAAACAAACTTTCCCGAGGAGAATCTATGACAACGTTGACAGTTCCCGACATTGAAGGTCTCACAATCAAAATCACCCAGGAGATTCGCGTACGCGCGTCGCTTGACGTGACGTTCGCGGCGCTGCTGGAGCAATTGGGCCCAGGGAACGAGCATCCCGACGGAACGCCGATGCCCTTCAAGCTGGAGGCATGGCCCGGGGGGCGCTGGTTCCGCGACCTCGGCAACGGCGATGGCCACTACTGGGCGACGGTGCAGGCCATCAAGCGGCCGACGCTGCTTGAGTTCAGCGGGCCGCTGTTCATGTCCTATCCCGTTGCGAACAACATGCAGTACCGGCTAAGCGAGCAGGATGGCGAAACCGTGATCAAGTTCTGCCACGCAGGTTTCGGGCTGATCCAGGAGGACCACAAGAAGGGCGTGGCCATGGGCTGGAACCACATTCACGAGCAGGTTCGCACGCGCGCCGAAGGAGCGAATGCGGGCGCAGCTGCTGGCACGTAAGCTACAAATCTCCCCACCACAATTCCCCACCGAGGAGGGTTCATCATGTCGATCGCACAGTCTTTTCTCACTGAATTTGAAACTCAGGCGCCCATCACGCGAAAGTATCTGGAGCGGCTGCCTGAAGACAAGCTGACGTGGAAGCCGCACGACAAATCGCTGACTGCCGGGCAGCTTGCGCTGCACATCGCTTTGGTGCCAAGCCGGCTCCTGCCTTTCGTCCAAACAAATCCCGCGAAGGCGCCGGAATTTGGCAACTATCCGCAGCCCGCGAGTCGCGCGGAGATCCTGAAGGCGCACGACGAAAGCGTAGCAACCATGCACAGCTTGTTGCCCAAGTTCGACGACGCGGCAATGGAAGAAACTTGGCGCATGATGGCCGGCGACCGCGAAGTATTTGCGCAGCCGCGCGCCGAGTTTCTTCGCGACATCATGTTCAGCCATGTCTACCAGCATCGCGGGCAGTTCAGCGTGTATTTGAGGATGCTCAATGTCGCAGTCCCGGCAAGCTGGGGACCAAGCGCCGACGAGCCGCCGGCGTTCATGCAGGAAGCAGCGAAGGTGGCGTAAGACAGTAGCTAACAGCTTTCAGCGATCAGCTCTGGGCTCTTTGAGAGGTGATCCTTCCTTTTCGTTCGATGGATTGAATGAAAAGGAAAAGTCGGCGTGAAATCCGGAAGGAACGCGCCGAGCGCTCCAATCGTGTGCGCAAGGAGGTCGTATGTGTCCCGTGTGCATTGCAACGGCCGCAGCGGTGGTTGCGGGAAGCTCGGCCGGAAGCGGCGGACTTGCGGCGATGATCGTACGATGGTTTCGCCGCGTGAAGTAGGCTAGCCGATCCGCTCGAGAGTGATCATGTCAGTCTGTTTCCGTTACGTTGGTGCAGGATCCCCCATTGCAAATCAAGTTGAAGGAGATCGCCATGGCAACAATTGCGACAGATGTAAAGCAGCACAATGTGGTTTCGCACGATGAATGGATTCGTGCGCGCAAGGAATTCCTGAAAAAGGAGAAGGAGTTCACCCGGCAACGCGACGAGATCAGCCGAATGCGCAGAGAGATGCCGTGGGAGAAGGTGGAGAAACGCTACGACTTCGAAGGTCGGGGCGGGAAGGCCTCACTTGCGGATCTCTTCGGTATGCGCAGCCAACTGATTGTCTACCACTTCATGCTCGGGCCGGGTTGGAAAGAGGGCTGCCCGAGCTGCTCGTATCTGGCGGATCACTTCGATGGAATGACGATCCATCTCGCTAATCGCGATGTAACGTTCGCCGTGGTCTCGCATGCGCCGTTGGCGGAGATAGAGACTTTCAAGAAGCGCATGGGATGGAAGTTCAACTGGTATTCGTCAGATGGCAGCGATTTCAATTACGACTACCAGGTCTCGTTGAAATCCGAAGAAGAGGGCAAGCCGCAGGTCTATTACAACTACGAGATGGTGGAATTCCCCGCGACCGAGCGCCCCGGCCTGAGCGTGTTTTTCAAAGATGCGAGTGCCCAGGTGTTCCATACGTACTCCACGTATGCGCGCGGGCTCGACATTCTGGTGGGCACGTATAACTTTCTCGACGTAGCGCCGAAGGGTCGAGACGAAGCGGGCCTGAAGCACACCATGGCGTGGGTTCGCCATCACGACAAGTATGGCGAAGACTACGCTGTCGACCGCGGTGCGGGCTACGTGCAGCCTGAGGTGGTGGCAGCGAAGCCCGCGGCCGGCAAGTGCTGCCACGATTAAGGCAGGGAATAGGGAACACTGATTGCTGGCTGCAGGCTACGAGCTACAAGCTTCACTCGCTTTTGTTCCCGACCGTGCGTTAAGAGGTGAGCGATGGCGATCAAATTCACAGTCAGCACAACAATTCCCGCGGCGCCGAAAGCGGTGTACGACGCGTGGCTCAGCAGCAAGGGGCACGCGGCCATGACCGGTTCGGCGGCGAAAGTTACTGCACGCGAGGGTGGCAAGTTCAGCGCGTGGGATGGCTACATTACGGGCAGGAATCTGAAACTCGTCCCGGCGCGGCGCATCGTGCAGGCATGGCGGACAACGGAGTTTGCCAGCGGCGACGAAGACTCGCAGATCGATGTGCTGCTCGAAAACGCGCCGGGCGGCACAAAGCTTACGCTGCGCCATACAAACATTCCGAAAGGACAATCGGATTACAAATCAGGTTGGAAAGAGTGCTACTTCGAGCCGATGAAAGCGTATTTCGCAAAGCGACCAGGTTCTGCGTAGCTATTTCCCCGCGTCGGCGAGCAGGGCCTCGGCGCGGTGGAGCGAATCGAGGCGGCGCTGCTTTTCGGCTTGCACGTCGACGTGGGAGTACGCGGCGCCGCCGATGCGCACCGCCTCATCGTTCAGATGTGCGGCAAAGGTCGCGTCGAGTGCGTTGACGGCGCCCCGCGCCTTGGGCAGCATCTCGTGGAGATGCGCAATTTCGGCGATGGCGCGCTCGGGATGGTAGCTGAGGCGGTCGCCGGTCTGCATGGCATCGATCAGCGGATCAGGCGGCGCGGCCACTGGCCAGGTCTGCTGCAGAGCGTCGTAGGCGCCGCGCAGGCGCGTCATGGTCCCAGCGAAACCGTCGAGTTCGGGACGGCGGGCGGTGAGGCCTGGCGCGCGGCGGACCTCAATGACAACCTTCGCAGTCGTGCTCAGCATGGGCACGGGAATGACAGTGGTGAGCGTGTTGCCTTCGAAGGTCCAACCCATCTTGCCGACGCCGCCCTGCGGCACAGTTTTGCCATTGACGTTGACCTCGGCGGGCGGCCAGTCGGCGGAAAGGCGGAGCTGGCAGGAACGCGCCTTGAGCATGCCGGGGTAGCTTCCCTGCACAGGACCGATCTCTACCCGCAGCGTGTCACCTTTTTGTTCGGCGTGGATCGGCGTGCGCGCGAAAACGCCCCGCTGGTACTCCACCGATTTGCCTGAATCCTCATAGACCGAATAGCTCGAGCTCTCGCCGGGCCTCAGCGGCCAAACGTTTACTATGAGCGGATCGACAGGCTTCTGTCCAGTGAAGAGCATGGGCGGCTGCATGGGAACGATGGCGCCCGCCTTGAGGTAAATGGGAATCTGGTCCATTGAGAAGTTGCGGTCCACTTGCGCGGGACCATCGAGATGCTTGCCGGTGGGCCACTCGATCCATTGGCCCGCGGGGAGCCAGATTTTTTCGCTGGCGAGGCGCGTCACGTTGTCGGCAGCTGCGACCACGGGAGCGGCAAGCATCTCGTCGCCAAACATGTACTCATTGCGGGCGTCGTAGGCGGGCGCTTCATTCGGCCAGTCGTAATAAAGAGGATGAAGGAAGGCAACGCCCGTGTCGTACGTGCGCCGCGCCTCAGTGTAGATGTAGGGCTGGAGGGCCATGCGGAGCTGAAAGGTCGATCGGAGAATCGACGAGTACGGCTCGGGATAGGCCCAGATGCGGCGCTCAGAATCGGGATTCTTGGTGGTGTGCGTGCGCAAAATGGGACTGAACGCGCCAAACTGCACCCAGCGTGTGAAGAGCTCGGGATCGACCGCGCCAGGATTGTGGCCGCCGATGTCGTGACTCCAATAGGCGTAGCCCACATTGGCCGCGGTGGCCGTGAACCACGGCTGAAAGGCGAGCGAAGGCCACACGGAGATGGTGTCGCCGGAGAAACCGATCTCATAGCGGTGATTGCCGAGGCCGCCCCAGCGATGAAAGAGCAGCGGGCGCTTGCCTTCGCGCTCCTGATCGGTGAAGTGAAGGTAGTTGAGCCACCAGGTGTTGCTTACGCCGGCGAGTTTGGTCATCATGGGCTGCTGCTGCCAGTCGAGCCACCAGAAGTCGATACCTTGCTTTTCAAGCGGGTGGAGCACCAGGTCGAAGTAATTCGTGGCCCACTTTTTGTTGGTGGGGTCGAAGGGCACGTATTGTTTCGTCGCCGGATCGATGCCCATGGCACGTGCCATCGCGGGATAAGCCTGCTCCCATGGCTGGATGCCCGAGGCCGGATGCAGATTGAGCGTGGTCTTCAGGCCCTCGTCGTGGATGTTCTCGAGGAACGAATCGGGATCGGGGAAGAGCAGTTTGTTCCACGTGTAGCCGGTCCAACCAAGCCGCTGGCCTGACTGGTCGGATGCGCCCGCGGCTTGGAGCTGGTCGATGTTGATGTGCCAGTCCATGTCGATCACGAGCACATCGAGCGGCGTATCGTTTTCGCGGAAACCGCGCACCAGTTCATCGAGCTCCTGATCGCTGTAGGCCCAATAGCGCGACCACCACGCGCCGAAAGCGAAGCGCGGGGGCAGCGGAATGCGGCCGGCAACTTTGACGAAGTCCCCGAGCGCCTTGCGGAAGTCGTGGCCGTAGCCGAAGAAGTACCAGTCGGAGTAGGAGCCGGGCTTTTCGTTTTCGGGCCGCTCCATGGCCCATGGCCAGGGGCTCTTCTCGCCGCTAAGGAAGCTGAAGTCGGTGGAGTCAAAGAGCGGGCGCGTGGAATCGTCGACGAGCGTCCAGCCGGATCGTGAAACAAGGCCCGGCCCGATCGGCTCGCGCGTTTTTGAACCCAGCGCGCCGTCGAGGGTGCGCGTGGTGCCCTGTAGGTTTTCGGAATCGTCGAGGCCGGGATGCCATGTGACGGGTTTGCCGTCGACGACGAGATTGATGGAGAGATTCCCGGGCGTGAAGTTGCCATCGCCAGAGGGCATGTAGGTCAGTGTGAGCGCGTCAGTTGTAATCGTCCAGAGCTCAGCTCCGTTGGATGACTGATTGCTGGTCTTGAATTGCGGCACCGGCAGTCTTCGATTGATGAAGACAAGCGAAGCATGGTCCTCAAATTCAGCGTTGGCAGACCACTCCATGCGGATGAGCTGCGGCGTGAGAATGGTGAAGCGCGCGTTGCCAACGGTGACGATGGCCTTGGGGTCAGCGACGGGGTTGTCAGGAATGGAGCTTGCGGAGGCGCCAGTAGGCAAGCTCACGACTGCACCACCGCCCTGTGTCCGTCCAGATTGGGCGAGACCCACGAGGGAAAGATCGGCTATGAGGCCCGCAAGAAAAAACACTCTGAAAAAGAATCGCACTGTTGCCCCCATTCGTGCTCCAGAGGGAAGGGTAACACTGCGCGCAGCCGCTATGATGGGGTCTACGAACTAGTTGGCAGGGGCATCCGCGGCGTGTATGGCTCCTCGAATCTTCATCTCGGCGGGGGAAGCGAGTGGTGAGCACTATGGGGCACTGCTCGCGGAGGAGCTGCGCAGACAAACGCAAGTGGCAGGGCAACCGCTCGAGATGTACGGCATGGGCGGACCGCGTATGGAAGCAGCCGGAGTGGAGCGCGTGGTTCGTGCCGAAGACATAGCCGTAATGGGATTCACTGAGGTGGTATTGCACCTGCCGCGCATCTACCGCGAATACCGGAAGCTGAAACGGGCTATTCGCGCGCGGCGGCCCGATGTGGCCGTGCTCATCGATTTTCCTGAGATCCATTTCCGGCTGGCAAAGGAGTTCCACCGGCTGGGCGTGCCGGTGATTTACTTTGTGAGTCCGCAGATCTGGGCTTGGAAGCAACATCGCATCAAGCTGGTGCGCGAGTATGTGCGGCACATGCTCGTGATTTTTCCGTTCGAGGAGAAGTTCTATCGCGAGCGCGGCGTCGAGGCGGAGTATGTCGGGCATCCGCTGGCGGAGCTGCCGCTGCCGGCGATCTCGCGCGAGCAGTTTTCAGGCGAGAATCACCTGGACCCAATGAAGACCTGGATCGGACTACTGCCCGGCAGCAGGCTCCCGGAGATTCATGCGCACTTGCCGGAGATGCTGAAGGCGGCGCGGAACCTGCCGCCGTACGAGGCGGAAGTTCATCCCACAGGGCAGTACGAGTTTGTGATCCCGCTGGCTTCAACGTTGAACGCAGAGCAACGCGCAGCGGTGCTGCAACTGGTCCGCGACAATGGCGACGGACTTTCGGTGCGGCTGGTAGAGAACACCCGCGCTGCCCTCTTCCATGCGCACGCCTCGGTAGTGGCCAGCGGAACGGCGACGGTGGAGGCCGCGCTGATGGGCAATCCCTTTATGGTGGTCTACCGCGTCTCGCCGATAACGTATGCTATCGCCAAGCGGCTGGTGAAGGTACCGCATGTGGCGATGGCCAACCTGATTGCCGGGAAGCGCGTGGTTCCTGAGCTGATCCAGAAGGACTTTACGGCGGCAAATATCGTCCAACAGCTTAGGCCGTTGCTACCGGACGGGCCCGCTCGGGAGTCCATGAGAATGGAATTGGGGGTCATCCGGAACGCGCTACGCATCCAACCTGACGGTATACCGGGTAAAACGGCAGAAGCCATTGAGCGGGTAGCCTCAATCGTATTGAACACTATGCATGGGTCCAGGCTGGCGGCAGTAAAGGCAGGACAACCTTGAAGAATCTGCGGCTTCACCCAATCCCCAACCAGCCTTTGAACGGCGGCAAGAGAAAATGAAGATTGCAATGGATAGAACGATGAAAGTTTCCCAATCGAACAGCAGGCAGCTTTTGAGCCGATATGCCCTGGTCCTACTGCTGGCGGCCTGCACATTGGCGGCAGCGACTCCAGCATCTGCACAGCGCGAGCGCCCGGCGCTGAATATCACGGGCTACGTGATTGACGCCGAGCTGGATCCTGCGACTCACCATCTCACGGCCACCGCAGTGGTGAGCTTTACCGCGCCAGCAAACCTGGATGTCGTGACCTTCGGATTTCATCCGGCGCTGAAAGTCACGAAGATTACCGATGAAAACGGCAAACTGCTCGATGGCGAACGGATGGCAGACGGATCGATCCGCGTGACCCCGTCAACGCCTTTTGCTGCGGGCCAGTCTGAGCACTGGACATTTGTCTACGACGGCATCATCACCGGGAACGAGGACGGACCGGTTCAGGGATTGAAACTGGCGGCCATCCAGGAACCGATCAGCTATCTGCTTTATCCGGCGCGCTGGTTTCCTATGACCGGGTACATGACGGACAGGTTTACGGCGGAGATGCACATTCGCGTGCCCTCAGGGATGCAGGTGTTTGCCAGTGGCATGGTGGGCGCGGCGAAACACGTCAAGCTCTCCAACGGCAAGGGTGGCGACGAGTATGACTTTAACTGGACAAAGCCGGGATTTCCCGGAACGGTGATCGCCGGCCGGTACGTGGGGCCAGTTTCGGTGGGCGCGGGAAATGTGAAGGTCTACACGACCATCGGCCACCAGGCGTCGGCCAACGAACTGGCACAAACAGCGACCAAAGAATACGACTACTTTACCGACACGTTTGGATTGCCGGAGACGCCCCGCCTGTATGTGGTGGAGCTGCCCAACGACACACTGGAGGCGGCCTACGCGCCGGAACTTGCAGCCATCATGGGCGCGCATATCGGCGACAAGCCGGGCATCCGGCTGCTGGCTAATACGATTGCCCACCAGTGGTGGGGATGCCAAACCAGCCCGAAGACGCTGAATGACGCGTGGGTCACTAATGGGATGTCGCGCTACGGCGAGTTGATGTACGTGGAGGATCAGACCGGCAGAAGCGCAATGCGCACGGCGCTCGAGGACGTGGCCGCGGGCGCGCTGGCCTACGACACCATGCCGCTTTCGAGCGCTGGCCGCCAGGATCCGTTTTCGCCGCAGTTCCAGTCGATGACGCTGGACAAAGGCGGAATGGTGTTTCACATGCTGCGCGGAGAAATCGGCGACAAACTGTTTCTGGCAACGCTGAAGGGCGCGCTGAGCCAATACAGCGACCAATCCATCACCACCGAGGACTTTGAGAAGGTGGCCGAAGAGCAGAGCCAGAAGCAGTTGCTCCCCTTCTTTTCGCAGTGGATTGACGGCACCGGGGCGCCGCAGTTCACAAACAAGTACGCCGTTTACCGGCTGGGAAACAACAAGGGCTTCAGGACGATCGGAGAGATCGATCAGGACCTCGATCTTTTCCGGATGCCGGTGAACCTGCGGATCGAGACTGATGGCAAGACCGTGAACCAGGACGTTGAGGTGGTCGGCACGAACACACAATTCGTTGTCGACACATTCGGGCGGCCGCGACGCATCAGTGTCGATCCCAACGATTGGGTGTTGAAGGCCACTCCGGATCTGCAGGTACGGATCGCCATCCTGAAGGGGCAGCAACTGGTCGCGCAGGATGACCTGATCGGTGCGCTGGCCGAATACAAGAAAGCGCTGGTTGCCAATCCGCAGAGCTCGCTGGCCAGCTATCGCATCGGCGAGGTGTACTTTACGCAGCGCAACTACCAGGCCGCGGTGGACGCGTTCCGCGACTCGCTGCGCGGTGATGATGAGCCACCGTGGACCGAAGTCTGGGGTCATATCGCGATCGGAAAGATCTTCGATTTGACCGGGCAGCGGGATCGGGCGGTCAACGAGTACCGCCTGGCGATCCAGACCAATGACAATACCCAGGGAGCCGTGAACGAAGCCCGGCAATATCTGCAAAAGCCCTTTACGCAGCCGGAAGGCAATTGAGATTCAATGGTTTAAATAGCTGCGGCCAGCCCTCGGGCTGGCCGCTCTGCTTCAAGAAGAGATTCTTACTGCTGGGAGTGAGTTCCCCCCAGTGAAAGAACTTCAAGATCGACCCGCGCGATGCCGGCCCAGGTCATCCCGAGCTTATCGGCGGCGCCGTAGGATAGGTCGATAACTCGGCCCTCGTGAACCAGATCGCCACGATCGGTAATGCGAACTACGACCGAACGATGGTTTCTCCGGTTAACCACCCTGACCAGTGAGCCAAAGGGGAGCGTCGGGTGGCAGGCCGTCATGGCGTACATGTCGTAGACCTCACCGCTTGCGGTGCGGCGTCCGTTAAAGACACCGCCGTACCAGGAAGCGAGTCCATGAACATGATCCTTCCATTGGCGGGCGGCATCGGTCTGGGGTGCTTGCGGAAGCGCCGGTTTTTTGACGGCTGAAAAGTCCGGCGTCGCACTCGCTGCGAGTGGGGATGCGGGTGCTGCGGTGGCTGGTCTGGAAAGACCCGCATCTGCTTGCACTGTTCGCGTCGTAAAAAGGAACACGAGCGCGACCAGCGCAACGGCGGAGACGCCCGCTACGATACCAATCCATAGCGGCGCGTTTCGTCTTAAGTTGCGTGTTTTCCTTGGTATAACCATTCGGTTATTTTACTAAGCTGACCCTCGGCACCCTCTTTATTGTCAAGATGGTTCAGGGGATTTCTGTTGAAAACGCTGCTTTCATGCGCGAATTTGGATAAGGTATTGAGTCGATGCGGGTTACGATCTGCACCAAAAATGGTGCAATTTCCCATTTTGGGCACAAAGTCTGGCGAACAAACGGGGAGAAAATGGTAACTCGATTTGATTCAGACGTTGTACCATTCCAAGTGATTGCAAAATAAGCATGTTATCTTGAACGTTTCGGGAGCCGGTCTTCAAGGTCTCTGCGCCTGAGATTCGGGAAAAAAGCTCGGTGTGGCCTATCCGATTTGCAGATTAATTCGCAGATCCTGCTAGGGTGTTTTTAGGGCTTGTTGCGAACCCGCCTTTTCTGCGGGTTCGCAGCAGGCCTTTGCTATTTTTGGCCGGATGATTTCCGGCCGGACGGGGAGATTTTCATGCAGTTAAGCGCAGCAGGTCTGGATTTGATTAGACGGTCAGAGGGTTTTCGCGGCCAGGTTTATATCGATGTTGCCGGATTCAGGACCATTGGCTACGGGCACCGTGTCACTTCAAATGAAACATTTTCGGAGGGCATCGATGAAGCGCATGCGGAAGTGCTTTTGGCCGGGGACGTGCGCCGGGCGGAGCAGATGGTTGGCAGGCTGGTTCAAGTGAAGTTGACCCAGGGGCAGTTCGACGCGCTCGTCGACTTTTGCTTCAACCTGGGCGCAGGGCGGCTGGCAGCTTCAACGCTGCTGCGCGAGCTGAACGCCGGCCAATACGATGCCGCAGGCGAGCAACTGCTTTACTGGGTTTACGCGGGCGGCGAAGTGAATGCGGGGCTCAGGGCTCGGCGCGCGGCCGAGTTCGAGCTTTGGACGAGGGGCGAGGGCAAGGCGGGCGCGGCCGCCGCATGAGAGCTACTCTTGGATCGGGAGGATCCCGGTGACTTCCAGCTGCTCGCCGATCTTGAGGTAGCCTTTGCGGCGAAACCATTCCTCCATGGCAGCTTGCAGCCGATCGAGCGGAACACGCGCCCCGGCCTCAAGAACACCATCACCGGCGGGGAATGTGTCGTCAAAGATCGCATCGTTCGTGAAATTGCGCATGGCAAAGTTGTCAATCCAGTGGATGGGGCAGGGATGGCGCTCACCGGCTGCGTCGACACGCTGGACGGAAAGGCGGCGGGCGAACATGATTTCAATGTAAACGAACCATGGGGAGAAGAATTCACCGTTCGATCTGATTTTTCTTCCACTTGCGTGCTCCCGCAGCGCATCAATAGCTTAGAGGCGGCCAGGGGGGCTGCCGGCATCACATGAATCTCCGCGTCGAGCAGTTCAGTCGATTCTGTCAAGCCTGCAGGAGGACCGCAGAATGAGGCTCTTACTTCATTGGATCCTGAGCGCGATTGCGCTCCTGGTTGTGTCCCATCTTGTGCCCGGATTTCAAGTGGCCGGGCTCGTCCCCGCGCTTATTGCGGCGGTCGTGATCGGCCTGTTAAATGCAACGGTAGGGCTGTTTCTGAAGATCATCACATTTCCGTTGAGCATTCTCACGCTGGGGATTTTCCTCCTGGTCATCAATGGCGTGATGATCCTTCTGGCCTCGAGCCTGGTTCCGGGATTTCACGTGCATGGGCTGGGTCCGGCGTTCTGGGGCGCAGTGGTACTGGCGCTTCTGGGGATGCTGATCCGAGCCGTGGTTCGGGATGCGTAGCGTCGGAGCAATCGCCGCCCACGAGGATTTTCGGCCTTACTTATCTTGACCGCTCTGCGCGGTGGATTTGGAGACGGCAGGGTGAGCTAGAGAGTTCGCGGGTTTGGCGCTGGCAACCGGCTTTTTGTTCTTCCTGGGCTGTGCGGGATTCGCTTTCGTTGGTTGGGGCGCCACTGGGCCGGGCAGCGTTTGCGGGGTGCGCATGGCGCCTGCGCTCGAAAAGCCGCCTGGTGCGGGCATGCGCGCCGGCATAGCGATGATTTTGGCGGGCTGATTGTGCTGCACGCGGGTGTAGACGCCCCATCCACCTCCGACCACGACAAAAACGATGGCTGCAGCAGCCGCGGTTCGCATCCAGCCGCTCTGTGGGTTCAGGCGTTTGGGCCAAGCCAGAACGCGGGCCGGGCGAGGCGGGACGCGGAGAGCCGTATGGACACGATCTTCGAGGCCGGCGGGCGCGGGCAGGCTGGCGATCAGCCGCATCGTCTCGTCGCCGGCGCCGGAAGGGCCGTGAGAAGCGGAATCAGAGATCTTCGGGTTGTGAGGATTCGAATTCATCGCAAACTCCTCTGGTGATCGAGCAGGCCGGCCATCAGGTTGCGGGCGCGAAACAGGCGCGAACGCACGCTGGATTCGGTGATACCCAGGACCGAGGCAATTTCTACGCTTGTCAGCTCTTCAAAGGCGGAAAGGATCAGCACCTGGCGTTCCTTAGGGGGGAGCCTGTCGACGCAGGCAAGAACGCGGGCATGGTGCTGTGCCGCGGCGGCAACCTCTTCTGCAGAAAGGCCGGTGGATGGCAGCACGCGCGCCAACTCGTCGACGTCGTCGGTTTCAGGACGGCTTTTGGCCCGGCGCTTGCGGTCGAGCACGATGTTCCAGACGATGCGAATGAGCCACACGCGGTGGTCACGCACCTCACCCAGGGAGTCGCGATGGCGCAGGACGCGCAAAAACGCCTCCTGTACGGCATCTTCGGCGTCAGCGGGGTTGCGCAGCACGGAATACGCCACGCGATAAAGCGCGCCGGCATACTGGTCAACCAGCACCGCAAGCGCGGCGTCTTCCGCGCGCAGGCGGGTCTCGTCGTTCACCGCGCTGTTGGGTATCTCCATCCAACCTGCGTAAATGGCCTGGCTGGTACTCATCAATTACCAGACGCAGACAGGGGCGAAAATGCTCAAGCACACTCTAACCCAAGAGGGCGCCAGTGGTGAGCGGAAAGGGCCGCGGACTTCGGTCCGGGGGGACGGCCAAGGAACTACTGCCCGGTGAGCTTTTGTGCTGCGATCTGCCCTGCCGCGCCTTCCTTGTCCGTATCCCGTACCTTGGCCCAAAGCACGCGAGCCTGATCGAGCTTTCCCTGCGCAGCATAGAGATCGGCGAGGGCAAGTTGCGCCGAACCTGCCGACACGGTGACCGATGGCTTGGCGGCAAGCTCTTTATACAGATCGATCGCCTCGTCGGAGCGGTCTGTCTGCTGGTAGAGTCCAGCAAGCGCCAGTTTGGCCAGATTGGCAAGATTATGGTTCCAGGAGCCAGCGACCGCCTTTAACTGGTTCTCGGCATTGCCGTTCTGGCCCAGTTCCTCATAGGTGATTCCGGCAAAGTAGTGGGACCTGGCGCCTGCCGGCAGCCAGCCGTAGTCGTGAGCGATCGCCACAAACTCGCGATTGGCTTCTTTAGAGCGCGCCTCGGCCGTGGTATACACGCCGGGTTCAGAAGGAGCACCGGGAATTGCCAATGGTGAGGTGTAGACATCCACGGCCGCGCCCAGCGCGATATTGGCGGCCGACGAGCGAACGCTCCAAAAAGCCAGTCCGCCGATGAGGAGAACAATGACCACACCGATGCCGATGCTCCAGCGCACCACGGTGGTCTGGTTCTCGGTGACCCAACTGGCACTGCTCTTTGCAGCCAGAGCAAACTTGTCTTGTTTCAGGGCATGACGTGTTCGAGTATCCACGGAGGCTTTCTTGTCCTTTGCAAACAGACTTGCAGGCGGGTACAAACAGATGAGGTTAGCGCCACTGCAACCCGTTTAGTTTATCAGCGTGGTTTGCGCAGCGGCAACCGGGCACCTCGTTTGCCCTGGGATGCCCGGAACGGTAGGCTAAGGATATGTACGAAGACTTCCACGTTACCGATCGCTGGAGCGGCGAGGATCTGCATTGCCGATGGAAAGGGACCATGGTGGCGATTGCTACGCGCCACGCTGACGCGGTGGACATACGCTTCGACGTGAACGGCCGCCCCATGTGGATCGCATTGCCATGCACTGCCTGGTTGGAGCAGAAGAAACGCTGCGGCAAGGTGATCACCGACCAGCTTGCGGCTCAGTTTGCCGGGCGGTATTTGAAGCAACTGATCGAGACAGGCTATGATGCGCAACGCGAGGTGTACACGATGACGGTCGCTGAGGTGCTGGAACACCTTAATGCCGTGGTGGCCGAAGCAAAAAAAGAAGGCGCGATGCCTGTGCTCCCGTTGAATGCCTGACGTCAAATCGTCAAGATCGTGCGCGGGACCCGACACGCGGCCCTTTTGAAAGCGGACGCGGTTTCCCCAGTCCCCAAAAGCAGTCGATCTCGAGCATGTTTCGCTCCTTCTTCATCTGCCTTTTCGCGGTCGTCAGCTGGGCGTGGCCCTGGTTAGGAGCGGCGCAAGCTGCGAAGCCTGTCCATGACGCGCCGTTACCCAATGCCAGCGAGCTGCTGCAACGGGCGCTCGCCAATGAGCAGAAACTCGCCGCCGAACGGGAGCGCTACGAGTGCCGCGTCACCGACGTCACGACCGAAACCGACAGCAACGGCAAGGTTAAGAAGACGACTAGGGAAGTGAAGGACCTGTTTTTTGTGAACAGCATTCCCGTTGAGCGAATCCTCCAAAAAGACGGCAAGGATCTGACGGCGGACGAAACGCACAAGCAGGACGAGCGCGTGATGAAAGAGACGACGAAGTACAGCAACGCGGCGACGGCCAAGAAGGAAGAGGGCAAGGAAAACCAGGAACTCGAAGACATTCTGGAAGCCATGATGCTGACCAACGGGCATCGGGAGAGAGTGAACGGGCGGAACGTGCTTTTCTACGACATTGTGCCCAACCCGAAGTTCCAGGCAAAGAATATAGACCAGCGATTCGCGCGGGTGATGCAGGGGAAGGTTTCGCTCGACGAGGAGACGGGCGAGGTGATCGATTTCAATGTGAAGTCAGTGCAGGACTTGAAGATCGGCGGAGGGGTGGTGGCCGACTTGCATAAAGGCTTCTGGCTGCACATCCACAATCAGGCACAGCCCGACGGCGTCTGGCTGACAGACCTGGCCGAAGGGTCGGGCGACGCGCGTGCCGCCATCTTTTTCCATCCCTATTTCCGCTTCAAAGAGACGACGGACAACTGCCACCTCTACACAACCACGGCCATGCAGGTGGGTCCAGTGCAGCTCGTGAAGAAGCCCTAGGCTATGCTTGCGCTTCACCGCGTGATTTGTCACGCCTCAGCAACCGGCTCAGGATCACATAGAGCACGGGAATAAAGACCAGGTTGAGCACGGTAGAAAGCAACATGCCGCCGACAATTGTGGTTCCCACTGATTTACGGCCCTGCGAACCGGCGCCGGTGGCGAAGACCAGAGGAAGCACGCCGAGGATGAACGCGAACGAAGTCATGAGAATGGGCCGCAGACGCAGTTCGGCGGCTTCGATTGCGGCTTCGGCGATGGTACGGCCCTTGCGCCGCAGCTGCTCGGCGAACTCGACGATCAAGATGGAGTTTTTTGCCGAGAGCCCGATGAGCATGACGAGGCCAATCTGGCAATAGACATCGTTGGCGAATCCGCGCAGCGAAACCAGGCCCAACGCGCCCAGCACGGCCATGGGCACGGCCAGCAGAATGATGAAGGGCAACGCGAAGCTCTCATATTGGGCCGACAGCGTGAGATAAACAACAACGATGCCGAGGGCAAAGATGATGATCGCTTCGCCGCTGGATTCGATTTCATCGAGCGTCAGGCCGGTCCATTGAAAGCCCATACCGCGCATCATGTTCGCTTGCGCCAGTTTTTCCATTCCGGCAATCGCCTGGCCCGAGCTGTAACCGGGCGCGGCCGAGCCGTCAATTTCCACCGAGCGGAAGAGGTTGTAGCGGGTAATCACAGGAGCGCCGGCGCTGTCGGCGACAGTGACCAGGTTGTCGAGCGGCACCATCTGTCCGGAGTCGGCACGAACGTAGTAGCTGTGCAGATCGCCGGCGGTCATGCGGAACGGCCGGTCGGCCTGCACAAAGACGCGATAGGTGCGGTCGTTGTAGTCGAAGTCGTTGATGTACTCCGAGCCCATAAAGACGCTGAGCGTAGTGGCGATCTGCGAGATCGAAACGCCCATGGTCTTGGCTTTGTCGCGATCGATCGTGACCAGTTCCTGCGGATCGTTGGCCGAAAAGGAAGTGAAGAGGTTGACCAATTCCTTGTGCGTGCCGCTTGCAGCGACGATCTGGTGCGCCACGCGGTCCAGGTCTGTGAGGCTGTTGCCGCCTTGATCCTGCAGCATGAACTGGAATCCACCCAAGCTGCCCACGCCCTCCACTGCCGGCGGCTCGAACGGTTGCACCAGTCCGCCATTGGGCATGAACATCAGCGCCTGCAGTTTCGGCGTGAGATCCCGCACGATGTTGGCTGTTGTATGGCCCTTCTCGGCAGACTTGGTCGCTGCTGTTGTGCTAACAAACATCATGCCCTGATTTGAGGCGCTGCCGGCGAAGCTGAAACCAATGATCGAAAACAGTCCGATTACATCCGGGTCTTGCTTGATGATGGCCGCGCCGCGCTCGGAGAGACTGGTGGTGTAAGAGAGCGAGGAACCTGGAGGCGCCTGCACGATCACCATGAAGTAGCCCGCGTCTTCCTGCGGTATGAATCCGGTCGGAACGAACCCGTAGATCCAGACTGTTGCACCCAGCCCGGCAAAGAAGACGAGGAGGAGCAGATAGCGCAGTTGCAGCGCCACATGAATGATGCGCGCATAGGTGCTGGCCATCCAGGTAATGAAGGCGTCGGCGCCGTGAATGAACGCGGCGAAGGCGCGCGAGATCAACCGGATGTGAAGAAAATCCAACTGGCGCGGACGCGCTTCTTCGCCGCGCAAAACGAGGGCTGAGAGCGCCGGCGAAAGCGTGAGCGCGTTGAATGCCGAGATGGCGATGGAGAACGCGATGGTCAGCGCGAACTGGCGATAGAGGATGCCGGTGGTTCCGGGGAAGAACGATACCGGGACAAACACGGCGATCAGGACCAGCGATGTGGCAATGACCGCGCTGGTGACTTCGCTCATGGCGCGCGAAGTGGCCTCATGCGGATCGGAGTGCTCCATGTGAATGTGGCGCTGCACGTTCTCGATGACTACAATCGCGTCGTCGACCACAAGGCCGGTGGCCAGAGTGATGCCGAAGAGGGTGAGTGAATTGATAGAAAAGTTAAAGATCCGGATAAAGGCAAAGGTTCCGATCAGCGACACTGGAATGGTGACGGCTGGAATGATAGTCGCGCGCCAATCGAGCAAGAAGAGGAAGATGACGGTGATGACGATGATGATGGCCTCGGCGAGCGTGACCAGTACTTCCCGGATGGATTGGCCGACAGCAGTGGTGGAGTCGAAGGCTACCGCGTAGAGCAGCCCGGGTGGAAAGTTCTTCGAGAGTCGGTCCAGCTCTGCTTTGGCTCTGCGGTCCACGTCGAGTGAGTTGGCGTTCGATAGTTGCTCCACGCCGATGCCCATCGCCTGGTGGCCTTGATATTCCAGTAAGTTGCCATAACTCTCCGCGCCAATTTCAGCGTGACCGACGTCCTTTAGAAGCACCAGCCCATTTGGAGAGTACTTGACGATCAGGTTGTTGAACTCATCGGGGTTGGTGAGCCGGCCGGTCACGCGAACGGGGATCTGGAACGCCTGCGTTGAATTCGATGGCGGCTCCCCGAGTGAGCCGGCGGGAATCTCCACATTCTGCTCGGTGAGCGCGTTCACCACGTCGGAGGCCGTCAGGCCGCGGGCGGCCATGCGGATGGGATCGAGCCACACGCGCATCGCGTATTTCCGCTCGCCGAAAATGACGACATCGCCGACGCCAGGCACCCGCTTGAGCGCGTCTTTGACATAAATGTCGAGATAATTCGAGATGTACTCGCTCGAATAACGCCCATCAAGCGTAAAGAACCCGGCGCCGAAGACGAAATTGTAATTGGACTTCAGGACGGTGATGCCGGTGGAGAGGACTTCGCCTGGAAGGCGGCCTTCTGCGCTCGCCACACGGTTCTGCACGTCAACGGCCGCGATATCAAGGTTGTAGCCGGTTTGGAAGGTGATATCGATCGAACTGATACCGGCATTCGTGCTTGAGGAACTGATGTAGCGCATCCCCTCAACACCGTTGATCGCCTCTTCCAGCGGAATGGTGACGGCTTTTTCGACGGTCTGCGCGTCGGCGCCCACGTAGACGGCATTAACTTCCACGACCGGCGGCGCCAGGCTGGGGTACATCGCCACGGGCAGATTGGGGACGCAGATGGCGCCGGCCAAAATGATGAGCAGCGCGCAGACCGTGGCGAAAACCGGGCGGTGAATAAAGAAGTCAACAAACAAGGTGAGCCCTCTTTCTTATGAGACTGTCACGCGCTGCGCAGGCTTGCTCTTCCGCGCCAGGGCTCTTCGATGTTCTTTATGATGACGATGGGCAGCCGCAGTGCGGGAGGTTACTCCCTTCTGCGCCTGTGCTCCACTATTCATGCTTTGCGCTCCGCCGCTTTTGGCAGGAGCAGCAGCACCCTTTCCCTGAGAGGCTGGGGGCTGCGGGGGACCCGGAAGCAAAATGACCGGCATGCCATCGACTAGGAATTGCATCCCCGTGATGATGACGCGGTCGCCTGCGCTAAGCCCTGACACAATGGAGTAGTTATTGCCAACGGTAGATCCGAGCGTGACCGGCGCGCGATGCGCAACGGTCATCCCGTTCTGCTGCTTCACCTCGAACACAAAGCTCTGCTCGCCCTGCTGCGCCACGGCCAGTACCGGGACCACCGCCATCGGCTTGGTGCTCCAAATGACTTTGGCTTTGACCATTTCTGCGTTGCGCAGCATTTCCGGCGAGGGCTGCACCGGGGCTTTCGCCAGGATCCCCTGCAGATTGCTGTCGACCTCGGGCGAGACAAAATCGATCTTTGTTTTCTGCAGCAGTTTGCCGCTGTTGTCTGTCAGGTCGACGCCAAGGCCCCTGTGAATCTCTGAGGAGCGCTCAGTGGGGATGTAGATGTAGGCTTCGAGATCCTTGTTCTCATCCACGGTCGTGAGCAGGGTGGGTGGCGAACCCGATTGCGAAACGTAGTCGCCAACGTGGACGGGGACGTCGCCCACGATGCCGGCATAGGGTGCGCGGACGGTGTAGTAGGCGAGCAACTGTTCCTGTGTCTTACGATTCCCGGCGGCTGCTTCGTAGTCCGCTTTGGCGTTCTCGTACGCCTGCTGGGCCTGGTCATAAGCATCGCGGCTGGTCACGCCCGCTTCAAACAGTTTCTTCTGGCGGTCCTGCTCAATGGTGTCGTAATCATAGACCGCCTTTTTCTGCCGTTCCGTAGCCAACAGAGCGGCGACGTTGGCCTGTTGCTGACGTGGATCGATTTCCATCAGCACCTCGCCGGTCTTCACCTGGTCGCCCGAGTGCACAAGGATCTCAGTGAGCTGGCCGCTCACTTGCGGAGAGATGGTGGCCGAGCGGCGCGACTTGATGGTGGCGACATATTCGCTACTCTGCGCCACGGGCTGCATGGCCACAGTCACAGTTTGAACGGGGAAGCCCTGCATCTCCGGTCCCGCTGCGGCCGCCGGCTTCTTATTGCAGCCGGTTGCTACCAGTCCCGCCAGAACCCAACACACGATGATAGGAATGCGTGAAAATCTGCTTTGCGTCACTCGATTCTTCCTCTAGGGAGCGTCTTGAACCACCCTAGCCACGGCCTTGCCGCGTTTTCTCGATTCGCGTACCCATTCGCGAAGTTGCCATGCGACGTTAGAAGGGTTCCGGAAATACTGTCCCCGGCAAGTGCCTTGCGCGGATACTCCATTTCCCGAAACTGCTGAAGCCTTGACCATCTGACGCCGTTAGAAGGATAGTTGACGCAAAAATACGGCGCGGCACCGTGGGCCACAAGATCAAGGTCACACCAGGGCCCTCATCCATCGAGGATAGCTCAGAACCATGCAAGATTGTCGTAACGCACTTGGTTCCCGCTCGTTACGCTTGAGACCTGCTCGGGCGCCGCTTTAGCCGGTCGAAGAGCAGAGTTGGAGCGGCACGGCATGCCGTATCTGCTGTTCGTTGTTTTGACACGCTTTTCACGAGTTGATAGCCTTTGAGGAGAGCACTTCCGGCCAAACTTTCCCTCCGCGTTCTGCTCCCCAAGCGTCCCCGTCGTCTAGCCCGGCCTAGGACACCGCCCTTTCACGGCGATAACACGGGTTCAAATCCCGTCGGGGACGCCAAATAGAATCAATAAGGCAGGGTCTAAGCAGCCTCTTCCCCAGCATCCGCTGGTAACTCTGTGGTCACGATAGACCCCGTTTTCGGCGCTTTTTTGCCCTCTACGTGGACGTCCTCTTCTGTTGTTTCTGTTGCTCGATCAGGCAACGTAAGGACGCCATTCAGCCGGGCGGCGGCAGCAGCCAGATGGTCGGGACTCAAATGTGCGTAGCGTGTGGTCATGCGAAGGTCCGAGTGACCGAGAAGCTTTTGCAAATCATGAAGGTCCGCACCAGCCATGCGTAGCTGGCTCGTAAAGGTGTGACGCAGATCGTGAAGGCTGAAGTCATCCACGCCAGCATCACGGCAAGCGCGGATGAACCTCACTGATAGTTGCTCAGGTGTGACGAATGGGAACAGCACCCGGCGGTCCTTCTTCCGCTTGCGCTCAGGGATGCCCATTGATTCAAAAACCTGCATAGCCAGATCATTGACGTAGGCCACTCGCGGCTTGCCGTTCTTTGTTAAACGCAAGTGAACCTTCGAAATAGATATGGAGGAATATTCGGGACGGTCAATTCTGGACATAGGTTGTGGCCCGCGTGGGAGCTTGGAATGGGCTGACTGTGCCAAGGAAAGAGTTGGGCTTGATCCTTTGGCCGACAAGTATCGAAAGCTAGGCACCACTTCGCATCAAATGCAATATGTTTGTGCTCCGTCCGAGAACATCCCATTTGATGACGAGCATTTTGACTTTGTGACATGCTTCAATGCCCTCGACCACGTGGATGATATCAGTAGGACCCTCTCTGAGGTTGCCAGAGTAATCAAGAAAAAAGGGACTTTCCTTTTGATTACCGAAATAAATCATCCACCCACGTTGACGGAGCCACACAGCATTTCTGAGAAACTGCTTGACCAGCTTTCCAGCGACTATTTTGTCTCTAGCATCAGAATGTGTCAGATCCGCCACGATCATGATGTGTATGGAAGCTTGTGGGACAACGTCCCCTATTCCGTTGGACCGAACGCCGGCTCGGGAATTCTCGCAGCTCGGATGACCAGGAAGCCCGCGGTTTTGTAGAAAGGCCTTGCAATCTCCCAAATATTCCTTTAGAGCGATCCCATCCACGGCAAAGGCTCTGTGGCTGGAACGGACTAAATAGGACGTGGTCTTCGGGGTCCACAACGACTAAGAAGGTGTTGTGGACGGGCGGCGCAGACCGTTGGCTCGGGCGATGAGCGGGTGCCTCCATCGGACCCAGACATCAAGCTGGCTGCCGCAGTGATCCACGAATCCTATGCAGTGCTCAAGGCGTTGGGCCACAAGATCGTCCCCTTCAGTCAAAGAGTCGCCGCCGTCACACCGGTGTTCGTGCTCGCATTCCTGTTTCGTCTGCTGCTCAACTCCAGGTTTTTCGAAGACGGCGGAATCTACCACGCTCAGCAGGCGCCGGACGAGCTACAGGCGCTGGCCGACGATCTGCGCGCCGCCGTGATCCGTTCCGGCGTTCCGACGCCGGCTATCAGAAAAGTGTTAGAGATGAAGTAGCGCCACGGAAAATCGGCATCTACATTCAAAACGAAAATCTTCCAATAGAATCTCCATCATTGGCTGCAGATTCTGATCAGTAATTGAAGGTCGGCATCGCGACCGTTTTCCCGGGTTTCGGTGCTGCTCCGGGTGGATTACCGGCAAACCGGGCAGAAGCCGGAAATGGGGTTATGTCCGAATAGGCGACATCCATGTTACAGCCTGTTTCAAAAATAGGTTCTGCCTCAAACCAGGTACTTACGTTTGAGGGAGTTGTACTGTTGAGCTTCTGTCATGAAGAAGCGGCAGAAGCTGTTAACGGATGAGCAGTGGGAGTTGCTTGGCCCGCTGTTGCCGGAGGCGAAACGGCGCGAGTATGGGCGAGGGCGTCCTCCAGCGCCGAACCGCAACTGTTTAGAAGGCATTCTGTGGATACTGCAAACGGGAGCGGCGTGGCATTTTCTTCCCGACGAGTATCCTTCGCCCTCGACTTGCTGGCGGCATCTTAAGCAGTGGGAGGAAGAAGGAGTTTGGCTCAGGGCCTGGCGCACGTTGCTGGGCGCACTAGATGAAAAAGGCTTGCTGAGATGGGACGAAGCTTTCCTGGACGGCAGCTTCGCAGCGGCTAAAAAGGGGGCGATGCGGTCGGCAAAACCAAGCGTGGTAAAGGCACAAAGTGGATGGTACTGGGAGACGGTGAAGGTGTTCCGTTGGGAGTTCGGTTGGAAAGTGCCTCTCCGGCAGAAGTTACACTTGCGGACGCCACGCTCGACCAAGTCCGCGTCCCGCGACCCAAAGGCCGGCCGCGGCAGAAGCCGAAACGAGTGATCGCTGACCGCGGCGACGATTCCGATCCACTGCGGGAGCGATGGAAACGGCGAGGCATCGAGTTGATCGCACCCTACCGGAAAAACAACAAGCAGAGGAGATATGAGGATGGCCGGAAATTGCGACGCTGCAAACGGCGCTGGAAGATCGAACGCACCAACGCTTGGCTGGGGCAGTTCCGGCGCGTACTGGTTCGTCACGAGCATCGGCTCTGCATCTACTTGGCCTTCTTCCATCTCGCTTGCCTCTGGATCACACTACGAAAATGTTTTTGAAACACGCTGTGCACATTTTTTCCTGATTTATCAGGTTGAAGGGGCCGATTGCCTGTTCGTCAGTTGAAACTCTGATGTACAGGACGGCCCCATTTGCCTGTCTCTTTTTCATTAGCGCGACTAGTCCTTGTACAATGTACAAGAATGCATCTCGCGATGCGCGTGTTCCTCGGCGCCTTTCAACCAGCCGACCTCGTGGATGTGCGCGAGCGCGGCACGAGAAATCGGGCAGACCATCCTCAAACCTCGACCCAGGGAAAATTCTCAGTAGTCGGGAAACGCTCGCGGATTCCCCACATCACCTTTGGGTGGCTGAAACATTCCTCTAACGCGACTTCGGGAAGAATGTCCGCGCCTAAATCATTGCGCACGAAAAACGCGTTGTAGCCGTACCGGTTCACGCCCACAAGGCGATAACCTTTCCGGTGAGCCAAGTTGACGAAAGCGCGAAGGGAGGCTCCTGCAAAATTCGGCATCCCATCTGTTGTCGGGTAACTACGGAATGTGAATTGGTCATCGTAGGGCACCGTCCAAGAGCGATCAGGACCTAACATGTCCTGGTACTCAAGCACGACTACGCGGGGGGGTATGATTTCTATCGACTCCCAAATCCAGTAATCCACCCCATCCATGTCGAGTGACAGGAGGTCGATCTCCCCTTGAAATCCGTGATCAAGAAGAAGCCTATTGACGGATGATTTTGTAACCCAGGAACATACGAACTGCGGGGGGTAAACATAGGTATTTCTGGATTGCGCGAAGAAGCGCTTCCCGCGGGAGACGTTTGCCTCATCACCGTCTACGAGAAGGCCGTGCCATCCATGATTCAAAATAAGGTTGGTGCTGTTACATTCGAGTCCATCGCCCGCGCAAATCTCTACGCTCAACTTGTGCTTAACGCCCACGATCGAAAACAAGAAAAGCAGAATTCCGTCTTCGTCGGTTTGCGAAAAGCACTTGAAGCCGACCTCGTTGAGGCTGGGCAGAGGTCGACCCTGCTCTATCATTTGTCTATAGCTCCACGTGAGGAGGAGCTGTGTTCCAGCATCGGGACCGTCTCCCCTGCTCCGAAGCTCTTCCAAAATCGCATCGTGACCGCCGCCCCCCCTCTGAAGCTCTTCCAAAATTGGGGCGGCAAGAAAGTTTCGAATTCGCTTAGCAAACCTCTTTATGAGAAACATCGACCCTCTTTCTTGGGTAGCCCCCATTGATCTCATCCGGAATTCCTTTCCGAATTCGAAAACGGCACCATTGTACGCCTCTCTCGCCTGTTCCTTGCATCAGACTCGCCCCCTATCGAAAGAAGTCGGCACATCAAGAAAATAATGCCTCTGGTCTGGTTGCCCCCTAAGCACGAACGTCGAGCGCGGACAACTTTCACGTGCAGGGTTCACCCATCATGGAACGAACTGGCCGAGGCACGTCCTTAGGACCTATAAGGATATACACATTCAGACGAAAGAGATGACAGCTCTCCACCTCCCAAGGTTCATATACTGACGGGGGTATATAAACGCCGCCTTTTCCGAGCCTTACCAGCAGCCGAGTTCTGGATCGTCGAGTCCGTTTTGACCGGAATTCCACGGGGAGCGTCACCGCCCAAGCGCCTTTGGATACATGTGATTTCCGCACATAAGGCGTCCGCCCTGGACACGTTCTCGGCAAACTGGTTCAAACTTTGAGTGCTCAGGGACGCCAAAAGCATCACGTCGGCCAGAATGACTCACACCAAGCTGGTCCAGTCCAGCACCACTTTTCCGGCATTGCCGGAGATCATTGCGTCAAAGCCCTTTTGAAAATCCTTGTACGGGAAGCGATGTGTGATCACCGGCGAGATATCCAGACCAGACTCGAGCATGACCGACATCATGTACCAGGTTTCATACATTTCGCGGCCGTAAATGCCCTTCACGGTCAGCATGCTGAAGATGATTTGCCGGAGATCGATCACCGCTTCTTTGGCGGGAATACCGAGAACAGCGATCTTTCCGCCGTGGCTCATGCTGGCGATCATGTCGCGCAGGGCCTGCGGATTGCCGGACATCTCCAGCCCCACGTCGAAGCCCTCGGCCATGCCTAGCTGCTTTTGCACATCGGCCAGTCGGGTCTCGTTTGGATTGACCGCCAGCGTCGCGCCCATCTTCCGCGCCAGTTCCAGGCGGAAGGGATTGAGATCG
>Ga0209517_10002060_pt1 | contig 29137 bp, 29 predicted proteins | sample PeaSoiMetSII2010_FD_187695 | JGI IMG/M metagenome (GOLD analysis project Ga0209517, IMG submission 187695) | Peat soil microbial communities from Weissenstadt, Germany - SII-2010 (SPAdes) (version 2) | ecosystem: Environmental > Terrestrial > Soil > Wetlands > Peat | place: Germany...
TCGACCAGCACAACCATCAACCCAAGCCGTTCATTTGGACTGCAAAAGCCGCTGACATCCTCGAAAAGGTCAAGCGCGCTCGCAAGGCTCTCGATAATCGGCAATCTGCTTGACGCACTAGACTAGGCCCACCTGTCCGTCGGCGTGCGACGGGTGGCGTTATGCTCAAGACATGGAATCAAAACATACTCCCGATGCTCCCGATAAACCCGATACTCCCGACGCAGGCGAGCAACTGGACCTGGTCACCGTGTTTCAATCCGCGGGCGCGAACGCGGAAATGGAAGCCTTGGATGTGAAAGCGCTGCTCGAAGCGAGCGGCATCGACGCCGTGATGGTGGGCGACACTCGGTACCCGAACTTCCCCTGTGAAGTCCGCGCGCCACGCGAGCAGGCCGCGGCGGCGGAGCAATTGATCGTAGAGGCGCTAGCGGCCGGTCCCGCAGCCGCCGAAGAAGCCGAGGCAGCCGGCGAGAACCTGTAGCGCCGCGTGGAGCGGGCTTTAGCCTGCAACGGGGACTTCAAGTCCCCGATCCGATGGGTCGCGCGACCGGCGCGGAGGCTGAAGCCTCCGTTGCAGGCTAAAGCCCGCTCCACGCTACTCCCTTAGCCCGCCAGGGACTCCAACACCTCCGCCGCATGGCCCTCGGGCTTGACCTTAGCGAAGATCTTCGCGATCTTACCCTGCCCATCGATCACAAACGTAGTGCGCTCGATGCCCATGTACTTGCGGCCATACATGCTCTTCTCCTTCCACACCCCGTAGGCTTCGGCCACCGAGTGCTCGGGATCGGGAACGAAAGTGTACGGCAGACTGTACTTGGCGGCGAACTTAGCCTGCGCCTCGGTCTGATCGGGCGAGACGCCCACGATCTCCGCGTTGCGCTTGGAAAATTGCTTGGATGCGTCGCGGAACTCGCAGGACTCCTTGGTGCAGCCCGGCGTGTCGGCCTTGGGAAAGAAGAACAGCACCACGGTCTTGCCCTTGAGCTTGGAAAGCTGAAACGGTCCCGCTTTAATCTCAGGCGCGCGGTCGCCGGGTTTGAGACTCATATGGAAATGATTGTAGAATAGAAGTACTGCTGGGTTGAGAAGCGCTCAGGCGGCAGGCCGTCGTGCGCGTCCCGGCTGTCGCGATTTCACTCGAAGGAACTCCGATGAAGAAGCTGATTGCGATGGGTTGTCTGGGTGTGCTGGCGCTGGCGCCCGCGTTCGCCGCCGATGCGAAGAAGGGTAAAGAAACGTTCGATAACAACTGTTCGATTTGCCACAACGCGGATTCCACCGAAGTCAAGATCGGCCCGGGCCTGAAGGGCTTGTACAAGAAGGCCGCGCTCAACAATAAGAAGAAGCCCAGCGACGCCGTGGTCACCGCGATCATCAACGATGGCGGCAACGGCATGCCCGGTTTCGCCGATCAGCTCACGCCCGCCGAAAAGCTCGACTTGGTGGCGTATTTGAAGACTCTGTAGTCGTCGGCCCGCGCAGTTCGTCCGCTCGCACCATAGACGTCCCCATCGTCTAGCCCGGCCTAGGACATCGCCCTTTCACGGCGGTAACGGGGGTTCGAATCCCCCTGGGGACGCCAAATCAATTCAGTAGCTTGGCGATGTTTTCCGCAGATCCAGGAGTAGCTGGAGACTCTACGGGGACTAGCTAACGCCTCCGTACGGTATCAAACTGCTCGGCAGGGGAGGTTATGAACTGCCAGCTAGAAATCTGGAATCAACCCAGCCCTTGGCTGACATTACTTGTAACGCCAGCCGAATCTGGCCGGGTGAAAACTGGCGCTTACGCTCATTCCAGCCGTAGGTCTTCGCAATTGCGTCGTCAGCAGAAGTGGCATCGTGCCGCGTCGTAACCCAGTGGACAGTCGCGAGTAGTTCCAACCCGAATGGCGTCTCAAACCCCTCAACGAGGTCCGCTACTCGGTCGAAACGCGCCCGCGTCTCGTCATTGCTAGCTAGAAATGCTTCTGCATCAGGCACCGCGCCAGGCACGAGTTCGAGTTGCTTGTCCGGCGAGTCTCCGCCATCCGCATATCCGGAAATCAAGTGCCCCTCAATCGCTTTGAGGACATGCCGAAGGTTATTGGCATACGGACCATATGGGGCCTCCACGTATCGCAGCCGGAGGCGTTCTCCGGCTTCCTGCATGAAGTACATCAGCTTGTGGACTTCAAGCAGCGTTACGAATGGATCAAGGAGCCCTCGCAAATAGCGGTCAATGAGGACAACAAGCGCCGCCCTTCCGGGTGTCATCTTGGGTACCTCTCGCGACGAGACCATCTCACGGGCATCCGGTCCGCCCTTCGGTTCGAAGACGATGATCCTTACGCCCTTAAACGACTGTAGCGCGCGCTCGATACGTGAGCGTACATCCGACCAGTTTAGCCCGCCCAATCCGCTGCCGAGCGGCGGGATGGCGATGGAGCGTATGTTACGATCCCTGATCTCGTCTGCCAGCGCTGCCAATCCGGCCTCAATGTCCTCCATCCTGCTCTTGCCTTTCCAATGACGCTTGGTCGGGAAGTTGATAATGAACCGGGGATTGGTCAGCGTGTGGTTCTCGAAGACGAACATGCGGCCTGGCTGCACCTCGTGACGTTCGCAAGCCGCTTCGTAGGCATGGAAGTTAGCCGGGAACGCGTTCTTAAACTGAAGCGCGACCCCTCGTCCCATGATACCGACACAGTTGACAGTGTTAACGAGGGCCTCAACATCTTCGGTGAGGATGTCACCCGTCTTGTATTCGATCATGGCTTCCATCAATAGTACCAGTCAGGCCGGATTTCGACTCTTGGTCGATGCGCGGCGGCACTCAGCGCCGCGTCAACCATTTGGGCAACTCCCATTGAGTGAACACCAATACGGTTCACCAGCCCCCAAGGGAACGAACCGTGCAATAGGTACTCAGCCTGTTTGCCCTCCTTGATGTCCGCCGGGCGAAAATCGGTGGATGCGACTGCTGGCCAGTTGACCTCGCCGAGATCATCTAAGTCCTTGCGGAATTGCGCATAGTACGATCCAGCGTTGGAGAGCGAGAACGCCCAGCGCCTACCTACCTCGTTCGCCCAACCGACTACAGACAGCAAATCTGCTTCCAAGTGAACAATCGGCCCTTGGCCGCCCCTGTAGGTAAGTTCAGAGTGATTCGCCATGTATATCAAGTACAGCATGACCGAACGAAAACAAAAGTAGAACGGCACATAGTCGCCAACGTGGTCCCCCGGGTGGCACTCAACGAGAAGCCCGAGCCGGCGCTGCTTGATGGTTGACATTCCGATGGCTTTGGACGGTCCGCCCCGAGCTATCATCACTGCATCGGATACGAGACAACCTTCCGCGATAATCGACGGAAGGTTGTCGACGTGCGTGATGTGGTAGATCTTCGGCTGGGCGGGCGGCGGCATGTTGTGGGAACATCGCCCACCCTTACAGTGTAGAAAAACAGACTCCGACGCGCGAGGGAATCGGTAGTGAGGTCCTAAGACAACACCAGGGAATCCTGGACCGAAAGAAAAGGCAGAAAACAGCGCCAAACCCCATCGGACCCACTTTCACGGCGGTAACGGGGTTTGAATCCCCCTGGGGACGCCAAACTCAGTCCTTACAGCGGATGTCCTTACGGCGGACGGCCAGGCAACTCTAAGTCTGTTAAGATCGCACCGAGGCTGTAGAATGCGGCAATTCGTCCTTCCCATCCTGCTTGTGCTCGCCGTTGCCGGCGCGGTAATGTCAGTCATCGCCCAGAACCCGGCGGCTCAGAGCCCAACGCCTCAGAGCCCCGCCAGCGACCCGCAGTTGGCGCTGTGGCAGAACCTGAAGCGGCAACTCCAAGCGCCGAACGGCAAGCAGTACTTTGAACTGGTCTTGAAAGACGCTACGGTGCCGGGTCCAACCGACAGCGTGCAGGTGCTTAGGGGAACGGTCGTTTCGAGCAAGCCTTCTAAGCGGCCGAGTGAACTGGTTCTCGCGATGTCGGATGACCACACTCCAGAGGTGACGCTGACGCTGCGGGACGCCCGTCTGAACCTCACGCCGCTACTGAGACCCATTCCGAACGGTGCGATAGTCGAATTCTACGGCATTCCGGTTTTGTTCACTCAAAACCCCTTCATGCTGACCTTCGAGGTCAAGGCCGAGAATGGTCCCTCTGGTGCCAATCCTCGGTTTCTCACCAAAGGGCCTCCCAAGGCAAAGCCGTAGCCCCGCCATACGTCCCCTGAAAACCCGTGCGGCCAGCCGTTTTACCCAGCTCGGTGCGCCGATCACAGACCGCCCGCATCGACATCCCCCGAGCCCTCTAATCTTTACGTCCGCAAGCGAAGCTCCGCAGGACATCCCAACACTATACTGGTGGCGAGATCCTTCAAGTGATTGCCAGTTCCGGAACAAGGTTCCCCAGAAATGCAAAACGAACCCAAGCCCGACATACGCAGCGCTCCACTGAAATTACCAAACGAACCCAAGCCGACGTACGCAGCTCTCCGCAAGAAAAGTACAAAACGAACCCAAGCCCGGCCTCCGCAGCGCTGCACTGGAAATTACCAAAACGAACCCACGCCGGCATTCCCGGACCGCCCTGCCAGAAATACGAAACGAACCCAAGCCAGGCTTAACATTATATAGAATCAACTACTTAAGAATTCTGCCCTGCTGCTTGGAACGGTCCACCCACCAGTGGCCCGGAAGCGCCGGATGCAGCCCGACCAGCGCCTGAAGAGGCCACCCAGCTACACTGGAACTCAGAGCCTCGCATGACCGCCATCCGGCACGACTGGACCATCCCCGAAATCGAATCCATCTACACGGCGCCGCTGCCGGATCTGGTGTTCCGCGCGCAGACGGCGCATCGCGCCTTCCATCGCAGCGACGAAATCCAGGGCTGCATGCTGCTCAGCATCAAGACCGGCGGCTGCCCCGAGGATTGCGGCTACTGCCCGCAGTCCGCGCGCTACGACACCGGCGTCGCGCGGCAAGATTTGCTCGGCATCGAGGAGACCCTGGACGCAGCGCAACGCGCGCGAGATCAAGGCGCCACCCGCTTCTGCATGGGTGCCGCGTGGCGCGACGTGCCCCAGGACCACCGCTTCGATCGCGTGCTGGAGATGGTCCGCGGCGTTCGCGCCCTCGGTATGGAAGCGTGCTGCACTCTGGGCATGCTGACCCAGGAGCAAGCCGGCGCGTTGGCCGACGCCGGCCTGAGCGCCTACAACCACAACCTCGACACCTCGCCCGAGTTTTACGGCGAAATCATCACGACGCGAGTCTACCGCGAACGCCTCGACACGCTCGCGCGAGTGCGCCGCGCCGGTGTGACCGTCTGCTCGGGCGGCATCATCGGCATGGGCGAGAGCCGCGACGCGCGCTACGGATTGTTGCGCGGGTTAGCGGCGCTAGATCCCCACCCGGAAAGCGTGCCCATCAACATGTTGGTGCGCGTCGAAGGTACGCCGTTAGCCAATCGTCCTCCCGAGGACCCGTTGGAGCTGGTGCGCATGATCGCGACCGCGCGCATCCTGATGCCCGCCTCGATGGTGCGCTTGAGCGCCGGGAGGCTTTCGCTTTCCGAAGAAGCGCAGGCGTTGTGTTTTGTGGCCGGAGCGAACTCCGTGTTCCTGGGCGACCGGCTGCTCACCACCCCCAATCCCGACGCCGCTTCGGACCGCCGCTTGTTGGACAAACTCGGGCTGCGGCTTCGTGAGGCGGAGAAGCCGGAAGCGGAGACCCCTGTCTGTGCCGGAAACTGACGCAAGCCTGCAGCGGCGCTTGCAACAGAATCTGGAGGCGCTGGATCGCGAAGGTCTGCGCCGCACCTTGCGGGCGCCCCGCGGCATCGATCTGTCTTCGAACGATTATCTGGGACTCTCCCAGCACCCGCGGCTGAAGCAGCGGATGGCCGAAGCCGTGCTGGCCGAGGGATGTGGAAGCACCGGATCGCGTCTGCTGCGTGGCGAGCGCGACAGCTTCTCGCGCGTGGAGCAACGTTTTGCGGCGTTCAAGGGCACCGAGCGGGCGTTGTATTTCTCCAGCGGCTATCTCGCCAACATCGCCGTACTCGCGACGTTTGCCGAATCCGGCGACGTGATCTTTTCCGACGCGCTGAACCACGCCAGCCTGATCGACGGCGCGCGCCTCGCTCGTGCGCAGCGAGTCGTGTATCCGCATAACGACGTCGGCGCACTGGAGCGCATGCTCCGCGAACACCGCCCTGGCGGCCAAGTGTTCGTAGTGACGGAGGCGCTGTTCAGCATGCTTGGCGACTTAGCGCCTCTGCGAGAGCTATCCGCGCTCTGTCGATCAAGCGGAGCAGCACTCATTGTTGACGAAGCCCACGCCGTAGGAATTTACGGACCGCGCGGATCTGGCCTGATCGAGTCGGCCGGCGTGGGTGGCGACATATTCGTCTCCATCAACACCGCAGGAAAAGCTCTGGGCGTTGGAGGAGCCTTCGTTGCCGGAAGCGACCTAGCCATTGAGACATTGGTGCAACGCGCGCGGCCCTTCGTCTTCTCGACAGCGCCTCCGCCGGCGATGGCCGCGGCCCTGGAAGCCAGCCTGGACCTGATCGAGGTAGAGCCCGACCGTCGCGCGTCTCTCCTGCGGCGCGCACGTTACCTGCGTGACCGTCTGGGGGCCTCGCAGGGAACTTCCCAAATCATCCCCGTACTACTCGGGACGAATGAACGCGCGGTGAAGGTCGCAGAAGCGTTGCAACACGCCGGTTTCGACGTGCGTGCGATCCGCCCTCCCTCTGTCCCGGCGGGCACAGCGCGGCTGCGGATCTCGGTCAATGCCAACTTGACCGAAGAGATGCTGGACTCGTTCACGGACGCTCTGACCGCGGCATTGCGCGAATCGTCATGCGTGGCGTCTTCGTAACAGGCACCGACACCGGCGTCGGCAAAACCGTGGTATCGGCGGCGTTGATGCTGCGCTATCGCGAGGCCCGTTATTGGAAGCCGATCCAGACCGGCCCCGACGACGACACTGCGGAGGTGCAGCGTCTCTCCCGCTGCACGCGCGACCAAGTTTACCTGCACGGCGTACGTTTACCGGATCCAGTGTCCCCGCACCTGGCAGCCGCGCGGGCGAAGACGCGGATCAATCTACAATTTCTGACTGATTGGGTGAAAGCTTCCGCGGACTCATGGATCGTGGAGGGCGCCGGCGGAGCGCTGGTTCCGCTGAATGAATCCGATTTGATGATCCATCTGATAGAGCGCTTGGGGCTGCCGGTAGTCGTCACCGCCCGCACCACGCTGGGAACGATTAACCACACTCTGTTGACGCTGGAAGCGCTGCGCGCGCGCCGGCTGACGGCGTCGGGAGTGGTGCTGGTCGGCGATCCCAACCACGATAATCGCGCGGCCATCGAACGCTACGGGAATGTGCGCATATTGGGAGAGATGCCGAGGTTCGACTCCCTCACGCCGGATGCCGTTGAGGCCTGGGCGCAGTCGTCGCTCGATCCCAAGGGCGCGCTCGGGGAGTTTCTTGGATGAAGCTCACAGATCGGGACCGCGCCGTACTGTGGCATCCCTACACGCAGATGCGCACCGCCCCCGAGCCGCTGGCGGTGACTCGCGCGGAAGGCGTCTGGCTCTATACCGAGGACGGGCGCAAGATTCTGGACGGCATTTCGTCGTGGTGGGTGAACATTCACGGTCACTCGCATCCCAAGCTGAACGCGGCCCTCGCTGCGCAGGCCGGCGAGTTGGAACACGTAGTCTTCGCCGGCTGCACCCACCGTCCGGCAGTGGAGTTAGCCGAACGCCTGCTGGCGCTGTTGCCCGTGGGCATGGCGCGCGTCTTCTACTCGGATAACGGATCGACGGCCGTCGAAGTGGCGTTGAAACTCGCGATCCAATACTGGCGCAACCTCGGCCAGCCGTGGCGTCAGGCCTTCGTCGCGTTACACCACGCCTACCACGGCGACACTGTCGGCGCGATGTCGGCGAGCGAGGATTCAGTGTTCACGCGTGCGTTTGCGCCGTTGCTGTTTCCAGTCGAGCGCGCACACGCACCTTACTGTCACCGATGCCCCGTCGGCCAAACGCGAGCTTCGTGCCATATCGAATGCCTGGACGATCTGGACTCCAAGCTAAGCCAACTCGATGACACCGTCGCCGCAGTGCTCATCGAGCCGATGCTACAAGGGGCGGGCGGGATGATCATGTGGCCCAGTGAGTTCCTGTCGGGAGTGCAAGAACTTTGCGCTCGTCACGGTACGCTATTGATCGCCGACGAAGTGCTGACCGGGTTCGGCCGGACGGGCAAGATGTTCGCATGCGAACACGCCGACGTGCATCCGGACATCATGTGTCTTTCGAAGGCGCTCACCGCCGGCTACCTGCCGATGGGGGCGACCGTGGCGAGCGAGAAGATCTTCAACGCGTTCCTGAGCGAAGACCGCTCCAAGACTTTCTTCCACGGCCACTCGTACACCGCCAATCCTCTGGCGTGCGCCGTGGCCATCGCGAGCCTCGATCTTTTTCGTGAAGAGCGCACTCTGGAGCGTGTCGCGCGGCTCGAGCGCCAACTCCGCGACGGCTTGGAGCCGCTGCGGCGCTTGCCGCATGTGAGTGACGTGCGCGTCATCGGCGGCGTGGGAGCGGTGGAATTGCAATCGGAGCAGCGCGGATATCTCGATTCCGCCGGCCCCCGGCTCGCGGCGGATTTTCTGGCGCGGGGCATCCTGCTTAGGCCTCTAGGCAACGTCGTGTACTTCATGCCGCCTTACGCCATCACTCAAGAAGAAACGGAATGGGCCTTGGAGCAGATCGCGGCGGTGCTGACTCCATCCTCCATGTGCTAAGATCCACAGTTTGCGGTTCCGTTACGGGAGTGTGAATCATCGTGAAAGTTTACGAAACCAATGACATCCGGAACGTAGCGTTGATTGGGCACGGCAACTCCGGAAAGACCTCTCTAGCCGCGGGGTTCCTGTTCGCCAGCGGCGGATCGAACCGCCTCTTGCGGGTAGACGAGGGCAACACCATCACCGATTTCGACGAAGAGGAGATGGCGCGCAAGATCTCGATTTCGAGCGCCGTCGCTGCCGTCGAATGGAACAAGAAGAAGATCAACCTGATCGACACTCCCGGCTTCAACATTTTCATCAACGACACCAAGGCGGCCATGGTCGCCGCGGACGCGGCCTTGGTGCTGGTGGACGGCGTGTCCGGCGTCGAAGTGCAAACCGAGAAAGTCTGGAGCTTCTGTGAAGAGTTCGGCCTGCCGCGCGCCATCCTGATCAACAAGCTGGACCGCGAACGATCCAGCTTTGAGCGGGCTTTAGAAAATGTGCAGTCCGTGTTCGGCCGTACTGCGGTGCCTGTCCACCTGCCGTTGGGCGCGGAGCGGGCATTCAACGGCGTAGTGGACCTGGTACGCATGAAATCCTACACCTATGTCGCCGACCTCGACGGCAAGGGCAAGGAGGGCGACATTCCAGCGGGCCTCGCCGACGCCGCGCAAAAGGCGCACGAGGCGTTGATCGAAATGGTAGCCGAAGGCAACGACGCGCTACTCGAGAAATTCTTCGATACCGGAACGCTGCCGGTCGACGATTTGCTCGCCGGCTTGCGCGATGCAGTCCGGCAGAAGCGCATCTTCCCGGTGTTGTGCGCCTCCAGCCTGCACAATGTCGCCAGCGACCTGATTCTGAACTTCGCCGTGGAAAATTTCCCCGATCCGGCTGGGCGCGGGCCGTGGAAGGGGACGCTCAACGGAAAGGACGTCGAGCGGCAGGTCAAAGATTCCGAGCCGCTCTCGGCGTTCGTTTTCAAAACCGTGGCCGATCCGTTCTCGGGACGCGTGTCGTATTTCAAGGTGGTTTCGGGCGTGCTCCGGAACGACGCCAACCTGGTGAACTCGCGCAACAGCACGGCGGAGCGTTTGTCGCACATCGGCGCCTTAGTCGGCAAGACCGTTCAACCCGTGACGGAGATTCACGCCGGTGACATCGGAGGCGTGGCGAAACTGAAAGAGACGCTGACCGGCGACACGCTTACCGACAAGCCCTCGCCGATCGCCTACCCGGCCGTGCAGTTGCCGGAGCCCTCCATCGCCTACGCCATTGCCGCCAAGACACGGAACGATGAAGACCGCATGGGCAACGCCATCCACAAGATTCTGGAAGAAGACCAATCGCTGCGCTTCTACCGCGATCCGCAAACCAAGGAATTCCTGCTGGCGGGCAGCGGGCAGCAGCACGTCGAGATTATCGTCAGCCGGTTGAAAAAGCGCTACGGCGTGGATGTCGAACTGCACGCGCCCAAGATCCCCTACCGCGAGACTATTCGCGGCACGGCCGACGTCCAGGGTCGCCACAAAAAGCAGACCGGCGGCCACGGGCAGTTTGGCGATTGCTGGATCAGAGTGTCTCCGCTGCCGCGCGGCGGCAAATTCGAATTCGCCAACGAAGTGTTCGGCGGCGCGATTCCACGAAACTTCATTCCGGCGATCGAGAAGGGCATCATCGAGACGGCCGAGAAGGGCTACCTGGCCGGATGTCCGGTGGTGGACTTCAAGGTGGTGGTTTACGACGGTTCCTACCACGATGTCGATTCGTCGGAAATGTCGTTCAAGCTGGCCGCCCGCAAAGCGTTCCGGGCCGCGATGGAACAGGCCAAGCCGGCGCTGCTGGAGCCCGTCATGAACGTGGAAGTTCACGCGCCGGTCGAATACGCGGGCGACCTGATGGGCGACATGAACGGACGCCGTGGCCGTATTTCCGGCATGGACACCAAAGGCGGAACCCAGATCATCAAAGCGCAGGTTCCCATGGCGGAGATGCTGAGCTACCAGAACGACCTGACGTCGATGACCCAGGGACGCGCGTCGTTCAGCATGGAATTCGACCACTACGATTTCGTCCCCGGCTTGCAGGCCGAGAAGATCATTGCCGCGGCCAAGGCGGCCAAGACGGGCGAAGAGGAAGAAGAAGAATAACGCACCCCGCGCTCTTGCTGCTTGGTCCGCGCTATTGCAGCTCGGCCATCGCACCGTTCAGGCCCAGTTGCAGGTGTAGATCGGCCCAATGGAACTCGGTCCGCAGCATCTGTGAAATCTCGTCGCGAGATTTTTTCTGGCCGATCATCTGATGAATCCGGTTGCAAAGGTTCGCCGCGCTCGTGCGGGCCTTGCGCATCTCGGCCTTGGTGGTAACCACACCGTGGCCGGGAACCACCGTGTCGAAATCGAGTTGTAAAGCGGAATCGAGCGTTTTGGGCCATTCCTTAGCGCTGCCGCCGCCGGAATAGTCGATCAGCTCTGGAGTCGCGTCGCCGAAGGTGAACATGTCGCCGGCGGCCAGAGTGCGATCGGCGGGGAACAGGGCCACGGAATCGCCGTTGGTGTGCGCCCGTCCGAAGTGGTATAGCTCGACGTTCTTGCCGCCCAGATAGACCGTGGCGTGATGTTCGAACGTGATGCTGGGCAGGCCGGGCAGTTTGCCATCCACCATGTTCTCGCGGGCTTCCTGCGACGCCACGATCTGGACGGTGGGCGATTGCATCTTCGCGTTCCCACCGGTGTGATCGGCGTGGTGATGCGTGTTGATCACGTACTTCACCGGCTGGCTGGTGACCTTCTTCAGCTCGGCCAGAATATTGTCGTGGTCCACTTCGAATTTGTCGTCCACCAGCACGACGCCTTCGTTGGTGATCAAGGCGGTGGAGTTGCCCGGCACGAAATCGTTGTGGATCACATACAGGTCGTCTTTGATTTTGACCAGGTCGAGTTTGGCGGGCTGCTGCCCCTGCGTGTAGGCGAGCCACAAGCCGCCGCACAACAGCATCCCGGCACAGAGACGAATCAGAGTGGAGTTGCGCATCGCATGAAAGTATAACGCATGAAAGCGTAACGAACACGGCCTATGGCTCCTGTTCGACTGTCCAGGTAACCACCACCTCGGCGGTTGGGCGGACGGTGGCCGCTACGCCGCAATACTTTTCGCTCGATAGTTCAACGGCCTGCTGCACGGATTTCTCCGACACTCCGCGTCCGCGCACGATGTGGTGGACTTCGAACCTGCGATAGCTCCGCGGGTGCTCTTCGCGCCGCTCGCCGCGGACCTCGATGCGGTAATCCGTCACCACTTCGCGCTTCTTGTGGAGAATCGAGATGACGTCGGCGGCGGTACACCCGCCCAGGGACAGCAACAACAGTTCTGTCGGAGACGGGCCGGCCGAGCGCTGTGAATTCACGTCGATGACTTGGGCGTGGCCGCTCGGCGAGATGCCGACGAACAGTTCGTCTCCGGCGTACTGAAGTGTGGCGTGCGTGGTCTTCATGTCAGTGCTTGCCCCATCCGAGCAGCGTAACACCGGCCAGAATCAGTCCCAATGCGTAAATCTTGTTGCGTGTTATCGATTCGCCGAAGAACGCCCGGGACCAGAACACGGTCCAGACGTAGCTCAAGGAAACCAGAGGATACAAGACGCTGAGCTCACCGCGGCGCAGGCCGAACACGAAAAATACGGAAGAAAGCACATACAAGGCGATGCCCGAGCCGAGACGCCAGTTAGTGATCAGGGACCGCAGGTTCATCTCCAACCGCTGCGTACCGGACTTCAGTTGCACCGCTCCGAAGCTTCCGATCAGCGAGCCCAGAACCACCCACGCCATCGATGAAATCGGAGTGTTCAACGGTGCGCGCCTTTACCCATGATGGCGACGCCGGTGATAATCACGGCGATGCCACCAGCCTTGGCGAAATTCATGGATTCGTGGAACACCAGAACCGAGAGGATCGCCACCCACACGAAACTGAGCGAAATGACGGGCCAGATCACGGAGAGTTCGCCATGCCGCAGCGCCAGAATCATGATCATGGTGACCACGCCGTACAACGCGTATCCGGCAAACAGCGAAGGTACAGTCACCAGGCTGACAACGGTATCGAAGAGCGTGGCATGTTCACCGATTCGGCCCGAGCCCGTTTTGATCAACATCTGGGCCGCCGCGGTAATGAATGTGGCAAAGACAGCCAACCACAAAGACCGCCGCTTTTGTTCTGGAGTGGACGATGTCACGCGAATTACCAGGATAGCGAAAACACTCCCGGGTGTTTGGGCTAGACCGTTCCAAAGCGCAAATCAGGGCGATCACTCGCCGCTTTGCTGCAGGAGTTTGGCGACCAGCGCAGTCCACCCCGTCTGGTGACTTGCGCCGATTCCCGCGCCGTTGTCGGCATGGAAGTATTCGTGGAACAGCAAATAGTCGCGGAAATGGGGATCGGTTTGCAGTTTATCCACTCCACCGAACGCGGCGCGGCGGCCGTTCGCATCCCGCAGAAAAATTCGCGACAAGCGCCGCGACAGTTCGGCGGCCACATCGCCGAGATTCATTTTGCGGCCCGAGCCGGTGGGGCACTCCACCAAGAGGTCGTCGCCGAAATAATAGTTGTACTTTTGCAGAGACTCGATCAGGAGAAAATTCACGGGGAACCATACTGGGCCGCGCCAATTGGAGTTGCCTCCAAACGCGGCCGTTCTGGATTCCGCTGGTTCATAGTCGACGCGATACTCCTGATGATCGAATTGCAACGTGAACGGATTGGCCTGATGATACTTCGAAACAGCCCGAAGGCCGTGGGGCGACAGGAATTCGGTTTCGTCCAGGAGCCGCGCAAGTACCCGCACCAGACGGGAACGCACCAGCAGGCTCATCAACCGGCGCGATTCCACGCCTTCGCGGGAAAGCGACGCGATGTTGCCGCACAGGTCCGGCCGATTGCGCAGGAACCACTCCATGCGGCGGCGGAATCCTGGAAGCCGGTCGATCGCCTGCGGCTCCAAAGTATCGACCGCAAACAGCGGAATCAGTCCCACCATCGAGCGCACACGCATCGGAACCGCGGAGCCGTCGCGGAGCCGGATGCGGTCGTAAAAGAATCCGTCGGCCTCATCCCACAGGCCGCCGTCGCCCAGACCGTTCATAGCCGCGGCGATGTAGAGAAAGTGCTCCATGAATTTACTGGCGACGTCCTCATAAATCGGATCGACCTTGCTGGCCAGTTCGATCGAGATCTTAAGCATGTTCAGGCAGTACATGGCCATCCAACTTGTGCCGTCGGATTGCTCCAAATAGCCGCCCATGGGCAAAGGCTTGGAACGATCGAACAATCCTATATTGTCCAAGCCCAGGAATCCGCCTTCGAAAATGTTACTGCCAGTCGAATCCTTGCGATTCACCCACCAGGTGAAATTCAACAGCAGCTTGTGAAAGATACTCTCCAGAAAAGCGTAGTCGGCGCGCCCTTGCAGTTTACGATCGATCTGAAACACACGCCAGCAGGCCCACGCATGCACCGGAGGATTCACGTCGCCCAACACCCATTCGTACGCTGGAATCTGCCCGTTGGGATGCATGTACCATTCGCGCAGGAACAATCGCAGTTGCGATTTGGAAAAGTCCGGGTCCACTAGCGCCAGCGGAATCGTATGGAACGCGAGGTCCCAGGCCGCATACCACGGGTATTCCCATTTGTCGGGCATCGAGATGACGTCCTCATTGAACAGATGAACCCATGTGGAGTTGCGCCCTTTGAGGCGGCTGGCCGGCGGCTTGGGCTCGCCAGGATCACCTTTGAGCCAGGTCTCGACCACGTAGTTGTAAAACTGCTTGGACCACAGGAGGCCGGCGAAGGCCTGCCGCTGGACGCGCTTTCCATCCGCGGAAAGATTGGCCCGCGAGAAGGAGTAAAATTCGTCGGCTTCGGCGATGCGTTCGGCAAACAGACTGTCGAAATCGTGCTCGCCGGGGGTCGGCTCGGATGCCTGTGTCAGCCGCAGATGCAGAACCTCGACCTGGCCCGGCGCGAGATCGAAGCGATACCAGGCGCAAGCCTTGGTGCCGTGCTGGGCGGGATTCACGGCCTCCTGGCGGTCGTGGAGGACATATTGATGAAACGCATCCTTCACCCACGGTTGCGGATTCTGGGCGCCCCATAAAGCCTGCTCGTTGGTGTCGTTTTCAGTGAACAGCAGCGGCGGGCTACCTTGCAGCATAAAACGATAGGCGCCCAAGGTTTCATGCGAAACGTCGATCACGTTGTCTTCCATCCGCGCCAGCAGTGGCTTGTGCGTTCCCGGATTCCACGTCCACGTGTTGCGAAACCACAACGTCGGCAACACGTGCAACGTCGCGGACTCCGGGCCGCGATTTATCACGGTAATGCGGATCAGAATGTCGCTCGGGTCAGCCTTGGCGTACTCGGTGAAAACGTCGAAGTAGCGATCCTCATGGAATACGCCGGTGTCCATCAGTTCGTACTCCGGCTCGTTGCGGGAACGCGCGCCATTCACCCGCACCAAATCGCGATAGGGGAACTCGGCTTGCGGATACTTATACAGGCACTTCATGTAGGAGTGCGTGGGCGTCGAGTCGAGATAGTAGTACAGCTCTTTTACGTCCTCGCCATGGTTTCCCTGGTCGCCGCTGAGGCCGAACAAACGCTCTTTGAGGATGGGATCGCGCCCGTTCCAGAAGGCCAGGGCGAAACATAATCTCTGGTGATTGTCGCAAATGCCGGAGATGCCGTCTTCGCCCCAACGGTAGGCGCGCAGGTGCGACGCGTCGAAGGGGAAATAGTCCCAGGCCGTGCCTTCGGGGCTGTAGTCTTCTCGCACCGTGCCCCAGGCGCGTTCGGAGAGATAGGGGCCCCACCGGCGCCAATGTTGCTCGCGCCGCGTGGCTTCAAGGATGCGGCGCTTCTCAGCTTCCATGACCTCAATGTTATCGGGCTCCTGCTAGGGCGTGCATGGTGGAAACTGTATTCGCGCGAGAGTTCGCTGGATCTCACCCAGCACATTCGGATGGTCGCCCAGGATCACGGTCCCGTTCGGCCGCCATCGCGCCCGCATTCTGTCCGACACGAAGCCTGCAGCGATACTGATCAGGGGAACTCCGCACGCCGAGGCCACGTGCCCGCCGGCCGAATCGTAGCCGATGTACAACTTGCTCCGTGCGATTTGCGCGGCGAACGGCGCGAAGGCTCCATCGTGCGTGCGCATTCCGGGTTGCAGCACGGCTTCAACCCGCTGGCGCTCATCCACGCTGCCGCCTTTGTCCACGAGGACCGACACACCGGTGGCCGCTAGCATCCGCATGAGTGCGGCTTCGGACTCGCGGCCCAAACCTTTCGCTGGATTTTCTCCGACGCCCAGGCTGACGGTGATATCCGCCGGCGCATCATGGCTCGGGAGCCGTGCGATATAGGGACGCGCTCGTTCGACACCGAGAGTTTGACGGGCCCAGTGGGCCACGAGATCGGGTAAGGCATCGTCGCTGTCGCCGCCGTAGGACCGGCTTTCGAATAGGAAGTAATTGGGTTCCGGACATGCCGCGATCAATCCGAGCTGGCTGAGTCGCGAGTCCGGGTCGAGTACGATTCCGTCGTCGAACCACAAGCTGGCTGAAGCTCGCAGGCGCTCCGTCAGAGTTCCCCCGCGCGCGTAGGGCGCCGCCCGGTGGCGGATGCGCGGATCGTTCTCGAAGAGCTCAAAATTCTTCTTCGGTCCGACGAAAACGATTTCAGCATCCGGATAGCGGCGCTTGGCGGCGGCGAGCAGCACGCTGGTTACGGCCACATCGGCCCCGAGCGTCACGCGCGAGAGCACGTACACGCGGGCGATCGATTCAGGGGCTTGCTGGTGCGAGTCGCGACGCGGGCGCACGCGCGGATTCAAGTCCGGCGCGACACGCGCGATCACCTGCGTGAACAAACGCGCATAGACTTCACACAAATCCGGCTCGAAGAGGTCGCCGAGCCGCTCCACCACTAGGCCGAGCAGCGCGCGGCCTTCGTCCACTGCGATCGCTTGGCCTAATAGATCCGAAGACCACTCCTGGCCCCGCAGACAACACTCCAACAGGTCGCCGCAAGGATTCACGGACGACTTAGAGATACTTCCCAACCAGCAACTCCAGCTTCCGGCGGGTGACTTCCGGGATGGTCTTGCGGTCCGTGATCAAAGCGTGGGACAGCGCGAACCCGCATTTGCACGTGCGCGCCGAGGGCATCGCCCGCACGCTTGCAGAAACCAGCTTAGCCGCGTTCGCGGCATTCTGCGTCAGGTTCGCGATGATGTCGTTCACCGTCACCGCATCGTGATCCGGATGCCAGCAATCGTAGTCGGTGACCATAGCCACAGTGACGTAACAGATCTCGGCCTCGCGGGCGAGCTTGGCCTCCTGCAGATTAGTCATGCCGATCACGTCCATGCCCCAACTGCGGTAGAGATTCGATTCTGCAAGCGTCGAAAACGCCGGGCCTTCCATACACAGATAGGTGCCGCCTAGCTTCGCCGCGACTCCGGCGGAGCCCGCGGCACTGTGCACCACCTTCGCCAGTTCGCCGCAGATCGGATGCGCGAAGCTGATGTGTGCGACCAGGCCATCACCAAAGAACGTAGATACGCGGCCGCGCGTTCGATCCACAAACTGGTCCGGAAGCACGAAGTCCAGAGGCTTGTGCTCTTCCTTGAGCGACCCGACCGCGCTGAGCGAAACGATGCGCTCCACGCCTAGCGATTTCATCCCCCAGATATTGGCGCGAAAGTTCAGCTCCGAAGGGGAGATGCGATGTCCGCGCCCATGGCGCGCCAGAAACGCGACTTCTTTTCCCTCCAAGCGCCCGACGGTGTAAGCGTCCGAGGGCGCGCCAAACGGGGTGTCGATGCGCCGCTCTTCTTGCGCTTCAAAACCCGGCATGGAATACAGTCCGCTGCCGCCGATGATCCCGATCGTTGGTGTCATGAAAGTCATGCCTGAATGAGTTCGAGCAGCACGCCGCCGGTGGAGGCTGGATGCACGAAGGTGTAAAGATGGCCGCCCGCGCCGCGGCGAGGCTCGTTGAGCAACCGCGCGCCTGCGGCCTTCAGCCGTTCGACCGCGGCGCTCAGATCCGGCACCTTGATGGCAACGTGATGCAATCCTTCGCCCCGCTTCTCGATGAATTTGGCGATGACTGAGCCGGGCTCGGACGCCTCCAGCAACTCGATCCTCGAATCTCCGACGGGAAGCATTGCGGCGTGCACTTTTTCCTGCTCGACGGTTTCACGCAGCGTCACACTCATGCCGAGTTGGTCCTGGTAAAACCGGAGCGCTTCGTCGATCGAGCGGACGGCGATACCCAGATGATCGATAATCATGGGGCGCTGGTCCACTCCCGTAAAATCGAAAATGGATCGCGTCGGTGCGCGGCCACTTCACGCCCGGCGGCGGCGAATTGCTCCTCGGTGAAGCGGTCCAGCAACCGTTCGCGAAGCATTTCCCGCAAACGCACACTCCACATGTGCGCTGCACGCTCCGGGCCGGCCGCGCGGGCGTGAACCTCGCGGACCGCTGTTAATGTTTCGGTGATTCCGCGTCCCTCGGTGGCCACGGCGCGCACCACCTCCGGCGCCTGATCATGGTCCCCGAGCGCCAGCGAGCTTTTGATCTCGTGCTCCAGCTTATCCGCGCCAGGTAAGTCGGATTTGTTGATGACGAACACGTCGGCGATTTCCATGATACCGGCTTTGATCGCTTGCACATCGTCTCCCTGGCCCGGCGCCAGAACCACCACGGTCACATCCGCGAGCCGCGCGATCTCCACTTCGTCCTGACCCACACCCACGGTCTCGACCATCACCGTGTCGCGGCCCGCCGCGTCCAGCAACATGGTCATCTCGGCGGTAGCGCGCGCCAGTCCGCCGAGCCATCCGCGGGTGGCCATGGACCGGATGAACACTCCCGGATCGGCGTGATGACGGGTCATGCGGACGCGATCGCCGAGAATCGCGCCGCCCGTGTAGGGGCTTGATGGATCGACCGCAATGACACCGACGGTCTGGCCTTGCGCGCGGGCCACCGCCGCGAGCGCATCGCAGAGCGTGCTCTTGCCCGCTCCCGGCGGGCCGGTGATGCCCAGAATCAGAGCTCGGCCGGTGCGGGGAAACAACTGCTCCAGCAACTCCTCGGCTTGGGGATGGCGATTCTCAATCCAGGTCGCTGCACGCGCCAGGGCTCGCACATCGCCCTTGGCAATGCTGCGGGCCATGTCGCGCACGCGATCGGCTGCGGCTTCCACCATCCTTAGTTACTCTTGAGAAGTTGCCGCGCGATTACGAGTTTTTGGATCTCGCTGGTGCCCTCACCGATAGTGCACAGCTTGGCGTCGCGGTAATATTTTTCGACCGGATAATCCTTCATGAAGCCGTAGCCGCCGTGAATCTGGACGGCTTCGTTGGCGACCCGCACGGCTATCTCACTGGCGTATAGCTTCGCCATCGAGGACTCCAGGTTCACGCTGGCGCCGGAATCCTTGAGCCACGCGGCGCGCAGCGTGAGCAGGCGCGCGGCATCGATTTCGGTAGCCATGTCCGCCAGCTTATGCTGAATGGCTTGAAATTCCGAAATAAAGCGGCCGAATTGTTTGCGCTGCTTGGAATAAGCCAGCGCCGCTTCATACGCGCCCTGCGCGATCCCTACCGAGAGCGCCGCGATGGAGATGCGCCCGCCGTCGAGAATCCGCAAGGCGTCGACGAAGCCCTCGCCGGGCTTGCCGCACATCTGGCAGGCGGGCAAGCGGCAATCGGTGAGCAGCAGGTCGCCGGTCGGCGAGCAGCGCATGCCCATCTTGTTTTCCTTCTTGCCTGCGCGGAATCCCGCCGTTCCGTTTTCGATAAGAAATGCCGAGATGCCGTGCGACGACGCGGCCCGGTCCGTCATCACCATCACCACGAACACGTCGGCTTCATGGGCGTTGGTGGTAAAACTCTTGTTGCCGTTGAGCACCCACGCATCGCCGGCGCGAACTCCGGAACTCCGCGTGCCGCCAGCGTCGGAGCCGGATTCGGGCTCGGTCAGCGCCCATGCGCCGATCCATTCTCCCGAAGCCAGCTTTGGAATGTAGCTGCGCCGCTGTTCGTCGTTGCCGGCCACGTAAATATGATTCGTGCACAGAGAAATATGAGCGGCAGCGCTTAACGCGATGGATGGATCGACGCGCGCCAGCTCTTCCATGGCGATCGAATAGTCGACGTAGTTGTACTCGGAGCCGCCCAGCTCTTCGGGAAAGATCGCACCCAGCACACCCAGTTGGCCAAGCTTCCGGAACACGTCCGCGGGGAAATGTTGCGACTCGTCCCATTCCATGACGTGCGGCCGCATTTCGGCCTCGCAGAATTCGCGGACGGTTTTGCGGAGCTGGCGCTGGTCTTCGGTGAATCCGAAATCCATTGGGTACGTTTAAACGATCTCTTCGCGCTCGCGATCCCAGCGCACCGTGCGGCCCTGCAGATAGCTTTCGACGGCCATGCGGCACGCGACAGAAACACGATACGCCAGATCGAAGGGACAGTTGGGTTCCCGGCCGGTGCGGATGGATTCGATAAAATCCTGCATATGCGCGTGGGGCACGTGGGCGGTGCGGCCGGTCATCTCCTGGCCCTCGGGCTGATTGATTTTCTGCGGAGTGTAGCGCACCTGGCTGGAGCGCGAAATCGCGCCATGCGTTCCGAGCACGTCTTCGCCCACGCCGAGCTGATTATTGCCCATGCCCGAGACCCAACTGATCAGGATCTCTTCGGGCTGCTGCAGGGCCACGCTGACCGTGTCGGGCACTTCGCGGCCGTCTTTCCATAAATAAATGCCGCCGTCCATCGAGGCCGTATTGGGAATCTCCAAGCGCAGAGCCTTGTACCAAAAACTCAGTTGCTGGCTCATATTCTCGAATACGCTGCCGCCCGAATAATCCCAAAAATAGCGCCAATGCACCAGCCGCTGCGGATCGAACGGGCGCGCACCCTTTGTATCGAGCAACGCGTCGCCCAGGAACGCTTCCCAAGCCACGTTCTCGGCGCGCAGATCCGGAGTGAGTAGCGCGGGACGCGCCCACAACGGCTTGTTGCGCGGCGTGTTCCGATGCATCTGCATGGAAATCGCCGTGATCTGGCCCATGCGCTCCGGCCGCGAGAGAAACTGGCGCACGTCCGCCATGTGGCCGAACGAGCACGCCTGGTGCCCTACCTGAACGGTGTGACGTCCGCGATCAGCGTGATAGGCGGCGCGCATGCGCTTGGCCTGATCGAGGGTCAAGGCCAGCGTCTTCTCGACATAAATGTGCTTGCCTGCGTCCACGGCCGCGCAAAACTGCTCCGCGTGGAGGTGCTGCGGAGTGGCGATGATCACCCCGTCGAGCGCGCTGTCGTCAAGCAGCCGCCGGAAGTCCAGGTACACGTCCGCATTGGGAACCACCGCTTGCGCTCGCTCCAATCGTTTTGTATAGACATCCGCGAAGGCGGCGATCTCGGTGTTCGGGCAGGCGCGAACCTGGTTCACCAGTTCCATGCCGCGGTCGCCGGCGCCGATCACGCCGACGCGCACTCGATCGTTGGCGCCCAGCGCGCGCGCCTGCCCCGCGGCCAGCGTGCCGGCCAGACCGGTGGCGACTTTGCCGATAAAGTTCCGGCGGGAGTCCATACCTTGAGTGTATCAGCGACGCGCCGCGGCCCGCTTACTCCAGGTGCTTGTGGAACCGTTTCACCGCCAGCGACAGCACCACCACGCCCATCACTCCCAGCGCTACTAACTGCGGCCACAGCACGTCGACGCCCGATCCTTTCAGGAACACTCCGCGTACGACTTCCAGGAAATAGCGCATGGGATTTAGAAACGTGAAGTACTGCACGACTTGCGGCATGTTGCGGATGGGGAACGTAAACCCGCTCAACATCGAAAACGGTTGAAACAGCAGAAACGTGCTCATATTGGCCTGCTGCTGCGTTTTGGAAATTGTCGAGATATACAGCCCGGCTCCCAGGGTCGTCAAAATGAACAGCAATGCGGCAAAACACAACAGCCCGAAGCTGCCGGCAAAGGGAACGTGGAAGATCACCAGCGACGCTACGAACACCAGGATCATGTCCCAGAATCCGATCAGCACGAACGGTAGCGTCTTGCCCAGGATCAACTCCGCCGGCCGGATGGGCGTCACCATTAACTGCTCCATGGTGCCGATTTCTTTCTCGCGGACGATCGCCATGGCGGTCATGGACAGCGTCACCAGCATGATGATGTTGACGATCACGCCGGGCACAAAGTAGTTGCGGCTGCGCAGATCGGGATTGAACCACACTCGGGTCTCGGCGACCACCCTCGGAATCTGCGCCGTCATGGCGCTGCCGGAGGCCATGGTTCCCGCTACCAGCTTGTCGCGCTGGCGCTGATTCATCACTTCCGACGCATAGCGCGCGATGGTTTGCCCCGCGTAGCCGGAAACAATGGAAGCGCTGTTGGAATTGGTGCCATCCAGCAGCACCTGCACGTTGGTGTTGCGGCCCCGCTGCAGATCGCGCGCGAATCCGGGCAATACGCGGATCACTCCGTCGACGCGCCCGCGGTCGAGCAGATCCTGCATCTGGGCTTCGCTCGCAGGCGTGGCCAAAATGTTGAACCGGCCTGAGCCTTCAAACTGCGACAGCAACTCGCGGCTCTGCGGGCTGCGGTCCTCGTCCATCCACGCGATCTTGGCCGAGTCCACGTCCAGATTCACGGCGAATCCGAACACCAGAAGCTGGATCAGCGGCGGCAGCAGCATCATGAAACGCATGCGCGGTTCGCGAAACGTCTGGATGAACTCTTTCCGGATAATGATTCTCAAGCGCTGCAGGTTCATGACTCAGGCCACCTTCTTCTTCAGCTTGTTGGTGGCCCAATAAAACACCAGCGCGCCGTACGCCGTCAGCAGCACCAGATTGAACCACAGAAGTCTTAGCCCCGTGCCTTTCAAAAACACGCCCTTAATGATCTCGATGTAGTAGCGCGCGGGCACGAACAGCGCGATGGCCCGGATGATCACCGGCATATTGTCGATCGAATAAATGAAGCCGGACAACAGGAACGCCGGCAGAAAGGAAGTCAGCGTACCCAGTTGATACGCGGCCAGTTGGTTACGCTGCGAAGCGGAAATGAAAATGCCCCAGCCCAGCGCGCCGAAGATAAATATACAGCTGGATACGAACAGCAGCGTGGGGCTGCCTTTGAGCGGCACGTCAAACACGAACAACGCCACGGCTAGCGCCACGCCCATATCGGCCAAGCCCAACAAAAAGTAGGCCGCCAGCTTGCCCATGGCGATTTCCACCGGCCGCACCGGTGTCGAAAGCAGCTGCTCCATCGTGCCGTTCTCCCACTCGCGCGCCACCGTGAGCGATGTCAGCAGCGAGGCGATGATCATGATGATCACGCCGATCAGTCCCGGCACGATGAAATTCCGAGAAACCAGGTCGGTGTTGTACCACACGCGCACCCGGGCTTCCACGGGAAGGCGCATCACGCTTCCTGTTCGCATGCTCTGGGCGTTCTCCCGCGTCTGCTGAGCGAAGGTCTGGATGAGTCCTTCCGCGTAGCCCTGGGCGATGGCGGCGGTGTTCGAATCGCTGCCGTCCAACAGAAGTTGCACCTGGGCCTCTCGTCCCTCCAGCAGGTTGCGCGAGTAATCGGTGGGCACCACCACGGCGAGCAGCGCGGTGCGCATGTCGATGGCGCGGTCGATCGGGTTGTACCCGTGCGCCTCCTCCACGATGTTGAAGTAGCGCGACCCGCGGAAGCTCTTGATCAACGAATCGCTCAGCGGCGTTTGATCCAGATCGTAGACGATGGTGGGGATGCGGTCCACGTCAAGGCTCAGCGCATAGCCGAAGATCAACAACATCAGGAGCGGTTGCGAGAACGCCGCGATCAGGCTGCGCGGATCGCGGATGATGTGCAGAATCTCCTTGCGAGCCATCGCGAGGGTGCGGCGTAGATTCATATGGTCGCCTTTTGGTCCAATTTCTGGTCCACCTTTTGATCCTGAGATTCCATCAGCGTGACGAACACGTCTTCCATACTTGGCGTGATCGGTTCCAGCTTTTGGATCTGAATGCCGGCGGCGGCCAAGGTCGCCCGGATCTCTACCTCCGCGGTGGTATCCACGTCGACTTTCACGTGCAGGCCGCTTCCGAAGACCGCGACGTCTTCGATTCCCGGCCGGCCTCGGAGCGCGGTCATGCTGCCCAACAGATTCGAGCTCTCCAGATTCAATAAGTGGCCGGCGCCTAGCGATTCCTTCAACTCCGCGGGCGACCCGAGCGCGATCACCCGCCCGGCTCCCATCAAGGCGAGACGATGGCAATACTCGGCCTCGTCCATGTAGTGCGTGGTGACGAACACAGTGTGCCCGGCGGCCGACAACTGGTAGATCAAATCCCAAAAGCTCACTCGCGCGATGGGGTCCACGCCGCTGGTGGGCTCGTCCAGAAACAGAATCGGCGGCTCGTGCAGGATCGCGCAGCCTAGCGCGAGGCGCTGCTTCCACCCTCCCGAAAGCAGCCGCGTCATGGAGGTGCGGCGATCTTCGAGGCCCGCCATTTGGAGCACGTAGTCGCGCCGCGTGGCCAGGCGCTCGCCCATCACTCCGTAGACTCCGCCGAAGAAATTGATATTCTCTTCCACGGTCATGTCGTCGTACAGGGAGAACCTCTGCGACATGTAGCCGATCCTCTGGCGGATCTCCTCCGGATGCGTCGCGACGTCATACCCGCCCACCGTGGCGCTTCCCGAGGTGGGCGCCAGCAGGCCGCACAGAATCCGGATGGTGGTGGATTTCCCCGCGCCGTTCGGACCGAGGAAGCCGAAGATTTCCCCGCGCCGCACATCGATCGACACGCGGTCTACGGCCACGAAATCGCCGAAGCGCTTGGTCAGATTCTCGATGTGTACGGCCGGGGGCGCACCGGCTTCAGCCCGTTGTGCGCCAGTGAGGATCGGCCCGCTCGCATTAGGCAGCACGCAGCGCCTCCTGCTTGCGCACGAGCGCGATGAAGACATCCTCCAGCGACGGCACGATCCGCTCGTACGTAAACGGACTCAGCGCGGCGAGTTTTTCAATGGAGGTGGTTTTCTCGTCGAGAAACACGTGCACCGTCGCACCGCTGGGTTCCACCGCCAGCACGCCCGGCTGGCCCTTGAGGATCGGCCGCAGCGCGCGCGTGTCCGCCGCGTTGACCCTGTAGCAGGCCTCTTCCAAGCCGTGCCGCATGGCCGCCGGAGCGTCGCACCGGATCATCCGCCCCGCGTACATTAAGCCCACGCGATTGGCACGCTCGGCTTCGTCCAGGTATGCGGTCGCCACCAGCACGGTCAGCCCGTCGCGAACCAGCTCGTACAGAATGGCCCAAAAATCGCGCCGCGATACCGGATCGACTCCATTAGTCGGTTCGTCTAGAAACAGCACGCGCGGCTTGTGCAGCAGCGTGCACATCAACGCGAGCTTCTGTTTCATGCCGCCCGAAAGCTTCGAGGCGGGCCGCTTGCGGAACGGCTCCATGCGGGTCATGCGCAGCAGGCGCGCGCTCAGATCCGCGCGCTCTTTGCCCAGGATGCCGAACAGGTCGGCATAAAAGTTCATGTTTTCTTCAACCGTCAGATCGCCGTACAGGCCGAACTTCTGCGCCATGTAGCCAATGTGGTCCTTGACCGCGTCGAGCTCCGTAACGACGTCGTGCCCGCACACCACCGCGCGGCCCTCGGTGGGATTCATCAGGCCGCACAGCAGGCGCATCGTCGTGGTTTTACCGGCGCCATCCGGACCTACCAACGCGAAGATCTCGCCCTCGGCCATCTCCAGATTCAGGTGATCCACCGCCGTTAGGGGGCCGAAGCGGCGCGTTAGATTTTCCGCCAGAACGATACTCATACGGCTGGGCTCATGCGGCTGGGTTCATACAGGGATGTTCACAATTCGATTTCCGCGTCCACCGGCATGTTGTTCTTCAGCTCATGGCTGGCATTGTCCACGTCGATCTTGATGCGGTACACCAGCTTCACGCGCTCCTCTTTGGTCTGTATCTGTTTGGGCGTGAACTCAGCTTCCGAAGCGATAAACGAAATGTGCCCCGGGTAGACTTTGCCGGGATAGGAATCGGTAGTCAGCTTCACCTTCTGTCCGAGCTTTATGCGTCCCAGATCGGTTTCGTTGATGTAGCCGCGCAGCCAGGGATGCTCCAGATCGCCGATGGTGACGATCGAAGTGCCGGCCGCCAGCACTTCGCCGGCTTCGGCCGATTTCACCAGCACCACGCCGTCGATCGGCGTCGTCACCGTGGTGTCGTCCACTTGAGATTCCGACACGCCCGCCTGCGCTCGCGCCCGCTCGATCTCGGCCCGGCGCGCGACTAACTCTTGTTCCTTGCGCTGGAGCTCCAAGCGATTCGCTTCGGCAGTCGCCACGGCAGCCACGGCCTTAGCTACTTCGGCACGTGAGGCGGCAATGTCTTCCTTGCGGGGACCCTCCTTCACCAGCGAGTAGTGCTCTTCCGCTTGCTTCACCACCTGCCCCGCGCTTTCAAACTTCGTGCGCGCCTGGTCGAACTGTTGTTTGGAGATGTCTTCGTTCTTGAACAGCGTCTGCGCCCGGTCCCAATCCAGACGCGCGAATTCCAGTTGCGCCTTGGCATCGTTCACTGCGGCTTCCGCCTGCATGATGTCCTGTGGCCGGCTGCCGTTGACCAGAGCGTCCAGGCGGGCCTGCGCCGCCGCTTGATCGGCTCTCTTCGCGGCGATATCGGCTTCGAGCGTGGCGCGTTGATAGGCCACCGAGGTCACCAACTGGTCGTAGGAGGACTGGGCGCTCGAGATTATAGAACGGTCCCGCACGGCCTGACGCTGCAGGAGAATCGGATCGAGCTTAGCGATCACCTGCCCCTTCTTCACCGAGTCGCCTTCGTCCACGAAGCGGTCCGTCATGCGTCCGGCGATCTTGAACGAAACGTCCACCAGCGTGAGCTCCAGGTTCCCGGAGACCAGCACGCGGTTGCCGTCGCCGTTCATGTGCGTGGAATACCAATACCAGCCCCCGCCCGCGACGATTGCCAACACTAGAATGATCCGAATTGCTTTCTTCATTGGTTCACATACTCCCCGATGGTGCCCGTGGCGGTCGCCAGATCGATGCGAGCCAGGTTGTAGTTATACAGCGCCGCGATCTGATTGTCGCGCGCCCGGTCGAGGCGTGTCTGCGCGTCAGTCACTTCGACCGAATTAGTGACCCCCGCCTGATACCTTCGCCGGGCCTGCTCCAGTTCATTTTCCGACAGCCCCACGCCTTCCTGGGCCACCATCACCTGACTGCGCGCCGACTCCAAACTATCCAATGCCAGCCGCACATCCAGTTCGATCTGCAGTTCCAGATCGTGCGTGCGGATCTGCTCCTGGCGGTATTCGGAATCGCTTTCCTGGCGGCGCGCGTCCCGCCGTCCCCCATCGTACAGCGGCACTTTCAGCGTGATGCCCACGGTATGGGTGGGATGCGCGCCTACGATTTCCGAACCGATGGTCCCATAGTCTCCGAACGCGGCCAGCGAGGGCAGACGCTCAGCCCGAACCTTGCTGAAGTTCAGCCGGGCGGTCTCTTCTTTCTGTTTCTGGGCCTTCAAATCCGTCCGCATGTTGCGCGCCTGGGTCAACGCCGCGTTTATGGCCGGGGAATCGGCGGGTTGAAACTCCAGCTTTCCAGTGAGACGCACCGGTTCATCCAGTCTCACTCCCATGACCCGCAGCAACTGCTGGAGCGCCCTCCGCTGGCCGTTTTCCGCCACGATCATCTGCTGCCGGTTGTTGGCCAGCTGCACCTGCGCCCGTGTCACTTCGATTCCTGTGCCGGTTCCGGCGTCTTTTTGCTGCTGCGACAGCTTCAAAAGCGCGTCGGCGAGTTCCACGTCGGCCCGCGTCGTTTCGAGCGCGGCGTCCGCCCGCAGGCTGGCGAGGTACCCGCGTGCCACCTGCTCGCTCACTTGATCGTTGACCACGCTCAGGTCGGCTTTCGCCGACGCCACTCCGGACTTGGACGCTTTGTACTGACTCAGCGTGGTGAAGTCGAGCACATTCTGCTGCACGGACGCCCGCGCGTCGAGCACCGAATATGGCCCGACAATCGAAGGCAGCGCGAACCCTGGCAACGGCAGCGCGAAATTGAAACCGAACGCTTTCAGGTTCGTGGTCTGATCCCGATCCTGCACCGAGCCATCAACGCTGGGCAGAAAAGCTCCCCGCGCCTGCTGCACACGCGTCTCGGCCTGCCGGATGGACTGCTGCGCCAGGGCAACCTTCGCGCTGCCTTCGGGCGTCAAAGCGATGTCCACAGCGCGCTTCAAGCTTAGTTCGACGGTGGCCTGAGGTTGCGCCTGCAAGACTCGCACCAGCAGAACCGGCGTGGCCGCCAGCACGATGATCAACCGGCGCATCGCAGCTCCTTATTTAACTCCGACCCATTCGCGCCGGCCCGGAACCCAGCGGCCAGAAACCGGACGGCCCGCGCGACCACCGCGGGGCGATCCGACATATCGCAAACCCCGCCCGTGATGGCGGGGAGAATTTGGCTCAGGGCCATTAACTGGGTCATCGCTCCCACTGTGAACATTTGTCCCCACAAGATGTCCGCAACCGGAGCTCCCGGCAGCGCCCGGATCATGGCGGCGCGGAAACGTTCCGAAATTATCTGGAAGTGGCGCTTGTACATCCGATCCAGGAACAGATTGGGATTGGAGAGAATACGCCCGACCAACGGCGCCGCGCATTCCAGTTGAATGTCGAATACGGGTTCTAGGAACGCCGTCAGAACCTGCTCTACAGTCGGGTCGGGCCCGGCCGCGTCCAGCATCTCCAGCCGCTTTTGGTTTACTGGATCGACGCGACGGGCGATCACCGCATCCATCAGGCTGTCCTTGGACTGGAAATGGTAGTTGACCGCCGCCAGGTTCACCTGGGCCTCGGCTGTAATATCGCGCAAAGAAGTGGCTTCAAAGCCCTTTTGCCCGAAGAGGCGTTCGGCGGTGTCCAGGATTCTGGTCTTGGTATCCGCAATTTCAATCATACGTATGATTGAATCATACGATTGATTTATAGGTCTGTCAAGAGCAAAACGGCCAGACGACAAAACGAACCCGAGCAGGTGCGGTCCCCTCTGATCCACAGATCTAGACCATTTTCTGAGATAATATAGACCAGCTCTGGCGATCCGGCTGCAAGCAAGAGATGGCGAAGGCCTATTCTGACGATCTACGACGGAAGTTGTTGGAGGCGCATCCGCAGGGGGAAGAGAG